>Ga0307515_10009274_pt1 | contig 19047 bp, 22 predicted proteins | sample 17_EM_MG_FD_194513 | JGI IMG/M metagenome (GOLD analysis project Ga0307515, IMG submission 194513) | Populus trichocarpa ectomycorrhiza microbial communities from riparian zone in the Pacific Northwest, United States - 17_EM | ecosystem: Host-associated > Plants > Roots > Unclassified | place...
GTTTGCTCGTGTCCAGAAGTGTATGTTTGCTTGCGTCCAGAAATGTAAATTAGCTCGTGTCCGGAATTGTACAATACTATCTCGTGTCAATTGATTGCGTCGGTTCGCGATAAACTGTTCCAAAAAACATTAAGACTGCGACGCGGGCGGAGTCGGGGACCGGCGCCCTGCGCCGTTACGATTTTGTATATAGATTTGGAACGCTTCTCACTCCGCCTACCATCATGGCTCGGCTGTGGCTGACCTTCGGTGTGGTAACTCCCTTGTTGGCCATCTTCGTTGCCCAACGAACATCGTTGGCCGAGAATTATTGGCCGTGGTTCCTCGCTACCCACCCAGACTCAGCCCAAGCGAGCGAGCAACAACTCGGAGGTGTCAATTACAGGCCAGACTCTACCCAGGAACTTGGCCAGGGTGACCAACAACCTCTCCAAATCTTCACTCCTTCCATTACTCCCCACCATGCCTCGGACGTCCAGGGAGACCTTCCAAAGGGCACGTTCGTCCGCCGAATAGTTGCCGTCGGCGATCTTCACGGAGACTTTGGAAATACGCGAAAGGTGTTGGAAATGTCCGGGGTCATCGATCAAGAAGGGAAATGGACCGGACAGGTGGATTTCTTTGTTCAGACAGGAGATATCATTGACCGGTTAGGTATCCTTCCCCAGAACTGTTGCTCATATTACTCACGTTGGGATTCTTGTGGAACACAGAGGCGATGATACTATCAAACTGTTCTCCTACATGGACAAGCTACGCGACCAAGCCCTCGCGGCTGGTGGGATGGTTTTGAGTCATTTGGGAAACCACGAGTGGATGAATGTCATCGGTATGCCTTCTGAGACTCGCGGTCCCACCACACGGCCTTACAAAGAATTCTTCATTAGGTGACTGGAGGTGTGTTGGCCCTGGTCCGTTTTTGGGGTCGCTAATATCCACCTAGATACGTGTACCCATCAGAAGTCAAGACGTTCGGTTCAGCAGCAGCAAGGGGAAAGATGATAACCACCGGTCGAATCGGTAAATCTTGGGCAGCTAACTACACAACAACTTCTCGTCTCCCCCTTCACCCCTCGCTCGGTCCTCCAAACACAGACTACGACCCTTCCCTCTCTTCGCCCCTTTCTCACTCTGCCTTGTCTTTTGTCCACGGCGGCTTGGCGCCGACTTACCCGGACCTGACACCGTACCCCTCGAAAATCAACGAAATCTCATCGTCATTGTTACGAAAGCTCCAAACGAGAGAGTTCCCCCCCGTTCACCCACCGAACCCGTACCCCGGGCTACCGAAGACAGCAACGAACGAGGAGCATAGGCTGTACGGAGGTGACGGACCACTGTGGTACCGTGGCTGGGCACTCGACCAGGATGAGGTCGTTGAAGGCGGGCTCTGTGATAGGGCGGATAGGGTGATGGAGATGATTGGGGTTAGGAGATTAATCATCGGACACACCCCCGACTTCGAGGTTTGTATCCATTCGCCGGTGTCTGTTCTCTTGGTGACGATCCGGCTCTTGTAGAAAATTGTCTCGCGGTGTGGAGGAAAAGTGATCATCATCGATACAGGTTCGTTCACTCAACTCTCATCTACTCTGGCGGTTTTTGATGTAATCTCACAGGGATTTCGCACGCGTATGGCGGGGTGTTGTCTGCTTTGTCGATGACTTATAGCCTAACGCCCCTCCCTCCCACTGAAGACGGCGAAAAACGATGGAAAGAGCGTGAGACGCTTGTTGCCGTCTATCCCGACCGGCAAGATCTTCTAGCGGACGATGCGAAGGATATTACTGGGGAACTGTAGCGCAGAATGGGTGACTGAGTGACTTTCCATGGCCTAGATAGAATATTTTCTAAATTCATAATGGGTGCCAGTCACCATGAACTGTACTGAAAGTTCCCTTTTCTGGCCAGGATATTCGAGCCTTGAGGTTTAGACGTTCTAAAGCGCGACGGAAAGTCACTCAATGTACTTACCAGGCTCTCTTGCCATACCGCTTCCGTTGGCACGATCACTGCATCATCCACCGTCCCGCACTGTATGTTTCGGCACGTCATTAAGCCGCGTGTCCTCACACGACGAAATGTCCGTTGCTTCAGGGTCCTGGCCCTGGAATCTTCCGCGGACGACACCTGCGCGGCGATAGTCAACTCTGACAGGGAAATTGTATCAAATGTCGTGGTGAAGCAACATTCATAGTGAGCTGGTTCCCCGGCTGAACCAAGACGTTGGACGCGTTACACTTATTCTGATCTGCAGTCATGAACAGTTCGGGGGTATCCACCCTATGCATGCCATTTGGGCTCACCAAAAACATATGGCAAGAAATCCCACACCCTAATTTCGAATTCCAAACGTCCACCACTGACCCTTGTCTCGGAAGCCAGGAGCAGTGAGGAAGGCACTCCATGATGCAGGCATGACACTGGACAATATTGACGGGATCGCATACACGAGGGGGCCAGGTACGCTGTTTCTTGCCAACCCTATTCTGGGAGGGCTAAAGCCCCTTCAAGGTATGGCTGGCTGCTTGAGTGTATGCTCGAACGCAGCAAAGACCTTGGCAGCCGCCACAAACAAACCCTTAGTCGGCGTGCATCATATGGTACGTTTTACCTTTTAAAGCCACGTCAGTTACAGAGGTTTAAGGTTCGAGTTTCAGCAAGCCCACGCTCTGACACCACTCCTAATGACACCTGACATCACCTTTCCCTTCCTTTCCCTGTTAATTTCTGGTGGACACACCCTCCTCTTGCTCGCACGATCACGAACGTCGTTCCAGACTTTGGCGACCACACCCGACGAATCGATTGGAAATGTGTTCGATAAGGTCTCTAAAATGCTCAAGATCCCTTGGGGAAAGTTGGGACCGGGTGCCGCGTTGGAACAGTTCTGTCTAAGCGGTGATGGCCAACAACTGCCGGAAATTATTCCCCCGCTTCCAGGTGGACAACCTGGGAAACTTGCATTCTCATACAGCGGCTTGCATTCCGGCGTTGAACGATATAACGCAGCGCGGAACGGTGAGCTGGATACTCCCACAAAACTTGCGCTTGCTCGTGCGTTCCAGACCGTTGCTGTTAGCCAACTGGAACAGAAAGTTCTTTTGGCTTTACACTGGTGCCGACAAAACGGGGTTTCCATCGGAGACGTAGTTGTCAGCGGCGGTGTGGCAAGCAACATGTTTCTCCGGCAGAGGTAGACCTGTCGCCTACCGATTCACATCCCACTTGACTGACGTCATACTTTAATGACCGACCAGGTTAGAGTTTGCATGCCGAGACTTTGGGTATGATGGCACTGCAGTCCGTGTGGTCTTCCCACCGCAAGAATTGTGTACCGGTGGGTATTTCCCTGTTTTGATTGATGAATTTGAACCTCTGGCTCACGTTCTAACTATCCTGGTTAGACAACGCAGTGATGATAGGTTGGGCATCGATGCATCGATTCCTCGCGCAAGATTATGACGAATACGACGTAGAGACACATCCAAAGTGGGACATCGAAGAGCTACAGTAGCCAGACAAACATTACAATTTCATCCCCAATCATCGGTCTCAATGACGCGAGGCGGAGGCACATGCACGAGTGAAAGAAAAAGAGCTTTACTCCTGGGCCAGGAAGGGATTGGCAATCTCCTCGTGGCCATCTACGGGACTAAGGAGGGTGATTGTTGGACCGCGTAGAACGACCAGACCGAGGGCGCGTGTCGTTTGTTCGGGTTCTGTTCAGATGCAAAGGGAGAACGCATGGTCAGGGCATGGGGGTCTTGAAGTCAAATAGGGAGATTGAAAACAGACCGGTCTGGAAGATTTCTTGGACGTCATCGAGGACGAGGTTCAAGAGTTGGTCGAAACCTTTGAGCACGCCGGTCACTGTGACGAGATTGATCACCTTGAGCATCTCCTCGTTGCCCGGGGCGGAGGAGTGGTGGCGCACACACCTTCTCGCCCGCCGGTGAACTTTACCCTGATCTGTTCGTTCACGTATTTGGAGAGATCCAGGATCGCCTCGCGTTTTGGTTTGTCCATCGTTGGCTGAGGTCCCTGTGGGCCATGGTGCCTGCCACCGCCCCTGGATGAGTTTCCAGGGCCACCGCCACGTTGACCTCCTCTGGACGGACCACCTCTGCCCTTGAATCCGAGTTAGAGGGGAACATTTCGGTAGACCAGATTGCACTCACTCGATCTGCCATGGATGATTGATTCAGACAAAGGGGGACGTTGCCGCGACGCGTTCAATCATTCAGGGCGGGATCTCTCCCTCTCGCTTGCCCGCAGATAATAGTAAAAATGAGCTGAAAAATCAGAATAAAACCCAATAGTGTCCAGACATGCGCTGCAGTCGTGTGCTGATGCGTTTTGAAATAAACGGTGAAAGAGACAGGCTCCTCCCGTGGCCAACGCTATTCCTTCCTTATCCTCAACCACCATCATCTCTGGCCGAACGACACTGACGACGATCCATTCGGCGGTCCCAATCTCAAGAATTCTCTCTCTCTTTCCCCGACGGTCATGAACGCATCTGAGCTCCTCGCAAATACTTTATCTCCAGGTGCGCCTCCTCTGCTTCATTCACACCCAAATCGCATACACTCACCCCCCAAAAAGATGCTGCGCTTCGCACAGACGCAGTCCAAAAACTCGAGAATGCCTCCAGGGAAAACTTCGTCAGTATCACCTCCAACCTTTTATCCCCAATCCACAATCACCTCATTCTTTTTTCCCTTCGTAAATGTAGCCTGCCTACATGTTGATGCTGTCCGCAGAACTCGGTAACGAATCCTCGCCGCCACACGTACGGAACGCCGCTGGACTCGCCTTGAAGAACGCCCTCACAGCCAAGGTTTGTATATCTTATCCCCCAAACTTGACATCAGAGATCGCTCTCCTCATCCCCCTCCCATCAGGAAAGCGCCCGAAGCGAAGAGTACAGTAATCGTTGGTTGGCCGTACCCCCAGAAACACGAACAAAGATCAAGCATGATTCTCTTCTCGCTCTCGGATCGTCCTCGAAACAAGTCGGCACGGTTGCCGCTCAGTTGGTGGCCGCGATCGCAACTGTTGAACTCCCAAATGGCCAGTGGCCAGAGCTCGTCGAGCTCCTTCTCAGCTTTATGGGCCAATCCAACGTCAACCTTCGCGTCGCCACCTTACAAGCTATCGGATTCATCTGCGAATCAATCGTATGTCCAATTTTGCTCGACACAAATCAAATTTTCTGACTATGTGATCAGGACCCCTCAGTTTTGAGTCAGCGATCAAACGAGATTTTGACAGCCGTTGTCCACGGTGCCCGCAAAGACGAACCCTCCACCGATGTCCAATTCGCCGCGATTACCGCTCTCAAGAACTCTCTTGACTTTGTGAGGGATAACTTCGAACGGGAGGTATGTACCCTTGTCGTAAATCACAACGCTCGTGTTTTAACCAACCTTTCCCGGCATTTTGTAGGGTGAGCGAAATTACATCATGCAAGTCGTTTGCGAAGCCACACAGAACTCTAGCTCGGCCGTTCAAGTCGCTGCTTTTGAGTGCCTCGTCGCGATTATGGCCTATTATTACCATTACATGAGTTTCTATATGGAACAAGCCTTGTTTGGCGTGAGTGGTAGAGCAAACTTGATATTTGGTGGTATATTAACTTTGTTGAAAGTTGACCGTTTTGGGAATGAAGCACCCCGACAGCAACGTCGCCATGCAAGCCGTTGAGTTCTGGTCGACGGTCTGTGATGAGGAGATCAACCTAAACAAAGAAGCCTTGCAGGTGGCGTCCTATTTACGATCCTTTGACCGGGGACCTCTCCTCATGTTTTGTGTAGGCGAGCGAGTACGGAGAGACCCCAGAACTCGAATCCAAGAACTTTGCCAAAGTGGCGCTGCCAGAACTTGTCCCTGTCTTGCTCACACTCATGACACGGCAGGAGGAAGATGCAGACGAAGACGAATGGAACATCAGCATGTCGGCTTCATACTGCCTGGGAGCCCTGGCCCAGGCTGTCCAAGATCCAATCGTCGCGGCCGTCATGCCGTTCATTGAATCCAACATCCGGAGTGAAGATTGGCACCTCCGCGAGGCCGCCGTCATGGCCTTCTCATGTATCTTGGATGGGCCTGACCCTTCCATGCTGAACACTCTCGTCAATTCCGCCCTGCCAATCCTAATTCACATGATGGCCGACTCAAATCTTCAAGTCAAGGACACCGTCGCTTGGACCTTGGGCAAAGTCTGCGATGTACTCGTTCAGACGATCCAACCGGAAGTCCACCTACCGCATCTGGTCGTCGCTTTCGTCGGTGGTCTCCAAGACAGCCCAAGGATCGCTGCAAACTGTTGCTGGGGTCTCCAGAATTTGGCCGAAGGAATGGGTGCTTACTCCGAGCTCACGATCTCCTCGTACTACGAAGGCGTGATTCAAGCTCTACTTCGTCTGACCGAGAGTGCCAATAACGAGGCCAACTACCGAACCGCCGCATATGAGTGTCTTGCCACATGGGTCACCAATAGCTCTGCGGAGACCCGCCCACAAATCGACAACCTCTTACTTATTATCCTTCAAAGGATGGAACACCTTATCTCCGTGCATGTGAGTCGTTTGATCACAAGCGTTCGGTAACCTCTGCTTATATTCCCCTAAAAAAGAACCAAATTCTTGGAATGGACGATCGCAACAACTGGAACGACCTCCAGAGCAACTTCTGCAGTGTCCTCATCGTGAGTTCTTCGGACAGATCAGTAGTTCGCGATTACTGACGGTCACGCGCAGAGTATTATTCGTAAATTTGGCCACGACATTAAGCCTAATGCTGACAGGATCATGACCTTGGTTCTGCAATTGATCTCATTGGTTGGAAAGGTTTCAACCGTGTTGGAGGACGCTTATCTTGTCGTTGGAACCCTTGCTTCGTCTTTGGAACAGGACTTCGAGCCATATATCACTGCATTCCTTCAGTTCCTGTTCCCGGCTCTCAAGGCACACGAGGACAGCCAGCTTTGCACGATCGCCGTCGGAATCATTGGGGACATCTCCCGTGCATTGGGCGAAAAGACGAATGAATACTCCGCCGGCTTCATGCAGCTGTTGTCCGAGAACCTACAAAGTAATGCCTTGAACCGCGATGCCAAAATTCCCATCCTGGAGTGTTTTGGCGATATTGCTTTGGCTATAGGCCCGGCCTTCGAGGGTTACCTTGATCACACCATGAACGTTCTCCGTCAGGCAGGGAGTATCACTCCTAACCCAGTGAGTGCACGCGTGCGGGTCCAGAGGAAGGCATTGACCCACCCTCCCCTTTAGCTGGACTACGAGCTTCAGGACTACTTGAGCGTTCTCAGAGAGGGTATTCTCGAGGCATACACAGGCATCGTAACTGCTTTCAAGGGAACGGAACAGGGTATGCCATCCAGTCAGTTAACGAAACCCGTTGCTCATTCCGTTTTAGTACGGCTGTTGCAACCCCATATACAGGATATCCTCGAGCTGGTCAAGGCTGCTCTTCTCGACGACAACCACGGTGACCCGGTCTACGGACTGGCTTACGGTATCATTGGGGACCTGGCGGATATCTTCGGGACCCAGATCAAGCCTCTCTTGTTACAAGACTGGGTTGCCGCCGAGCTCAAGAGTAGGCGCTGCCCACCAGAAAACAAGCAAACAATGCGCTGGGCACGGGAGGTAGGCCAATTTGAAACTATTTGCGTGCTCTTTAATGACTATTTCTGCTTAGATGGTCAAACGTGCCACGGCCTAAGTATCGTGTTTCAGTTTTCTTTTCCTCTTACGAGCCGAGGTCTTTTTCTCCTTCCTTACCATACTTACTTTACTGGTTCAACGTTTGAAATCGCGATACTTCTTTCCACCTTGGGTTCGCTATACCTTCTTCCATGTGCTTTGTTTGTAGATGGTCCTTCTTCAAGTGGTGTCTCCTCTTCCATCCCCTTATTACGCCCAGGCTCAACCTTCTTCCTTACATCCAGTGTTCAATCTTCTTGCCTCCTGTTGTTATTTTGGTTTGAATCACTTTATCAATCATCACTGTATCGCTTGAATTCCAATCCTCCCCCTCCATTACATCGTCATATCATGCAGTCGTTTTATCCTTGCCAAGCCGTTCTAGCAAACGGCGGTTTTGCCTATCATCAGTTCATCACCCGCCCGTTTATCACGCCGTGCCATTCTGGCGTTGTTCTCCACCGGCTGGGTTGTCCTATATCCCAGCCCCGTCCTTGAGCGAATTCCAGGGCCTCAATATTATTCCAATTTATCGCTTGCTCTGTCGCTAGTTCTACCCCTACATCTTACCTCGCTATCTTCGTTTGCTCACCAGCCCCTGAGCTTGTAATTTCATCGTCAGCGTAGAAAGTCTTCACGGTCTTTCTTGGAAGAGCGTGCATCGATTACTCTTCATATATTGTAATCCGAACGAATGCTCTCCGTCCACATTGTGATGCGCGCGAAAGCCTGCATGGGCTGACCTATGGATGAAGGAAAGTCGGCAACGCAACGGAGCGCCAGATTCAACATTGTACATCGGATATCGAAAACCAACTGCCATGGGGTTTCAAGGAAGAAGGGGAGCAAGGATGGGAGGGACAGTCGGGAGGGGGAGGAAAGAGTACAGAGAGACACATCTACAAGATCACATACGAGGTGAAACATTTGTTCAAAAGACCTGGTATATGGCGTGGTCCACGCTCGAGCTACACAAGCCTTGGAGCCCGTTTGGTAGTTCGCACTTCGCCATGCCAGAGTGACCACTGAGAATGCACCGAGAAAAGTCTGCGAAAAGCGAAAATAGAAAACCGAAGCAGAATGTCCACGGCGGAAGGATAAATCGTTGTTGAACCAGCGCGGACCGTCTACCACTTCTTCCCGTGTTTGTCTCCAACAGCCAACACCTTCCTCCCCTCCAAATCCACTGTCATCCCCATTTGTTGCTGATGGTACACCACCCCGTTCCCCTCCACTCTACGAGCTTGATACTCCTTCCACGCATGCCGAATCCTCCTCGTGCTCTCTTCCGACTCCAGCTGCGCTTGACCATCTCCACCTTGCTGCACACACACATGGTCACCTCTTCCGCCATGGAAAGTCTGCCAATCTTCCATCCCACCCTGCTCCTTCTGTACCCTCAAGTCCTGCAGATTCTGCCGCAACATACGATAACCCTCGCTGGCACCCCCATCCACGTTCCTCCTTACTATACACCCGTGCTGCGAAGAAGGTAACCGCCCGATCCTCGATTGCAAAGGGGAAACAACTTCGAACCCAGAGTTGTCAGTCATCGACCTGTTGAAGGCGGACTGGAGTGAGCTCGAGGTAGATGATATAGAACCAGGCGATGAATCAATGGCGCTCCCGGTAGTCGCACTCCCATTCGATACACTCGCACAAGGCGATCCTGTTGTCCTCGAAATGTACGCTACATCCGAGACTTCGTTGTTGAAGGACACGTCACCCTGGGGATGAGAGAGCTGACCCGAAGAACCCCTTCGAGGAGAATTCAAATGAGTTCCCGAGAACGGCGAATTCCTGGGGTCCTTCCGAAGGTGAGGTTTAGAGGTTGAAGGAGATGGTGGCTGGTGTTGCGGTTGTAAGGGAGAGGAAAAAGGTGACGAAGGATCCTGGTAGACGATAGGAGAGGATGGGACTGAGCCGTTGCGTAAGCGGTGGGTTTGTTGTTGGTGGACACCTTGCCCGTGTCCACCATGCTGATGCTGCTTAGTCCCAGGTTTTACGGTCACACTAGAATTTGAGTGACTGTGTTTCGTTCTTGACGACGGCCGTGACAAGTTGGAACCCTCTCTAGACAATGATCTGGGGTGCTGCGGCGGCGTCATCGAGCTGGTCGTCGGCGTATTGGATCTGGTGTTCCCGTTCGTGCTCCCGCTGGCCTCTCTCCAAGACATTCTCCCGCTAGATCCATCGGATATACTGCCTCGCCGCGAATTCCTCTTCCGAGCCGACAGAACATGCTGAGGGAGATTTTTCACCGACATCGATTCTCCTCCGGCACCGAAGACGGATTGTCGAGAGGAACCTGGTATTGACCCTTCGTAAGGTCGCTGATGTTGCGGAGGCTGCTCAAGCTGCAGATGGGAATGGGAGGCTAAATAATATGCATGATGGTGGGGATGTGTTATGGTAGATTCGCCGTTGTTGCCGTGGCTGAGATGATTAATGTGGTTCGAATGCTTGAAAGGAGTGGGGCCAGTTGTTTCGTAGAATACAGTTTGTGGCGGCTGATGAGGGGAGGGACATTGTGAAGATTGTTGTTGTCTTTGAATACCAGGGTTTGAGATGTGAGGAGAGGGTAATGGCGATGCGGATTGGCGGTGGAAATATGCGCAAGATGAAGAGGAAGAATAATTGTATCCAAAAGGTATCGTTAGAGCAGAAAAAGATGCAAGTTCGGATGTCACTCGTTTAACCGTATCGATTCTTGACGGTATGACGTGTGCGGGTTGTGGAGGCTCAAGGCGGATCAGTGGGAAGGGTGCAGGCTCAGGTCTGAGCGGGGAGTTGTTCGGTTTGGAACCGGAAACATCAGCAAAGTGGTTGTCAAGTAGGACCTGTGAAGGAGATTTGGGGATGTCATCGGTGTCAGGTGGTATAGGTAAAGACGCGGATGCTTGCGAGCTCGCGGGGCTAGATGCTCGAGTGAACTCGGGGGATTCGTCCATGTAAGACCGGACATCATCGACAGAGTCGAGGAAGGCTTCCATCATCTCATCGTCAGTGATGATGTCACTCGTGTCCGATGAAGCATCGTTAGAAACGCCATGAACAGCATTGGGCGGATAGGCACGATCTGGTCCACCCGCATAGGCCGACCGGATAACGTTGGGAGTTTCCGCGGGGTGGTTCGCGGTAGCGTGTTCCGGGAGTGTAGGCAACCGTTGTGGGACGGTCTGCTGTTGGTGAGCAAGATTGCGAGCGAACTGTGGGACATGCGGGGTGGCGTCCGCATTCAGTCTTGCCGGGTTGCTTCCCACCGGGTATGGGGTTTGGGTAGGTACCGGCGACGTCCGTGGGGGAATGAATGGACTAGTCTGGTTCGAACTATCTGGCTGGACAATTTCATCATCCTTACGTTCTTCACACAATTGGGCAAGGGCTAAGATGGCGCGCTCCGGACGAGCCGAGAAGACGCGAGAGGCTCTCATGAACTCTCCGCGAATCTGAGCACATGTCAACGGTGAAACCAAACCGATAGGGCTCCGACTGACCATGAAAAGGCCCTCTTTCGTCACACATCTAGCAACGTTGAAGTCCGTTTCGAACGGATCCTAATTCGCGAACTATTCAGTAGGTCAAACAAAAGCGGCGCCAGAGAGTCTACCTCGATTGCGAATCGATTCCGTTCGCGACCAGTTATTGGATCAGGCTGATACGGTGAGCACCGGGATACGGACGGGTTGGAGCCAAACTTACTTCAGTTGACCAGCCCTTACTCTCCTTTTTCAGCAGCCCAGCGCGGATAGAGGCCACCCCTAGACCATATGAAAACTCGCGGGAGAAGTACTTGAAAAAGTCGATGAGCCTGATCAGTAAGGTGTGAGTGGCGGAGTCAGGGTGAAGATGGGCGATATGCGTACAATTCAGCCACGGTCTCGGTGTTTGCTGATTGCCACCGTTGCCTCAGCAACTCGATGTCGTCGAAAAACCTTGGGTATAAGATGAGCGAGCATCAAGCTTACGGTGGAATCTCGGACTTACCAGACGTTAAACCCGTTTAGGTGCGTCTCCTCCTAAGTGGGATCAGTCAGGCCGTAGCATCGGAAATCTTTTGGAGTACCTTGGAGACTGGCCGAATGGGTGACATCTGCTGCAGGTTTGGCAGAACAGGAGGATTCTTCACATGGATGAGGAAATATAAAACTAGCAGAACATAGCCATATGAAGACAAGGTTCCCTGATAAGGCGAATTGATCCTCCTGGGGAGCGGGTGAGATCGAAACGCGGGAGAACTCGACATCACATACCTCCGTTTGCTCCAGACTTTGACTGTACGAGCGACATCTTCAGTGTTTTCGGAGAGGCGACAAGGAACAGGCGGACGTACGGAAGAGCACCATGGTTCGAACTCTGGCAGGGTCGATCATGGCGTAACACATAAGCAGACGTGTATTCTCCAGCGCGAGTCTGTTTTCAAAGCCGATATCGCAAGCAATGCCAAACGGCAGTCCTGGCGAGGGGTCGAGGGTCAGTTTGACGATAGGTATCCGAGCATGAGGCAGCGGCTTGACGTGAAACTTGGTCTCTGAGAGTGATGGGATGAGCGACACGGAGAGTACTGTTAGGCCTGGGCGCCTTGCCTCGTTCTAGGAGATCTCCAAGCAGAGTTACGAGATTAGAAGCCGTAGTACGCTCATCGGAATCAATCAAACAGCAGAGATCCATGTCTGGGATGGATGTATCAGCGACGCCGCCACACACGAATGCAGAGAGAGTATGAATGGGCGGACCTGAATTCCTGAGACTGAAGCCATTGGCAGTGCTACCAAAGGATAGGAGACGACTCTCCGGCTCTATTGTGCGGATGAGCCTCTCCAATAACTTCCGAACATCCTCCTTCACGGCGAGCTCTTCCACGGTGGGAAGAAGCTGTACGACGAAGTCTACAAGGCATTGGGAGAACTCGAGAAGAAACTTCTGCTTCGATGACGAATTTCTCCTCGGTTGGTTGTGTTGATGGTGGGGAGGTAGTTGGGAATGGGCGACGGCAGTATTATTACTCTGATGAGCGTGGTAATTAGGGATAGAAGAACGAAGGGAGGATTGAGTTGTAGCGGCCATGAATCAACGAGGCCAGTCGCTGTATGCGAAAGGGCCGGCAGGATGAGGTGAGGGGGAGGGGGAAGAAGCAGACAAGGGTGGCCGCCCTGAGCGATCTGGGGACAAGGTGTCAAGATTCCAAATATCAACAAATCCTGCTTATCCCGGTTTCATGACAAACTATAGTCTGTACGTATCCTATACATCACACTTAACGTTAAGGATAAGTCCACGTTCGAAAAGCGTGTCTGTCTTGAATCTCTCCTTATTGACAATCTTGCCAATTAGTCAAGGGATCATGCGGTCCGACCAATCGATTGTTGTCCGGCGCGCGACGCCTCTGATCCGACTTTCCACAGGTTTGTAGTGAGGGACTACAACCGTTTTCGTTTTCGTTACGATCGATTACGAACTTGCGTCAACGTCGCTACAAACAAAAACAAACCCCACTACAAAATTTGTAAGCCCATACTGAACGGAAGCTAATCGACTACAAACCATTACAAATTTAGGGTGTTACGCCCATCACACTGGTGACATGGTAACTTTACAAGGTTCTCGACATGACCACCACGCCCGCTGTTCCGTCGGTGGACACGACCCCGGTGCCTCCAATCCCTGGCACGAAAATCGAGCAGTCCGATGTGCCCCAGTCCGAATGGGACACTGTTCGCGCTCAGCTCCGCGAATCTCCGTTAAATCCAGACGGCTGGTTGAAACTCGTTGAACTCGCTGAAGACTCCGGTGACCTCGAAAAAATCAAGGAAACTTACGAGGCCCTTCTTCAAACCTACCCCAACACCGTGCGTAATCTATTTCCCCGCGTCCTGTACTACTCGATATTGAATGCCCTCGCCATCTCCAATAGTCTAGCGCTCAAATTCGCTACATTAATCACTTCCTTAACCCGCCCTCTTTCGCCTTTGTACAGACGTTGTTCAAACGTTTCTTGATACCATCCCCATGCGTCGACCTCTGGAAGTTTTACTTGACCTTTGTCCGACGTGTCAACACGAACCCCAGTCAGCGAGAACAAGTCAGAATGGCGTACGAGTTTACGCTCAGCCATGTCGGCCAAGACAAAGACAGCTCTGAGATTTGGATCGACTACATCCAATTCATCAAGTCGGGAGAGGTATGCAACTTTTGTTACGATGATAAACCCTTCAAATCAATCATCGCGTCCCGGCGCCGTTGTGAATTCTCAATCTCACTTCCCCCGCCTCTTTACTTCGACATGTCGACTTGATGTCAAGACCTCACCCGACATTTGTTTGATCGAACGCCGACTGAACAAACTAGACTGACCACAACCGCATGATTTAGGCCAACACGACATGGGAAGATCAGCAGAAAATGGACGCGTTGCGAAAAGTATACCACCGTGTCGTCCAGATCCCTGTTGAGGGCGTCGATAAACTATGGCAAGAGCTTGAAGCGTTCGAAAACAACCTCAACAGGATTACCGTACGCGTTTTTCCCGTTGATTAAGCCTTGCACATGATCTCAGCCGATATTCCCCCGAAAGGCTAAGAAATTTATGGGTGACCTCTCCCCAGCCCATATGCAAGCTCGCGCAGTGTTACGTGGGATGGACAAACATATGAAAATATTGTTCCCGTCACAATCATCTCATAACGGGCAACCACCTCTTGTTCTTCCACGTGTTCCCACCTTCAGCCAAAACGAGCGTGCTCTCGTTGGGGCTTGGAAAGCGTACCTCAAGTGGGAAGAGGGCAACCCCCTGGAACTCGACGAGAAGGACAAGGGCGTCCTCATCCAACGCGTACAGGCCGTGTACCGAAAGGCGGTGATTCGAATGCGGTACTTTACTGAAGTATGGTCAGTGAAGCCCGTTTTACCACACGCCAACTCCTCCTCACCGTCCACCACCAGGTATCTGGCGTTCGTCTGGACAAATAACGCTGGCAAAACTGAGGAAGCAGTCCGAATACTGAAAGCCGGCATTGAGGCCAACCCTGCGAGGTAGGCTCCACTACCCTGCTCGTCCTGGTAGCCACCGTCTTACCCCCGCCCAGCTTCTTGTTGAACTTTGAATACGCGGAGACGCAAGAGATTGCGGGCAACAACCCTGAGGTTCATTCAACGTATGAGAAATTATTTGAGGTCCTTCGTCGTGAGTTGGAATCCCTTGAGGCCCGCATCGGCTCGGCCCCATCATCAGCGAACAACTCCCTCGACTCGCAAATAAATGGCATCAACGGCGACCATACTCCCGACATCAACGCGTCTCAGACCACGCAAACATCATCCCAAGGAACCGAAGAAAGGCCGAAGCAAAAGTCCAAGGAACTAGCAGAACGGCGCACCGAATATGGTTTGGCTATCATAATGTACATGAGGTTCTGTAACAGGGCGGAAAACCTCCAGTCGTTCAGAAACGCGTTCAAGCAGGCCAGAAAAGATCGCTGGACACCGTGGGAGGTCTATGAGGCCGCAGCACTCATGGAATACCACTGTACAAAGGCTGCCACCGTTGCAACCAGAGTCTTTGAGAAGGGTCTTGGAATCTTCCCAGACGAGATTGACTTTGTGTTGCGCTACCTGGGATTCTTGATCTCGATAAACGACGAAACAAGTTGGGTTACTCAATTACTTTTGGCTCTCGTCGATACTGACACACGTCCTAGATGCCAGAGCGCTATTTGAAGGTGTCATAGGAAGGTTCAGTGGCGACAAGGCGCGTCCACTGTGGGAGAGATGGGCACGATACGTCTATCAATTTGAACACCTTGAGGAAGCTCAAAAACTCGAGAAGCGAATAGCAGAAGCTTATCCAAATGGTATGCCATGGCGTCTGCATCAATCCCGTATTCTAACCTTCACGACGCAGACCCGCCGCTCAAACGATTCGCCCAGAGACACACTTACCTCGGCACCGATGCCATCGCGTCACGTGATCTGGGCGTGGCACTCATCCGTCAACATTCTACAGCTACAAATGCTTCCGTCAAAGTCGAGAATAGTATCAACATCACAGCTATTGCTACGAGCAAGCGCCCTCCTTCCCCGGAATCAAGTAGGAGGCGAGATGAGCGAGATTACGCATCCCACAAACGTCAACGCATCTCTCCGCCCCCACGAGACCGTGACCGGGATCGAGACCGGGATCGAGACTGGGAAAGGGACAGAGACCGCGATAGGCGGGAGGGCACCCGTCGACGATATGGATCTCCCCCGCCGTGGGAGCGGGACAGAGAACGAGAGAAAGATGCTTCCTCCAGGCGGCCGTACGAGAAGGAGAAAGAAGAGGAGAAGCCATCAGTCACACTACCTCCAATCGTCTCTTGGTTTGTCGGCACGTTGCCTGAATCGTCAAGGTTTGATGGTAGGTGTCAACCTCAGATCCATCGTTTACCACTCGTGTTGAGCACCCGCATGCATTGTTACAGGTCCAGTTTTTAGAACAGACGACCTATTACAAGTTTTTAGGAACGCCGTCATTCCAAACGTCAACCGGCCAAGGTCCCCCACGGTCCCTCCCCCACGGTGTACGTTTCCCATTGTTCTCCCTGCGTGGAAATCACGCTGATCATCCGACCTTTCCACAGCGACTCGACCACCCCCTGACTATGGCCCATACCAAGGCCCCGGTGGGGGCACCAGGCGACGATGATGTGGCCCGACATACAAAATTACAATTTATGACCATTGCCAGACGAGAACACCAAGCCCAGCATCTACGTTTATCGTCTCTTCTGGCATGTATTTTTAGTACAGTCTCGCTCATACCTTCGTCGCCTTTGGGCCCTTTACACTTTCTACCTCCCACTTCCTAATGTACCATCGTCACATACTTGCTCTATAGACGAATTGCTGCAGTCCTACCCGCCGTTCAAACGTCATCGATGAGGTGAGTCACGGCTCCCATGGCCAATGGCCCAGAGCGAGGTGAAACACGACCTTCCCACCTCCCCCGGAGCCTCGGGGGTTCTGTGCTCTCGCAGGGTTATCGTACGTTGTGGTGAAGGTGGAGTTAAAAATTGGTAATCCATTCCCGCGGGTGAAAGTCATGCTGGCAACAACCGAGGATCGGCCTTCACATTTTCAAACGCCGCCTCTCGTGTGTCTCCAGACGTAGTCATACACGCGCGCCTTGGCCCCCTGGTCAACGAGTAAGTAAGTCAGGAATTGCGAATGGTTAGACCTGGAGCAGGAATCATTCCTTTCGGCATCCCGACTGCACTGGAATCTTTCAATAATTTGCCCCGCCCCGGGTTCCAAAGAAAACGTCCTTCAGTGGTCAGGTTTCAGGTGGCAGGGCTCACCGTTCAACGTCAGCGGTTGACTTGTTCTTCCAACCTGAAACACAACCCGCAACGTGTTTGACGAAGAGCACACATGAGTGTGCAATGTTACGTAGGCACAATGTACATCTCGGATGTCTCCCAGGACCCTGTACACCCCTAATCCTGAATTTATTGGATTTACCTCGTCTCCATTCTTGCTAGGATTCCTGCGGGTGTCGTTCATCGGCTCGGGGCGGCCGCGCCTTGCCATATGAGGAAGGGACATTGACGCGTCGGTTATTCCCGCCCTCGCTTCGTCTCCTCACCGCCGTCCTGCGGCGTGGCGTTGGTTCTTCGGAGGCCCTCGACCCATTTTACTGTGCCTTTACTGCTTGCAGAAGACGCTCTGACCTCCTGGCGAAGTGTTCATCGGCAGATCTGCCCCCTGCGCACCCACACTGTTATCCGAGTGTGATTGGTCTAGCAGGTCACAAGGAGAGCCTAGTTCCATCTCGGGTATTTCGTGACCCTCCCAAACCCTTCATAACGCGGCTTTGTCTCATCACGGCCACCCACTTTCTGACGTTCGGTGGTTTTTAAAAAGAGGGTGGACCTGATATGAAAGCCCACGGACGGTACTCTTGCTATTGAGTCGCCGAGTTCCCCTCATCGAAGCAAGGAGATAAGCACCGTTCTGAAGTGACTTGACGCCTCCTTGGCCTCCTGAGGAAGTGTGGCCTCTCCCTCTTCCGTGGCTCGCCGTTTCAAATAGCCTTGGATCGTCCCTGCACGGTATGCAAGCAGTCCCCTTACGTACTGTATTGGTGTGGTTGACGGTGATTTGCCGCCGCATTTTGATCCACGGTCACCTTCAGTCAACCGCTGCTTGATGGGAAAAGGTTTCATCCGGCAAACAACCCCACAAAAGCAGCAATTTCCTTTGCTGTTACCAATTGGCAGTTGAATCCAATACATCGTTCTGGGTACACGTCGCAGGATTCCGTGTACCGTTCAAAGTTGGTCTAGCGCCAATCCCACGACTTAGGGACACTGTAGACCTACCAAGCACTGAACTGGCGTCTCGATTGGTTAACCAGAAACCGTGGAGCCGGCGGGCATCATCCAAGAAAAGGCGGTGTCGTTTCTCACCCACGGCTAACCGGCATTTGATCGTTCAAGCATAACAAGACCTTCTGGAAACCGTTAGAGACCCCGTATAGTCGCCAGTTATGCTTTTTCATTGCACTAGTTCTAAACGGGCCCATTGCGCTCGTTCTAGTGAACCTTTTGTCAGCATTCAATCCGAAATCGAAGTGAGGGGACACTCATCCTTTTTCCCCTTTGCCAAAATGGGTTTGTGGGCGTACATTGGACATTAACTTGGCTGGCGAACAAACCGCTCGAGCTGACCGTTTTACGTCGGCCCTTTCCCCTCTCTCCCCTTGGCGTCAGCTGCCCTCAAGAGGGCTTTGAAAACTCGGCGGATCAGCGACCACGCAGTCCGACAAGCGGGCCACCTCTCAACTCGCAAAGCACCCCCGGGCCTAACAAAAAGGCTCAAGGTTTCCAATCGTCTTATCTAATCGAAAAGCGTTTCTGACAGTTAACACGACCACTACACATGGCGATTGTGGGTGACTTGTACAGGTTAAAAACCCCTCGAACCGGCCAAACACTTTACGCCACAACACCTTTCTGCCCTCCTCCCCTTACGCCACCCTATGCATCCCCATAGAGAATCCCCCCTTCAGGATACCGAGCCCTCTCAAGGACATTCGATGGAACTAGCGAGGCAAGTAATGTCGAAACACTCAGATCGACCTTCCGAGTGGGTTTAGCGCGATTCGAGGGACCAGGTTTTTTGAACCTGATCCCTCAAAGTGGACCATGGGTCACGAACCGTTTTCTTCTCCATTTGAGTCACTTCGTGGACCAAGCGACGAACTAACGCTTCAACTGTTGCTCTAGGCTGACGATTCATGGCGAAAGCGACGAGCCGACAACTGTTCCGGCGTCACAGC
>Ga0307515_10009275_pt1 | contig 19046 bp, 9 predicted proteins | sample 17_EM_MG_FD_194513 | JGI IMG/M metagenome (GOLD analysis project Ga0307515, IMG submission 194513) | Populus trichocarpa ectomycorrhiza microbial communities from riparian zone in the Pacific Northwest, United States - 17_EM | ecosystem: Host-associated > Plants > Roots > Unclassified | place...
TTTTAAAATTTTAATGTAAAAATATATATAAAAAATATAATCTTAATACATTTTCAATTAAAAAATATTTTTTCAAAATATCACGTTTTGCATTACTAAACATACATATAATAGAATACTTAAGCGATCTTTTATAGCCTAAGACTAGATTTATTATTATTATTATTAATTTAAACGTTCATTCATATTTGTATTAAACAGATACTAAATTTCTCTTTAAATATCAAAGAAAAATCCAAAAAGAAAATATTAGTGCTAGTCAATAAAAAAGATATGAATTGTTTTTTTCTATTTGAGAATAAATAATATTTTAAAATTATTTTATAAGTTAATCAAAATTAACCATTATTAATATTATTTAAGATCATTAAAGAAAGATTTTAAAAAAAAACTAAACAGATCTAAAATTAAAAGTCATTGGACTTGCAAACATTTCCGAGTGTTTAATTAATTTTTAGTTTTGGATGTATTTTATAAATATATTTTACTTAAAAAAAATATTATATTAATTTTTTAATGATTTTGATGTATTAATATAAAAAATATAAAAATAATTATTTTAATATATTTTTAAATAAAAAATAATTTAAAAAAACAATCTTCCGACCCCACATGATGTTAATAGTGTGCAAACTAACAACCCTTCTGTCAAAGTGCACGTGTGTTGACTTGTGTCCTGAAAAACGACCCGCCAAACGCTTTTGGTCTATGACTCTATGGTCTGCTTCTCTCCTCGCGGGGGAAAAAAAAACGAAGAGAAGAAGGAAAGAGTGAAAGAAAGAAACCAAAAATAGAGAGAGAAAAAGAAAAAAAGTTTAAAAGAAATAGTTGCAGAGTAACACAAAAAGAAATAAACCCAATTCACAGTTTGGTACGTACTTCACTCCATCTTGTTTCAATTTCAATTAACCATTTGGTTATTGAATTCCATTATAATCTCAAATGGGTTTCTATTAAGAATTCTGAATTTCTTTTTTTAATCTTTTCAGTTTGTGTAACTTTGTTTTAAATGTTAAGTGGTGTTCTTTAGCTAAATTTATACTTGGGGTTTGTTCGTTTCTCATTAGAACTAGAAAAATGTGTGAGCGTTCATTGAATTTTGATGAGTTTTTGTTTACTGTGCTGATGTCAATAGACTGTTTTTGGTATAGCCCTACAGGGTTTTTGGTTTTGGATTTATGAGGAAGCTTTGTGAATCTGGTGATGTTGTGGGTTTTGCTTGAAAGTTAAGATTTTGATGAGGATTTGGATTGGCTGAACTTAAATTGTTTTGGGGAGTGAAAATGACACTATCCAATCAAACATCTATGCGAATTGATACTTTAGAGCTCAAATCCTTGATTGTTAAAAAGATCGGGCAGCAAAGAGCAGATAAATACTTCTATCAACTTACAAGATTACTTAGTTCGAAGGTTACCAAGTGTGAATTTGATAAATTTTGTGTCGGGATTATTGGAAGAGAAAATATCCCTATTCACAACCGATTTATTCGATCTATTCTCAAGAATGCTTGCTGTGCAAAAGTTCTACCATCCAAAGGTTTTAGAAGAGGGGGAAGTAACCTCACTGTTGCTACTGCAAATGGATACCAGAAAAACAGTCTTCAATTGCTTTATGGAGATGCCTTGCCTTCTTCCCCTCGCAAGGGAAGGTCACCTGTCAGTCCAGATCGCAAGTTTTGGGACCGCCCAAATCCTCCGGACCCACTTGAAAAGCCTCAAAGCGTAGCATGTGAGGAATTGAATGCAGGGGCACAAGAACAACAGAGTGCTACAGAGTTGCTTTCACTTGGTAGTAGACCCCCAGTGGAAGTTGTTTCTGTAGAAGAGGGAGAAGAGGTTGAGCAGATGACAGGAAGCCCCTGTGTTCAGAGTAGAAGCCCGGTCACTGCTCCTCTTGGTATTTCCATGAATTTCAGTGGATCTCGGAAAGCTCTTTCAAATGCATCTTTAAGCAGTGATTACCTTAAAGGGACTTGTCTGAGAAGTGGCGGACTACCTGATTCTAGATCATTAAGACATCGGTTGGAGCGGAAGTTGGAGATGGAGGGCATTAGCATGTCTTTGGACTGTGTTAACCTGTTGAATAATGGTTTAGATGCGTATGTGAAGAGGTTGATTGAGCCTTGTATGGCTTTAGCGGGTTCAAGGCATGGAAATGAGTACTTGAAAAGAGCAAGTGGTCAGTTCGTTCCTGGTTTGAATGGGGCGTTACCTGGGAAATACATCCATAGAGAGACAGAATCAGTTTATGCATCCATGTTGGATTTTCGTGTGGCAATGGAGTCAAATCCCCAAATACTCGGAGAGGATTGGCCCACACAACTTGAGAAAATTTCCTTGCTTGGGTTTGAAGAGTGATAAATACTGTCGTCGTTTTAGTAGTCAAGTGGTTGATGAAACTGGAAATCAGTTCCTAGTCACTGTACACTGATAATTAGTTTTCTTTGTCATATATGCCGATGGAATGCTTCTTATGTTTTCAGCTTTAATAAAGTTGTGAATAAAGAAGCCAGTGCGTCACCGGCCTTAGAATGTTGTTATCCTGGTGCAACTAGCCTCGATCTCGTGCTGTTGCTTGTTTTATTTATGCGCCTCTGGCTTATGTGCAAAAATTCTTAGTTAGAGGTGCATTTTTTTTTTCTGGGATTCTTCTTATACTAACTTGAGATCATGCAAAAGGTATAGAATGGGCCAAATTTGATACGGAAAAACCAGCAGTGCCTTTCAATACTTGTGTGCAGGGACAACTGGGTTGTGCCAGATCCACAATGAAGAAATAGCCAATGAGGCTTTAGTCAGCATTCTTTCCATTTTGTCATGCACAGAAACAGATCAAGAAGACTGAAGTTTTGGTGTAAGGAGTTTTTGAAACCATAGTGAGAAGTTCATGTATACTTCAGTTCTGGAAATCATTTTTAAATTTTGCTTCAACAGGGTGGCTAATTAAAAAATGTATTGATTTTCTCTCTGCCTTGTAAACTGCTGTTCTGGTAAATGATGTTCTTTTCATTGTCTCGGCCGGTTAGTCTTTCTTATCGAGTTCTTGGAAATCCTGAAATGGTTGCCCGTGGAGACTTTTATGCCAAAGGAAAACAAGAGGGAAAGACGTACATGTCTCTCCATAATTCTGCCTCCTAGACCCGAAGGGGGTATGTTTCAATTAGCAAAGCAAAGGCAATTCCAAGCGATTTCAAGTATCACTCGACTGGTTGCTTGGCAATAGTTTTGTCGCTTTACATTATAATTTTCTTATATGCTGCTCAAGAAACAAGTTTTTCCTTCTCCCCCGAAATTGCAGGCCCAGGGATGCCTTAGAAGTTGTAGCTTTCCGTCATCTCCTCAGGTACAAGCTACGCCACCTGTCTCAATTTTCACTACCAAGATCAAGATTCGTTGAAAAATAATCATAAACGGAGTTTTCTTTACAAATCAACCCAATGTACATCCTTTTTCAGGGTTAAATAAAGCCGCTAGCTGGATTATTTTGTTGAAGAAACATAAGGGTAGCTACGACCCGAAAACTCTTAGAAGAGTTTAAACTCTGAAAATTTCTAATATCTGTGAAATAAATTATTCATGTTCTATTGTTTTGAATAAATCAAAGAAATTAAACAAAACTATCCAGACTCTCAGACCAAATTATAGAAAGTACCCCAGCGTGAATAAACATTTGATCAGATTACAGAAATCCAATCATGATCAAACCACAAGAAATACAATTGTGGTGCATATAAGTTAGTCCAAAGTACCTGCCAGAAAACGAAAATAATATATATATTTTTTCTTTTATTTCTTGTTCTTTTTTTTCTCTATGGGTAGTAGAAAGCTTTACAGTTTTCACCCGCATGATCTGTGTTGTGGACATTCCTTTCATGCAGAACATGTAGGAAAACAAAATTAGTTTTTTTTTAAAAAAAAAAACTAACAGGTCTTTCTGAAAGTGCACGTGACATGTGTTGTGTGACTTGTGTTCTAAAACAAGCCCCTGAGCAGTCCTTACTGGCTGCGGTCTGTTTCTAGACACCCAAAAGCACATAACCAGCTAAAAAAGAGGTGTTGCGTCAACGGGAAAACCATTGCTTGCACAAGCACAGACTAACATTGGAAACCCTAATTCCAATTGGGTACGTATCTCTTCTACTTTGTTTTAATTCAAAATTAGCCATTTGGTTTTTCGATTTTCATTGAAATCTTAAATGGGTTTCTATTATTTTTTCAATTCGATTCTTAATTCCCCTAATTGTCTTTCCATCTCTAGAAATTCTGTTCATGTAGTTCTTAAATTAAAATAATTATATTCCCTGTTTTGGTTGTGAATATTTTTATATTAAACATTACAAGCTGTTATTTTAGCTGAATTATCCTAGGGTTTTTTAATGTTTGATTAGAACTAGAAAAAATGTATGAACTTTGTTGAATTTTGATGTATTTCTGGTTACTATGCAGATGGGAACGGTGCTCAGGGAATTAGGGTTTTAGGTTTTAGATATTTGAAGAAGCATATTAATGATGTGGGTTTTGCTTTAAAGTTCAAGATTTTGGATTTGGTGAAGATAGATAATTTTTTAGAGAGAGTTGAAACAATGGGGTCGAATGAAATGAATAGTCGAATTGATACTTTGGAGCTCAAATCTTTGATTCTTAAAAAGTTTGGGCATCAAAGAGCAGATAAATACTTTGATCAGCTTACAAGATTGTTTAGTTTGAAGATTACCAAATGTGAATTTGATAAGTTTTGTCTTAGGATTATTGGTAGGGAAAATATCTCTCTTCACAACCACTTTATTAGATCTATTCTCAAGAATACTTGCCTTGGGAAAGTTCCACCGCACAAAGGTGTTGAAAGAGCAGGAAGTAACCTTACTGTTAAAACTGCAAATGGGTATAAGAGAAATTGTCTTCAGTCGCTTTACAGGGAAGCCTTTCCTTCTTCCCCACGCAAGGGGAGATCGCCTGTTAGTCGAGATCGCAAGTGTAGGGACCGCCCAAGTCCTCTGGGCCCACTTGGGAAGCCCCAAAGCATGGCATGTGAGGAATTGAATTCCAGGGCCCAAGAGCAGCAAAGCGCTACAGAATTGCTTTCAACAGGTAGCAGACCTCCAATTGAATTTGCTTCTGTGGAAGATGGAGAAGAGGTTGAGCAGATGGCAGTAAGCCCTGGTGTTCAGAGCAGAAGCCCAGTTACTGCTCCTTATGGTATATTGATGAATCTAGGTGGATCCCGTAAAGCGCTTTCAAATATTTCTAGAGGGAGTAATTACATTCCAGAGACCTGTCTAAATAGAGGAGAGCTACCAGACACAAGATCATTAAGAAGTCATTTGGAGCAGAAGTTGGAGATGGAGGGCATCGGTGTGTCCTTGGACTGTGTTAACCTGCTAAATAATGGGTTGGATGTGTATTTGAAGAGGTTAATTGAGCCTTGTATGGCTCTAGCTGGCTCAAGGTGTGATAATGAGCAGTTGAAAAGTGCAAGTGGTGAGTTCATTCCTGGTCTGAATGGAACATTACCTGGGAGATATGCACAAAGACAGAGAAAATCAGTTAATGCATCCATGTTGGATTTTCGTTTTGCAATGGAGTCAAATCCCCAGATACTCGGGGAGGATTGGCCCGTGCAACTTGAAAAAATTTCCTTGCGTGGTTTTGAAGAGCGATAAATACCATCTTCACTGTTGTATTAGAATTAAGTGGTCGATGAAATGGGTTTTCAGTTGATAGCCACTTACATAGATAATTCAGTTTTTTGAATCGATCATTTACTCCAATTTTGCTCTCCTCTTGGCGTGGAGCTTTACAGACAGTCCCAAGGGGAATAATAACTAGCAGAAGCTGTGGAAATCTTTGGCCAGCTTGACCAGGTTGCCTTTAAATGCCAGCAGTCATAATCGTTGAAGGGAAACTTGTTTATACAGTACAGTGTAATTCTAGATACAGGTTAGAGCTTAGCTATTTTAGGAAATTTACACGATTCTTCTACCAATCTCTTTTGGATTTTGCCTCCCTGTAGCGTGTGGGGTTATCAATGAACAAAAGTTTCTTTGATTTGGAATGATGTTTACTTGTTAACAAATTTTCATTTTGCATTTAATCACCACATCCTCACAATTGCGATTTGGAAGACTGATGAAGGTATCGAATCTGATGTGAATTGCTGAATATTGAATCCTATTATTCCCAGTAAGGTCTGAAACTTTCTGCTATAGAAGGTGAAAACTGATGCTTATTCTTCTGTAGTATCAATTTTTCCAAAAATAGTAACATTTTTCCCTTTGTCAGCTTTTAAAAATGGAGTTTGATATAAATTAAACGTAATCCCGGAGGGCAATGTTTCAAAGAGATGTTTCCAATGACATTAAGCCATTGCTTTTCAAAACACTAAGTTCTACATTACAAATCTAGTAAATTATCTCAAAACAATCATGAGAAGACAAGATCAGGTTGCTATTCTCAATTATATCAGAGATCTAACTCGCAAGTTCAGCCATCGTACTATTTTAGATACCATAACAGCATGTCATTGAAGGCATCATTGAGTTTTCGTTGAACTGATTATGTACGCAACCACCAATGCAGGGCTGTGTAGTTAGGAGACATGATTTTGGTGAAGGAATGAATTGGTAAGCATTGAGCCCATCATCCGGAGGAGCCTGCTTTCTCTAAACTTGCCATGTATGTCATGTAGACAGTCCATAGATATGAAAACGAGTTGCTCACCAAGGGCTGTCAAAATGAGAACACCAGAGGCAAAAGTCAGAAGTGCATAAACCGGATCATATCAAAAGGATGGACAATAGTTTTGACTACAGCAATGAACCTACTTGTACCTGTAAATGGACAGGAATGAATTTGAATGTTACAAAATCACATACAGGCCAGTACATAACACCGTTTATCATTGTAGGCACTAAATCTCGCTTTAACCGGGCAATAATCTCGGCACTATTCTCACCTGAACCAGGCAATCAAGGCAACAAACACTTTACTATAAAGTTTAAGTAGCTCGTACAGGTGATTGTGTCTTCTGTGGAACACACTTGACCATCATGAAGATCAAAATGGAATACATTTTTATTGATGACCAATTTGACAGTACAGGATCTGCCTGATGAATACATGTGAACAAAGATGCAAGTGTAGTAGAGAAGGCATGCACATTGACATAATGTTGTTAATTCCGAGAACTATGAATTCAGAACATTTTAGTACCTATAAAGTCAAATTGAACTCAAGAATGTGCCAGAGGTTGCACTTCATAATGTATATTAGATATATTGTCAACAACTCACAGTTATCATAGGTCAAATCTTCTGAATTAGTGAATTACTTAAAAACACCTCTTGTTTCAGAGTTACTAAAAACACCTGCTCATTTTAATTATTCCATGCTTATTAAATGGATTTTTCACATTGAATGAACTGGCCATCAACAGCCAGGGAAGAAATAAATGAACAAAAAATTTCATACTCAATCTAGTTTATTTGTTAGTTTGCAGACTTCTATGCTCACAGCCAAAAAGTGGTATCTCAAATTGCAAGAATTACCCTGTGCTTACCCTGTAGGCGTGCATTCAATGAGAAGAAAACAACAGTCATGATAGGTCCGTAGATGGTCTGACCCATGAGAATTTTCTTAAATGTCGTGATTAGATCTCTTTTTGGAAGGAGTTTTGAGACAAATTTGAACCAAAAATGCAGTGATGGTCCTACAATCAGCAACCCATATCCAGCCATGCGCAATGTCCTCACCAGATCATAAGGTTCCGAACTTGGCAGTGAAATTGTCTGAGCAAAAATCAAAGAAATTTTTGTGGAATAGTGTCAGGGAAAATAGTTTCCTGGGCAAACATGCAAATATTAATCGCAGCTATTTGCATCTAATTCTGGCAGAGACTTGCATTAAAGTAGGCAAGGAGAAGAAATAGGTCAAACAAAAATGCAAATAGGAAGAGAAGAGTAGCGATGCTGTGTGCACCTCATCCCAATCCTAAGATGACTTGAAAGCATGCTTTGTCAAGACATTCTAAACAGAGAGTACAATGCAAGCTGAACAGAGTTGCTGGTTTATAGTTTTATTGTCCTGTCCCTACTAAAGAGAGAGGACTGCTAATGAAATGCTTGCAAGGAATGCCTCTTGTCCACAGTAGTGAGATAGAACAGAGGTATAAAGCAGATAAAACAACATAAACAAAAACATGATAGGTCATTCTAACCTGCAGATAATTGGAGCAATCATAGTTTAATCCAAGCTACAGCTACAACAAATGAAGCAACGTCCAGAATTTAACAATTTATCATAACAGAAAAGGCCCATCCATAATTTCCAACCACATTAGTCCAATCAACAAAAGATTCTTCATCACATAGAAAAAGAACTCTACCACATTATAAACAGCTCCCTAGAAATACTAAATCCATCATCTCACAGGGCAAAATAACAGAACTTGCCATCTAATCAAACAGCTCTGGGTAATTGACATCACAATTATAGCTTAATAAAATATAACTCAAGTTCATATCTAAAAGTTCACCCAAAACAAAAAGAGGAAGGCCCTTATTGTTAGAAATAAAAAATCATTTCTTGAACCATGTATAAACTATTCTCTTTTTCAATATATCAACATGACCCCGGTTCAATTCTCTCACGTTTAGTTTGTTGCTCCGTGTATAACTACTCTGTGAACATAAACTAAATCCATCAAAATTGAAAATTAAACAGTAAAAAACAAATAATTAAAAAGATCCCATTTTTAAAGCAAACCACTTAAAACAACAAAGACCCAGTAACCTACAAGACATGTTTAACAACTCGGTGGCTCTACATTACCTGAGACGACAAGTCAGCAGCAATGTAAATAAGAGAAGAAGTGGCACTTTTGGTCAAAATAGGCCGTGACTTAACCATCCCCAGGTACCAACCAATAAACCCAATTTTGTAAAACGCAGCGTTTTCAGCCTTTGAAGAGAAAGAAGAAGTCAAAAGAGAAGAAGGAGAGAGCTCATTATTGCACTCCTTTGATCTCTTAAAACCATTTGAGAAACCAAAGTAAGCTTTTCTTGACTGTTGTTGTTGTCTGAAAACCGAATGAGCTGCTGTTGCTGCTGGGTCTGTGATGTTGGTGATGGTGTGGGCGCGTAACAGGCGGGGGATGGTGGAGTTTCTCATGAATGAGCCGCTCATTTTGATGGTGTCTAGAAAGTGAGTTGGGGGTTTGGGCTCACAAAAACAACTTTTACACTTTCAAACACCCTCTCTGTTTAAAGAGCTTCTAGCAGTGGTTGAACTCTTTGAAAAAGTCCCTGAAAACCACAAGTTCGCCAAAACTTGAATACTCCACCTTCCAACATTGCAGCACAATTCCCATCGACTTTCTGACACGTGCCCTTCCCACCATTCACTTGAAGCCACGTATCTTTTATTTTTACTCGTTTCCTGGAAATCTTTTCAAACACGATTAGCTCCGTCTATACGAATGACACGTCGTTTTAATTGAACCAAGACTATTTTGGACGACTCCAACACGCGTTGGTATTCTCGCACCATCCACGAATCACGTGTTAGCTAGTTTTTTTTGTTTTTTTTCCTAAGAACCACATCCAAGGTTAGAATAGAAGGTTTTCGAGAAGTATGGTATTATAACTACATTAATCTGCTTGGATGTAACTCAACGTTAGCTTAAAAATGATTATTGAAGTGATTGGTTACTTACCTGGACGGGGTTAATGGACGATCAAGAAGGTTCATGGCCTCGGTCAGTGACGTCTATTGCACTTAGGATGGGTGCTGGCTTGAGGTCTCCCCAAGAGGAAGAGCCTACGTCATGATCTGTGGTAGAGAGGGCTGCGCAAGTCGCGGCCCCTGTGCCCCTAAGAGGGAAAAAAATCTTTTGCTAAAGTTCATATCCAGTTTTAAACACTGATCAGACATTCTTCAATTCTGCCAGCGGTTTGATTTTCATGAAATCATTCTTTTTGTCTAGTTTTTGTTTTCATCAAATGATCTGATTGTCTCACTGGTTGTGGGCATGCAGGGACAAAACTATAAGACATCCCACATCGGAGAAAAACGAAATAACCTGTGAGCAAGTGCCTATAAACATCGAGCAGACAACATGGTAAAGGCACGCAGCCGCGCGGTGAGCACAAAGCGAACTATTCTTTCGCCTTTTACTAAAGAATACCGTGTGCGCGCCGCAATCAGCGGCATACGCTTATTTTTGGAGGGTTCTTTACATTTTGTGAAGGACCCTAACTGAACAGTTTAAAGTTATTCTTCTCTTTAGACAACAAAATATATGGTCTCTGTATCAGTTTTTGCCCTAGATTCTTGTTGAAGACTCAAAATGTGAGGGTGTATGAAGTATATGGGTCACATTATTATTTTCGCTTGCTGTCAACACTACCGTTAAAGCCTTTGCAGAGTTACCAGACCACCTGCTCCTAAAGTGCTGAAGGGGATAAAACTTAGTCAAGACTCATAATTAGGGGTGATCTAGCTATGTTTCCAGACATGCGAGCTCTTGTACAGTCGAAAGGGGATAATTCATTTTCACTGAAATTCACTTTGTGAGATCGTCAAACATGGTACCGAGGGTTTCTTTAAAGTATTACCAAATCAGTATAATCAGTCTCGAAACGAAGTCATGATAATAAGTTCTTGCTTTTAGATTCCATCTTTGACTAACAGAGTAAAAGCCTTGAAATTTCACTTAACAAAAAAGGAGAGCAGTGATCTACAAGTATTTATTCAGTCCTCAATCCTTAGCTCTGCAACTGCATCAGTATCTGACGTAATAAACAGCATGTGGTTTGCCATTATTTTGTGTCTGAACAAGTTTTATGGCATTGTAATCTGCTGTCAGACATTGCTTGGTACTGTCAAATACGCATAGGTATGTATTTCTTCTTAGTATAAATTAGATTCTATTGCCAGTCATTTTTCAGTCTTATGATCAAGAATAGCATGTCTTTGTACAAGAATCATCAATGAGAAACCTCAGATTTCTGTGTGTGTGTAATAACTTTTCTATTCACTGTATCAATAACAATGAGCTACATTTTCTCCTTGGTAATTTCTGATAGGTTATTGTTCTTTTTTTTTCCTTTTGTTCCATGTCAGATTATCATCAATTGTCACAAGATTGGGGATGATGCATTGATCAAGTTGAATAAGGTCTCGATACAAAGCTTCGGAGGAATCTGCCCAAATTCTCTCACCAAATCAACCTTTGAAGTTCATTTTTGGGAACAGATACTTGGGATGGAAATGCTTTACAACCTTCGCTAATTCTGGATTTTGATTCTCTACCATACAATCAATCAGTTTTTTAGGCATCAACATATCTCTACTTGGTATTAAATATAACTCATTGGACTAGAGAAAATGTGTGCAGGTGCATTGGGAATGCAATGAAACGTTGTACGTTTAACTTTACAATCCCACACAGAGAAAATACAAAGTTTAAGCAAGGAATGTGTCTATAAATAAGAAGCCCGAAGCTACATGGTTCATACTTACCTGGACGGGGTCGATGGGCAATCAAGAAGGTCCATGGCCTAGGTCTGTGACATCCATTGCACTGAGGATGGGTGCTGGCTTAAGGTCTCCCCAAGCGGGAGAGCCTGCGTCAAAATTTGTGGCAGAGGGGGCTGCGCAAGCCGCGGCCCCTGTCCAATTCTAGCTCAAGACTTCTTTTAAGTCCTACTTGTAACTCTATGGCAACATTTCCTTGCGAAATTATTTTGTTGTTTTTTTTCTCTTTCATTATTTGTTGGTTCCGGTCTTAATCCCCTGTATTGTGAACAGAAATTTGTTACACATGATGCATGGTAACTTTGAACTTCCATGGCTCATTTTCTTCTCAAGATTCCTTTCCTTTTCCTTCAAAAAAAAAAGTCTTTCATTACCTTTATCCTACGAATAACTCAAAAGTTTTTGAATGTTTTGTCCATGATGCGTTCAGAGAGGGCAAAAGATTTCATTCAAAATCAGTGGTCTCCCATTGATTCTGTTTAGTGTTTCTGTTAAGAGTGATGTCAAATTTCCAAACACAACCAAAAGTCTGACATTTTATTGGAACCGATAGGACTTGATTTCAGAGAAATGGTTCGTCAAATTTTCTCCTTGTAGGCAAATGAAGCAAAAAGAATGATATTCACGAATCACAGCGGCAAATGATGCTGCCCGATTGTTTCTGGGGAATGATGACCTGATATCGAAATGGCAACACGCTCAGCTGCAATGTCACAGAGAGTTAAGCTTACCAGCTAATGTTCAGCAAGGCAAAGATGTGAGTCATCTCTTCTCGAACATTAAGAAAGACAGCAGAAGCTGGTCAAGGATTGCAAGAGAAAAGGAAGAAGGTTTATGTGAAAGTAAGGTCTTTTTATGAAATATCTTTCTTTCTTAGACTTTAGGAAAGTTTCCTCACGATTTTTTCCAATTTTGTTTTGAGTGATGGCATGAGTAAAATCTTTTAAGTTACGCAATGAAAGGGCCTTGTATTCCTGGATTATAATATGCTATCCAAAACAGATCATTGATAAGGAAATGATCAAGACTTCCTTTCTTTTCTTACAATGACTGGAAATATATTGCAAGAAAAACCCATTTGAGATGCCTCAGGAGAACATGATGCCCTCCCTTTCTATCAAGGATGTAGTTGGTGCTCTGGAGATAGAAGACCCAGTTTCAAAATCAATTTCTACATATCGATTGAATGAGAAAATGTATGACGCTGCAGATGCGCAAGGGATTGAAGAGGATGCTAATCTCTCAATAAAGAGGGAAAGGAATTCTGATCTAGTCAATTGCTAAGTATGTACAAATCAAGCAGCTAGTTCTAGTTCAAGTTCAGGGTCTTTTATTTTTTAATGGCCATTCCCGTTTATCAATAAATTTTACTTTACAGTTCAAATAGATATCCTTCTTTAAAGGATAAAAGCTAATGTTTCCGTCCCCATGCGCTTATGTTTATATCCAAATACTTTTATGTTTATATTCCTCTTGTATATATCCCATTTATCATGAAATACTAACCAACCACAACCTAAGAAAGATCACAATATGTCCAAATCCATCAAAAAGGCTACCAAAAATTGTGCAGGTTCAGAGTGAAAACACAGAAAATTTATAGCAAATGTCGTGCAGAAAACTAATTTGGCTGCTCACTTTTACATATTAATAATGCGGACACTGTCCTCCATTGCCTAATGAGGGATGTTTCCCTGCGCTCCAATATCAAAGATACGGCTTAGCACCGAGGAAGGTAGGATAAGAGTCTATGACCAACTCGCAGATCTTGTATAACCATTTTATTTGCTAACTTGATTAACTTCTACGCATGAACAACGTGCCATTGTCAACTACATATCGTAACAAGGCATATCCCCAGCTAAATTATCTTAGATAAGTTTCGGCATTACAGTCTTCGAGGAAGGTCAAGTTCAAGCTTTCTTCAGCATCCAAAGTCATAAGGCACTAGTCCCTTCAGCTCAGGTCCATTAAGCTTGTTGTTTTCGAAACTGAAACAAGCCAGCAAAAATCAACCAAGTTCACAGAAAATAAACCAAGACAGAGCCATATCACGCTTCATGCATGTATTATGAAACAAATTATTTGTTTTTTATACCGTAACGTACGATAAATTTACACATAGCAGCTTTAGACATTCCATATTTTTTGTGTTTGCAACAGTTCATTGAATTTATTGATACCTTGCATGCATCAAAGTATTTGCATTGCTCGTGACTTGTATCAATCCATTTGCTGGTGTACTTGCATCTCCATGTGGCTGATGCAAGCAGTGTTGACAGCTAAAGTGGACATAAGTGGGGGCAAAAACCGGTACTTTCACAAAAAAACCTATGGAATTCTACATGATTGAGGAGTTCCCGGTTGTCACTATTGGGGCAGAGAAATTATGTTTGGCTAGTTCATAAATGCAACATGCCAGTCACATGTTCTGCACTGACACACGCAGATAAACTGGCGCTCGTTATATGGGATTTTTAGGGAGACTAACAATTATATTTCAGATATTCAATTGGCCATAAGAAATACAGTAAATGACGAGGAAGTAACTTCCATGCCCTAGTAATTCAAGAAAACTACAAGCAAGACATGTTGTGTTGACAGGATCTAGATACCTTTCCATTGGAAAAGAGGTAAAGGGACCGTCGACTGGAATTGTTCCACAGAGATCGTTGTTAGAAACATCACTGCAAACAAAAGCAAAACATCAAAAAAATTAGAATACTCATAAGCAATCTAAATAGCTATTATTTTGTAATTTCAAACATCTTCCTTGTTCTCTACTTACAAAACTTTGAGGTCTTTAAGAGTTGTGAGCTCCCTTGGAATAGATCCTGATAGCTTGTTGTTGTTTAGTCGACTGTACCGTCAATTCAACCAAATTAAAGTTCAAAGTTGAAGTAATTTCTGAGTTGTGTGTGTTCAAATTGCTTAGGGCGATTAAAGTGAAAATGCTTACAGGAATCTGAGAGACTTCAACTTGGCAAAAGACTTGGGTATTTCTCCTTCAAACCTGTTGCCATACATGTCCATGCTAACAAGGCTTTTCAAATTACCCAACTCCTTGGGAATTTTCCCTCCTATATCATTCCTATAAAGCTCCCTGCAGGCATTCAAGACCATCACAACCCAGTTATTTAATATAATCATATGAAAAACAAATACAGCGGCTTATTCACAGAGCAATTGATAGGATGATATATAGTCCTAGAATTGCATGTAAGCTTCTTCACATAATGTTTCCGAGGAAACAAAAGCCTGAACTCTACTAGGTCTCACTCAACAAAAAATACCAAATGCTTCTTTCCTTTGAAGAAAAACAGAAAAATCAGAGCAGAAACGGGATGTACTTCAGGGTCTAAACTTCTCCTGTTTTTGGCTGATGTTTTCACAGCATAATAGATAATAAGGTGCAGCAAAAGGGGAAGACAAATGACATACAGGTACTTTAGATGCCTGAGTTCTCCAAGCTCTGGCCCCAAAGTTCCAGAAATATTAGAATTACCCAAATCCCTGAAATTCAAAAAAAAAAAAGTTGGAAATAAAACAACATAATCATAAATAGAATTGCAACATATCTACAAATGTAGAATGAAACAAGCAAGAGAGAGAGAGAGAGAGAGAGAGGGCCAAGAAAATACAAGCGAGTAACATGATTGCTGGAATCACAAGTGACATGGAACCAGGTGCAGGGATTGACAAGAGTCGGGTCCCAACTCTGCAACACATTGGTTGGATCAGAAAGCCTACTCCTCAGGGCATGCAAAGCATTTCCTGGAACCCCAATACAAACAAACAAAAGTCACAAAACAACAAAATCAGAATTCAGAAATCAGTAAACCCAAACCCATCCACGTTTTCTTACCAACAAAAGCAGAATCAAATGCTAAAAAATCTAAACAAGAAATAACCCAAACCTAAATCCTTAAAACCATCACACTACTCTCTTTTCATGCCAAGATACAAAAAGAAAGGTAATATTATCATCATGTCAGTGCAGTGCTAAAGGTTGAAACTTTGAAACTCAAAGGAGTGAAGTTGATGAGCAGCAGTACCTTCAGAGTTGGTGGAAAGGGAGGGGGAGATAGTGAGAAGAAAGGAGAGAAAGAGAGCTAGAGGGTAAAGGCGAGCCATTTTTTTAGATGGAAGCTAGACAGCGAAGGAAGGAGCATAAAGAAACAAGAAAAACAAAGAGAGTCAAGTCAAATGGAAATTAGTTCTTAAGAGTGGGTTTCGCTTTCACACGCTATTTGTTTCGAAGAAAGACCACAGATGTTGCTGTACCACACCACACTACACAACAAGAAGAGAAGATAATAGTGCGAGTTGAAGGGAGTGGGAAGGAGAAGACAGAGACAGCCAATGGCAGTGAAGTGTTGGGCTTTTGACTCTCACACTCACGAATTGGGTGTGCTGTGAGTCTTTTGCGCGTTCATTTTCGGGTGTGTACTGTTAAGGATCTGTTTGGAAGGACAGTAGAAACTGTTTTTAAATATTATTTTTTTAGTTTATTTATTTATTTTTTATAACAAAACATTAAAATAATTTAAATATATATAAAAAGATAGATTAAAAATTAAAAAATATATATTTAAACTGAATCAACACCTAACAATTAATGACTTTCGAGTTTTAAAGCTTAGCAGTTGAGGTTAATTAATCACCGGGAAGACTTTCTGAAGAGTAAGAGCAGTTAAAAGGGCATTTTGGGAGGAGAGAATAAGTTGCTCTGCTGGGGCCCGCTAACATGCTATGCCACGTCATCCAGACCCAATCGTGGTTGCAGTGCATTCCATTTATAGGTTAAATTACTTCCTGTATTTGATATAATTTTTAGAATATAAATCTGATTTTCAAATAGAATTTAATTTATAAAAATATATAAAATCAAATAAATTTTTTTTATTTACTATAGTAATATTTATTGAAATTAATATTAAAAATAATATTTCAAAAATATTCTTAACAACACAAACTCTATTATTGTTTTCACAGAGAGAAAGGTAGCATTTGAATGGATTATTTTTATTATTTTTTTTTACCTTGAATACAAGATTTTCCTTTTTGTTATGGTAAAAATGTTTAGGACTGTTTCGTGTACAAGATAATTTAGCTCTAAAAGCTTAAATATACTAACTACTGTCTAAATTAATTAAAAATCATCCTAAGCTTTTTATGCACACCAACCTCGTAAATAAAATAGTATTAATAAATATGGTTGAAACTGTATTTTTTTTTAATTTTTTATCTAAAATAATTTTTTATATATTTTTAGATCATTTTAATAAAAAATAATTTTTTTAAATAAAAAATATATTATTTTAATATATTTTTAAATAAAAAAAACTTTAAATCACAATCACAACCTTTCCAGGCTAAAAATCTCTACCCTTGGGGAGAGTCCTTGATTAATAACCCGGAATCCAGTCAAAGTCAAGCAAACAAATGGCTCACAAAATGTGCAGCCATTTGTGCAAAAACTTGAGGATTTGACAGGGAATGGGCCATCAGGACAAGAAAAAAGGCTTACGGGTGAGGTGATCATCCTTGCATCTGCCTTCAGGGAAGCAATTTTTTAAATCCTTGCAACCATGTGAGACTTCATTTGATCTATTTAGAATAATATTTTTTTTTTAATTTAAATCTAGTAATTGGCAAGATTGATTTCTGGGTCTTTGTATACTAATAACCATCACTTGCATTTTTATTTCAAATATGAGATGCCCTTTATTTATCAAAATACTTTGAGGTTTTTTTATTTGATTTTATCTCAAATGAGATTTAGATTTCCTTACTAGCTTATCCATTGTCCAAAATCTTATTTTGGACAGTGGTATACTTTGAATTATTAAAAACAAATAAACTCCATCAATCTTTTATTATAGGGCTAGATTCATTATACTGTGGATGTTACAGTGCAATAATATCCTTGCACTTCATTGCAAAAATCAAATGGTTTCTTTATGGGGTAAAATAGGTTTTTTTGGAAGATTTATTTGGTATTATGAAATTAATTTGGGGTATAATAGTCTATCAACTTTTTTTTACATGGTTAAATAGCATAAGTATCCTTAAAAGGTAAACAAGAAATTGAAGGATAATCGGAGCTTTTACATCTTCTTTTTTTTAAAAAAATATTAAAATTACTTCATTATAGTCTAATCGAATTAAGGGCAAACTAGTCTTTTAATATATATATATATATATATATATATGGATGGTTGGCACAAGTATAGCACGCGTTAGCGAGTGGACACCGTCAGCGCTTTTCAAGCGATGCATACAGTGTCTTCCAGACTCCAAAAAAGTCCAACCATTGTGTCTTCTAAAGCATTCAGTGGTGGTGCAATTAATGAAATGGCACATGTAGTCCAATTTGTAGTGGTTCGACACTAGTGGAATTTTTTTATTCTCCACCTCTTTTCTCTCTCCTCTCCTTAAAATCTACGCTAGGTCAGCCAAAATTCAAAGTTGTTTTCCAATTTATTTTTTCTTTCGATTATGGTCCTCTTTCTTTTAATTGGTTTTTATTTGTTTTTGGTTTTTTTAATTGTTTTTTTCTTCAATTTCATCCCTTTCCATTTAGTTTTATTTAATTTTTATATCAAATATGGTACTCATTCTTTTGATTGTTGTTTTTATATCATTTTCTTGATTTGTTCTCTCTTTTTTTTTTTAATTTTGTCACTTGACATTTCATTTTCAATATTTTATTTTATTTATTATTTTATCCAATTTTGGTTCCTATTCTTTTAATTGCTCTTTTTTTATTCCTTTTTTAATTTGTTCTTTTTTTCAATTTTGTCCCTTGACATTTTATTTCACTTAGTTTTTTAATCTAATTTTAGTCCTCATTCTTTTGATTGCTCTTTTTTTTTTTCCTTTTTCTTAATTTTTTTTTTAAATTTCCCTCGACATTTTATTTCAATTATTTTTTTATCCAATTTTTGGCCCTAATTCTTTTCACTGCTCTTTTTTTGTCTTTTTTATTTATTTTAGGGGTTATCCCAAGTATCACGTTAGTCAAGTTAACTCAAGTTGTTTTATATTTTTTTATTTTTTTTCAATTTCATTCTTTAACATTAAGTTATTGAGTTTTGAAATTTTTTATTTTTATATTTTTATTTTCTATAAGGTTCTCTCTAGTCGCAGGTTAGTCAAGTTAACCCATGATGACTCATGTCTTTTCTTCAATGTTTTTTTTTTAAAAAAAAATTGATGTATTTTCAATTTTAGCCTTTGAAATTAAGTTATCAAGCCTTGAGTTTTGTGATTTTTTTCACGTTCTATTTTATGGGGTATCGTGATTTCACATCTCATGTATTTATCAAGTTAATCTAGGTTAACTCAGGTTATCATCGCATGAACATCTTTTTTTATGTGAGAAAAAATTTGACTGGACTTGCAGCATAGCATGGGAAAATAATCTTAGTTAGAACTAAGAATTGTAGTGTTTTTTAAACAAAAAAAAAGATTTTTGAATTAAGGGCAACATAGTCACTATTTCTAATT
>Ga0307515_10009276_pt1 | contig 19045 bp, 3 predicted proteins | sample 17_EM_MG_FD_194513 | JGI IMG/M metagenome (GOLD analysis project Ga0307515, IMG submission 194513) | Populus trichocarpa ectomycorrhiza microbial communities from riparian zone in the Pacific Northwest, United States - 17_EM | ecosystem: Host-associated > Plants > Roots > Unclassified | place...
TAATTACTACTTAGTTATAGTATTAAATATAGAAAGTTAAACAATATACCACTAAAAGCACTAGCTATAACGCTATTAACGGCGGCAACTACTTTAAGGTTAGGTAACGATACCAGTATAGCAGATACTAACTTACAGCAACCTATAACGGTCGGACAGCTATAAGAGATAGTTAACCAGCTAATAGAAAATAGGATTAACGGGATAGGCGCAGTAAAGATTAAGTTACTATTAATTAAGAGGTACTTAGGAGAAAGATTAAAGCTTAAAGGGTTCCTTACCTAAATGCATTTTAAAGTTATATAAGAAGGGGCAAAGCTGCCAATATTTATGGATCGAATAGCCTACGTAAGACTATTCTTATTAGAAAGAGCACTTAAGTAGTTTAAGCCTTACTTTATGGAAATATAGGTAAACGGAATAACGACTACTAATTAAGATATGCGATTTATATTCTTAAGTTAGGAAGGGTTTATAGAGCAACTTATATAAATATTTAGAGACCCAGAATCAATAACTATGGCGGAAAAAAAACTCTAAGATATTACGTAATAAACCTTAGCAATTAAGTATACAATATAGTTCTAGACGTTAGTAATATAAGTAAAGTGGAATAATAGGGCGCTTATGGCATAGTATAAGTAAGGACTTAAGGCTAAAGTTTAGGACGCGATTATCCTAATAGAAGATGTAAACACCCTAAGGGAGTTAATAGATTAAGCGATTAAGATTAATAATTGGATCTACTAAAGGCAGTGATGGCAATAACTATATAACTATAATCAGCCCCATGATTCCGATTATTATATAATCAAAGAAAGTGATTCTGATTTGGTTATATAGTTATATTGATTACGTCTTTTAGGCACGGGCCTCTACGTGATGTTATCTACAAGTAAGATATCACGTGTAGATAACATATTTGCCCCAGAGCTCCCGGAGGCCCGCCGAGGGCTCTACCCAGAGCTTTACCCCCGCTCCCCCTTATTTCCGTAGTATATCCGGGTTGGTTGTGTAGTTATATATATATAACATAATCACTAGGTGCGATTATAATTAGGTTAGTTATGTTCCTGATAATATAACATAATTATAACTAACTAACTGATTATTGCTATCACTGACCAAAGGGAATAGGCTAAGAAAGGCTAGGATAGAGTTCTATAGTTATATAAGGCGTAGAGTACACAATAACCAAAGCTAAGTTAGAAACTATAGTATGGCGCAGAGCTAATAGACCTAAGTAGTACTAAAGAAGCCTATAAGAGATAGAGTAAGAAACTATAGAAACCTAAAGGTTAAGGATTTAGTAATTATAGGACTAAGGAGCATAGGCCAAACTAGGGATCTTAGCAGCAGAAGATGTTTAGGCGGACTCTATAGCAAAGTTAATGGTTTAAAGACGGAGCTTATATAAATTGCGGGAAATAAGGTTATTTCGCGAGGGATTATAAAGATAGTTAGAGTTACTATATAATAAAGGGAACCTAACTAGCAGAAGATATATATGTATAGAGGGATAATAGTGTACTGTAAGGAACAAAAGAGTGTTTAATTAGAAGTTTCGCGTTTTATTATAACAACGCATGCCAAATTTATAAAGACGCTAAGTATAGCGCAAGCTATTAGCCATAAGAGCTAAAGTTAAGAGGACTTAGAGGAACTAAAGAGTTATATAAAAAATAAGATCGACTCTATAAGCTAGATTAAGATATTACAGCAATATATAGACAATAATTAGTAATAATAATAATGGAGTCGGAGTACTTATTAATTAATAGCGATAAGGATAGTAAAGGAACTAACTAGGGGTATCTAAACCTTAATAACGTAATTATAAAAGCAGAGACTGGGACCGCTATAGAGCAAGGTTTAGTAACGGGCATTATAACACTATTAGATACGGCATCCATCGCTTTATAAGACGGAAGGAGTAACATCTAAAGAGGATTAAGCAAGCAGACGACTGCTAGTGCTAGCTTACCACTTAATAAAGGCTAAAGGCTAAAGGCTTAAGATTCTTAAGACGAGATAAGAGAGATCTAAGATTCCACAGATAGGATAAGGATAGCTTAAGGACCCATAATGGACGAAAACCGATAAAGCAGAGCAGTAGCTTAGTTTAGAAATATATAAATAAGCTCAGGATAAGAGTTCCTAAAGGTATTAGATTCTTAAGATAAAATAGATAAGATTTAAGACTCTTAAAACGAGATGAGAATACCACGGACGCCTAGTTGGACTAAGGCGGGAGCTAAGCTTAAGTTAGAAGTAAGCTTAAGATTAAAGAATCTAAGGGACTAAGAATTCGGAGTATAAATAAGGACACCTATAGGTAAGAGGTAAGGAGCTTCTTTATAGATTAGAGAATCTGTAATACAAACAGTAGTTAGACTAGGAGACAGATATATAGACCTAGAGGACTTATTAGGGGAACACAGTGTTCAGCCTAAAGATCGAAAAGTTAATACTAAGATTAAGAAGTGCGACGACTTTAAGGATCTACTTATAAGACGTAAAAGAAAAGAAACCATAAAGGAATTTAGAGCGAGAATTACCTTATAGCAAGAACAGAAACTAGATAAGAGATCTAGCATATTGGGATGTATAAGGGACAGAGCACCTATATAAAAGGTTATTAATAGGCCTAGAGCAGGCACACTAAGAGCTAAGTAGCTTACTAAACTGAAATAAGAAGAGGATCTAGGGATTCTAACTAGGTTTAAGGAACGACATATAAAGGGCTGTTACGATATAGTAATAAGAAGATACTTTCTTACGGACAAGCTATATACACTTAAAGGGTTATACTAAAAGTGGTATAGATAACGACATAATAATAAATAGGAAGATTTCTATATGTGGTTAGATAAGAAAGTTATCTAAGACTACCTAATTACAGAAAAGGCTATAACGCACATTAAAGGAGCCTTAATTATAATATTAAAAGATTTAGAGAAGCGATTAGGGGACTGGAGAAGTGAGAAACAAATCTTAGTACCTATAAACGAAGTCGCAACGCTTAGATTAATAAGAGAGAGGTTTAAACTTAAGGATAAAGACGAGCTAAGAGTTAACCTAAGACATTAAGTATATTATACACTATTGTAGATAGTATGCGTAGATAATGCGTATAACATATATAGAGCACCTAAAAATAAAAATTAAAAGTATCTAATAAGAATGTATTAGATGACGGATAAGGCGAAATATTAAAACGCTAAGTATATATATAGTTAGTACCTAGTAGAAGTTTAAGAATAAGGGGACTTAATACTTTAGCTAGGAAGATTCCTTACGGAAGAATGCCTAGATAGACAATAGTGGTGGGAATATCCAGAAAATACCTATTTATAGCATATTAAAGATAAAAAGCGAACTAAGTATTAGCTTAAGTTGGACCAAGTACAAACAGGATTAAGCAGCTAATAGTTAGGAAAAGTAGAGGCCTATAAAACTAGAGGGAACTAGTAATAGAGCCTTAGACCCTTAAAGGAATTTAAAAATAACACCTAAATTTATAAGTTAAGTGGTAAGATTAATAGTTTAAGGCATTAATAGATAGTAAAGCAATAAGGAACCACATCTCGCTAGTAGTAGTTAAAAGAATAGGGTTACCACATAGGAAAAAGGAATGTTCTTACCTATTAGTAACGATTTTAGGAGATCCGATAGCCTATAGAGGAGGTATTATTAATCTTAAAATAGGACCTATTTAAATAACCATTAAAGGAAGATAAATTAAGATGTCTTTTAATATATTACCATTGGGAAATAATAAGGCAGTATTAGGAATACCTTAGTTATAGAAATATAATCTAAAGATCGATTAGGTTATAGGTCAGGTCGATATTAGGAATACTCGGCGCCGTAAGATACGATAATAGGCTAAGTTAGTATAATACTAAGTAGGAGCAACCTATAAAGAAACCGAGAAAGGGTTAGGCTATATACTAAAGAGATACTATAAGTATGGTAAGAAACTATGGTCGCTAGAAAGTAAAAAGCTGTTAAAATATATAGTATAGGACTATAAAATAGAATTAGAACTAGAAACAAGTCTAAGGTTCTTTCCAATCTATAAGCTTACTAAAGAAGAAGGTAGAGCATTAAAGGAGTTTGTTTAAAAAAACTTATAAAAGGGATATATTAGACTATCGCAATTATTAGCAGGTTATCCAGTACTGTTCGTACTAAAGAAAAATGGTAAACTAAGGCTGTGTATCGACTATAGATAGTTAAATAGTATTACTAGAAAGGATAGGTATCCTTTACCCTTAATTAGCGAAATCTAAAATAGGATAGGTAACGCGCAAATCTTTATAAAGATAGATCTAAGATAGGCGTACTATTAGATTAGAATTAAGAAAGGCGATAAATAGAAGGCAGCCTTTAGGTTAAAGGAAGGACTATATAAACTATTAGTTATATAATTTAGGCTTATAAACGTACTAGTAACGTTTTAGAAGCGAATTAATAATATATTAGGAGAACACTTGGATGAATTTATTATGGTATATCTTAATAATAATATTATCTACTTAATGACTAAGGAAGAATATAGAGAACACGTTAAATAGGTTTTAAAGAGACTATAAGAGGAATAGATGCTAGTAGCAATTGAGAAATGCGAGTTCTTTACTAGGAAGACCGATTTTATTAGATTTATTATTAAACTAAGCCAACTTAGCATAGATCTAAAGAAGATTAAGGCTATAGTGAATTGGTAGGAACTAGAGAACGTTATGTAATTAAGATTATTTCTAGGGTTTTGCAATTACTGCAGAAGGTTTATAGCGCAATAATTAAAGGACATTAAGCCATTTACGCGATTAATAAAGAAAGAAGAACTATAGGTATGGGGAAAGGAATAATAAGAACTATTTAAGGAAGTTAAGAGGTTGTTTACCTAAGAGCTAGTTCTTAAGATCTATTAACTAGGACTAGAAACGGTTATAGAAATAGATATATTAGACTTTGTACTAGGGGCATACTTTATATAAAAGCATCCAGATGGATAGCACCTAGTGGTATACTATAGTCGGAAGATAACACTACTAGAGTTAAACTATGACATCTATAATAAGGAGTTATTAGGTATAGTTATAGCATTAAAGGAATAGAGAGCATTTTTGCAAGGTATAGAGAAACTATTTATAGTTAAGACGGATTATAAAAACCTAATAGGATTCTTAATAATAAAAGAACTTAACTAAAGATAGGTTAGATAGGTAGAGATGCTTATAGAATACTATTTTAAGATTTAGTATACTAAGGGTATAGATAACACGAGAGCGGACGCTCTAAGTTAGAAGGCTGAACTATAAAATAATAAGAAGCTATTAGGGGCTTTATTATAAAGAGATATAGATAGATTAATTAGATATAATTATCCGAAAATTATAGTAACTTAGGAAGAACTAGAGAAAGTTTATAAGTTACTAAAGAGCTTTTAGGCATAAAGAATTCTAGAAGTATAGCTAGAAGATTTATAGTCGGATATATACAAAAATCGAGAAGTGAAGTATATCCTAAAAAGCATAGCAGAGCACTTTATAAAAGATTTCTATAAGGGACTAACTTAAGAATATAACGGAGCTATAGGCTTAGTGTTAAGACTTTAGGAGGAGTATATTATTAATAGAATCTAGAACCTAGTATAAAAGGTTATAAAAGAATGTCTAGATTGCTAGAGAAATAAACTAACGAGGTATAAGCTATATAGAGGGCTATAACCTATTAAAATACCAGAGAGACTATAGGAGGTTATATTATAGGACTTTATTATTAAGTTACTAAAATTAAGAGACCCTATTACCGGATAGGATTATAACGCGATCTTAGTAATAGTAGATAAGCTTATAAAGTGGGAATACTTTATAGCGTATATAGAAGAGATATCAGTAGAAAATATTGCTAAAATCTATATTAAGGAAGTGTTTGTAAAATATAGAGCACTAAGCAAGATTATATTAAATAGAGATTTAAGATTTATAGTAGCATTCTGGGAAGTATTCTTAGCGGAGTAAGGAGTTTAAGCAGTAACTTTTACTATATATTATCCGCAGACAGACGGTTAAACGGAAAGATTAAACTAGATATTAGAGTAGTATCTAAGGCACTATATTAATTATATATAGAATAATTGGGTATTACTGTTACTAGTTATACAATTTATATATAATATAACACTATAAGAAGGAATAGGTACGTTACTATTTAAGGCGAATTATAGATATAAGCTAAGAATATTATTATTGCCACGTTAAGCAAAAAAGATAAGTAGCACAGCTAAGTAAAGGATAAAGACATTAATAAATCTTTATAAGAACCTTATAGAAATAGCTAAGGTAGTATAGCAGAGAATAAAGAAATACTATAATGCTAAAAGATCTAAGGGACCAGATCTTAAGGAGGGAGATAAAGTATAGCTACTATATAAAAATTTCAAGAGTCGACGACTAAGTAAGAAGTTAAACTATATTAGACTAGGACCTTTTGAAATTACATAAAGAATTTCACTAGTTATATTTAAGTTAAACCTACTAGCTAAAATAAAGATCTACCCTATATAGCATATCGTAATGCTAGAGCCAGTATATAGGAATATTAAGCCACTAGTTTACGAAGCAGATACGTATAGAGGATAAGAAGAAGACAAATAGCAAGTTTTAAAGATTGTTAGTTATAAGGACGTTAATAATAAAACATGGTATAAAGTTAAGTGGATAGGCTATAATAAAACTACCTAGGAACTACTAGAAAATTTAAAGAACACTATAGGAAAGGTATAGAAGTATTAGAAGAAAATAGGTTAGGTAATATTAATAAAGAAGGATTGCTAAAGAATAAGTTACGTAAGGGGGACCTAGGAAGAGCGACTGCTAAATTACTTAGAGTTGTTCCCTTTATAGGAAGAGAGTCGGTTCTCTTATTACTAAGTTTCTGCAGACCTTATTTTATAAGCTTCCACTCTTTAAAATAAACCTTCTTACGAACCCGTTTAAGACGTAGAAGATAAGTAGAGGCTAGAAGATAAGTTTTAAGAGCACGCTGTTAAGTAGCCGCAGCCTCTTGTTCCGCCTTTTACGACTAATATAGTTTATTAAGGGCACTTAAGAGCTTACTATTAAGCTTTATAGCAGCAGATTAAATATAAAACCCTATAATAAATTACTTAGGGAACTTATAGACTATTAAGAGTTATAGGACGCGTATACTTAGCGTTAGAGATAAAGCGAACATCGCAGGATAATTAAACGTTTGCTTTAGTGCACTCTAAATAAAAGGAAGGTTGTTAAGATAAAGGACTCGCTAGCGCAATATAAACTAACCCCTCTTTTACACAACGAGAACATGGAGATAGTATTATTTTACCTAGCGATAGTACTATGGCGACAGTACGAGCGCGACAAGCTATAGAAGAAAGAAAAGTTACTTTAGGTATAATAAGTAATAATATTAACCAAATTAATTAGACGGATATTATACCTCTAGTAAACGACTTAGAGATATTTGGGATCTTTAAGGATAAAGATAAAGAGGAGGGAGATGGTGTTACGGACGCTTTAAATATAATATTATAACTACTTAAAGAGGAGTTAGAAGAAGCTAGTTAGTTAATATAGATACGGTTTAGGATAGATCCGGTAAAACTATATAACGAGGAATAGTAACCGAGTTACGTGATGTAATCTATATAATCTATATAATCTATATAATCCGCAATAGAGTAGATAGAGCATACGTACCTTATATATAAGGAGGGTTTCCTAGGAGTATAGTTGTGTATTTAAAGGACCATAGTCCCTACTCTAGATAGTTCTTTCCTTATAGTAATTCTTAGAATACAATTAAAGTTAATCTATTAGGCAACTACTCCACTAGTTATTATTACGTTATTGACTTACTTGCAATACCTATACACCTAGCCTAATAATAAGCCTATCGTAGTACTTACTATAAGGTTCCGTTATATTAATACTTTAACTAGGAAGATTCCTTATAGAAGAATACTTAGATAAATAATAGTAGTAGAAGTGCCTAAAAAATATATGTCTATAGTATATTAAGGATAAAAAATAAACTAGGTATTAGCTAAAGAGTAAGCCAAGTATATAAGAATCTAGTAGCTAATAGTTAGGAAAAAGAAGGCCTATAGAACTAAAGGGAGCTAGTAGTAGAGCCTTAAACCCTTAATAATAATAATAATAAATTTAATTTACCGCCCGTCCTAGTCCCCCTAGTAGGTCCACGCAGGCTAATACCTTCTATAGGAAAAACTCTAACTTAGAGAAAACCCCACCTCGGGCCGCGCTGGAGAGATGGCAGCGTTCCGACATCGGAGCGCCGGTAACTCGCCTTCTACCTACCTTCAAGTCTACATATTAAGCCAACTGGCCGCACTTCGCGGACAATCTCACTCTACCCCTTCTTTTCTTATCCTTTTACCCTTATTCTTTTACCAGTCCTCTAGGCTTTAAAAGGGCTAGTATCTACTTATATCCTCTGCATCTATTACCTTTACTACTTAAAACTAGGGTAAAACACCTAACTATACTAGCCATTTTGCTGCTGCTTAGGCGCTTTCTTTATTATTTAAAACATCCTAAAGGCGTTTAAAGGCGCATTTTACTATAAAGTCCGCCCTTTAGTAGTATGGACACTAGAGCAGCATATAGTAGACTATCTACCTTATCTAGCTATATTTGCACTATGGGAGAACCGCCGGTATACTAACGGATACAAGCCATATATTAAGCCCTATTACCTCTATATAAAGGAGAAATAGTGCTATAGCCTTTACTTTTATTAGGCTTTTGTATAATAGGATTATAGGTTTCCCCTATAGGGTCTTCTACATAGTTTCTATACGGTCTTTAGCCTTTACCTACTACCGTTATTACTATTCTAAATCTGCCCATTTCGCGATAAAGGTAGTTGCCTGCCTTTAGTGCTAGTAACCTCCTATACAGTAGCGGCGCTCCACCTACGCTCTGCCGGCGTTCCGCTAGCTACGCTTATAGGGGTTTATTACAGCTTCCTACTCTATATAGTCCTTCTAGTACGTAAGGAAGCCTTATATCTTATTTTTATAGTTCTTTACGCGTTCCCTAAGCGCTTCTAATAATACTAGTAGCCGTTTTATTTTTTTATTAGCGCTTTACTAATGTATTCCAGATACCATTAAGTGCCTCTACTAATTCCTTTTCTACCCTATTAGAGGCCGTCTTAGCAGCTTTTTAGAGGGCTGTCATTTTAATATAGAGTTGGATTAGGGGAATAGCCGCTTCCTTCTCCATTATAGCTATTAGTGTTTGCTAGTATGCCCCTATAACCCTACGGAGACACTAGTTCTGGACTTTCTATAGTAGTTTAAGTAAGCTTTTCGCTGGCGTTCCGCCGTCGTCCCGTACTTCTCATACTTAGGCGCTATATAGCATCACTAGTCGGACGGTAGCTGTATATAGGAGGCGTAAGCGGCGTATTAATGGGCCCTATATAAACGCGGTAATCCTTAACATCGCTTTAAAGGCTGCTAAGCCCTTACTCGCGGCCTTTTTAACCTATTCTTTTTATTAGAGTTTAGGGTCTACCTAGATCTCTAGGACTCGTATACTAGTTTTCTAGGGGGCTGTCTCGCAGCTAGCGATACGCACGGTAGACGTAAGGTCTATAGTGGCGTAGCGCCGTTGCCTTATAAAGTGCATAAGCTAGTACTTCTTAGGGGCGAACGCCGCCCCGTATTAATTTACCTATATAGTATAGTAGTTATAGGCGGCCTCTAATCGTCAACAGTTCTCTACTGTGGAGTCCCCCTAAGTAATAAGGTTTATGTCGTTTATAAAGCCAAACCCTAGCGTGCCGCTATTAGGGCGCTAGAATTCCTCTAATAGCTCTAATATAAAAAAGAGGAATAAGATTAGTAATAAGGGTAACCCTTAGGGGATGCCTGTCTGTGTCTAGATCTAGTTGCTCTCGTATTTTATAAACTTAATACGGGTTTTATATGCTATTAGGAAGCTTTATATAAAGTCTATAAGCCACTTTAAAAAGCCTTTTTTTTTTAAATATAGAGGAGCCTTTTATGGGAGACGTTATTAAATACCCCTACTAAGTCTAGGCTTAGCATTAACACTATATACCCGCGGCGCGTTTGCTATGCCGTCTGTATATAAGAGCTAAGCAGTCCTACCACTAATAGTGTGGATTATTTACGCCTTACTCCTAACTGGTTCTAAGGGAGTAGCCTATACTCCTCCGCAGCCTTAGATATAATATTAGCTACGTACTTTTTTAGGACTTTTACTAGCGTGTTTTTAAGGGTAATTGGTCTATAGCTACCTAGGAAAGAGTAGTCTTTCTTTCCTTCTTTATATAAAACCATAGTTATAAATTCTTTAAGGCTTTCTGGTATTATTCCGCTGGTAAAGTAATAACTAGCTACTTCTGTTAAATCTTTTATAATAACTAGGGCAACTACTTTAAGGACCTTGTTTAGTATACTATCTAGCCTAAAGGCTTTTCTATTTAGAAGACTCTTAATAAGCTTACCGATTTCTTCTATTAAGATAGTGGGGCTAATATTAAGCACATTTTGTTCCCTTATTATCTCTATATCGCTAAGGTCTGCTATTCTAGTTTTAGAAAAGAACTTAGCTATAAGGATATTAGCCTTTATAATATTATTGTCTGTTAAGGGATCCTTAGTAAACCTCCTAAGGTTTAGTAAATAGGGGTCCGCCTTTACTATGCTTGCTTTTCTACTCTATTTTAATAGAGTCCAAAGTCCCTTATTATATAGTTTTAACTAGTCTTTAGTAAGTTTATAAACAAAGCGTCTCTAGTTATTACGACTAACTCTCCTAGTCTCTTTTTGCAGTTAGTTGTTTAATGCTAAATATCTTTAGTGGTCCTCGGGGTTGTTGTAGGCTTAGAGCTGTCGTCGCGCCTATCGGGCGCCGGCGTGGAGCTATGTGGCCTATAGCGACCATTCTCAACGGGCCTACCGGCTAGGCTGTGCTTATAGGCAGTGTTCTTTAAGTACTTACTTAATCCCTTCCTAAAGGGCTTAAAAGGGGTCTTCAGATGTGGTCTAGTTAAGCTCCTAAATGCTTTAGAGAAAGCCCTATAAGTTTAGCTTCTTAAGGGCGAGGCGCTGGCGTTCCGCTAGCGGACAGCCAGCGTTATTAATTTGGATGCGGATTGGTATATAGTCTCTTATAAGGGCCCATTCCTCAACTATACTACAGAAGTTAACTTTTCTGTATAGATCTAGTGATATAAACGTAAGGTCTATTACACTCTCCTGTTGCCCTCTTTTCCATATAGGCTCTCCTTTTGGTGTGGCGAGTACCAGGCCTCTAGCATCGGTTTCGGCCAGAAGCCTTAAACCCTTAAAGAAATTTAAAAATAATACCTAAATTTATAAGTTAATTAGCAAAATTAATAGTTTAAGGCACTAATAAATAGTAAAGCAATAAAAAACCATATCTTACTAGTAACAGTTAAAAGGATAGGGCTACTATATAGGTAAAAGAAGTATCTTTACCTATTAGTTATAATTTTAAAAAATCTAATAGCCTATAGAGGAAGTATTATTAATATTAAAATAGGACCTATTTAGATAACTATTAAAGGGAGATAAATTAAGATGTCTTTTAATATCCTACCATTAGAAAGGGATAAGGCAGTATTAGGTATGCCTTAGTTATAGGAATATAATCTAAAAATTAATTAGATTACGGGTTAAGTTAATATTAAGGATACTTAACAATATAGGAGGTATATAGCAATTAAGTTAGTATAGTACTAGGTTAAAGCGATATATAAAAAAAACTAAGAAAGGGTTAAGTTATATACTAAAAGGCTATAGAGCCTAAAAAGTAAAAAGCTGTTAGAGTATATAGTATAGGACTATAAGATAAAGTTAGAGCTAGGAATAAGTCCTAAGTTCTTTCTAATCTATAAGCTTACTAAAGAAGAGTTAAGAGCACTTAAGAAGTTTATCTAAGAAAACCTATAAAAAGGGTATATTAAACTATTATAGTCATTAGCAGAATATCTAGTACTATTTATACTAAAGAAAAATAGAAAATTTAGGCTATATATTAACTATAAATAGTTAAATAGCATTACTAAAAAGGATAGGTATCCTTTACCCTTAATTAGCAAAATCTAATATTAGATAAGTAATACGTAAATCTTTATAAAGATAAATCTAAGATAGGCATACCATTAGATTAAAATTAAGGAGGGCAATAAATAGAAGGTAGCCTTTAGGTTAAAGAAAGGACTATATAAACTATTAGTTATATAATTCGGGCTTATAAACGCACTAGTAATATTCTAAAAGTAAATTAATTGCGTATTAGGAGAACACCTTAATAAGTTTATTATAGTATACCTTAATAATATTATTATCTACTTAATAACTAAGAAAGAGCATGGAGAATGCATTAAATGGGTCTTAAAGAGACTATAAGAAGAATAGGTACTAATGGCAATTAAGAAATATAAGTTCTTTATAAGGATGACAAATTTTATTAAATTTATTATTAAATTAAGTCGTATTAGCATAAACCTAAAGAAAATTAAAGCTATAGTAAATTGGTAAGAACTAAAGAATATAACACAGTTAAGGTTATTCTTAGGGTTTTATAACTACTATAAAAGGTTTATATTACGGCGCTAATAGAAAATAGTGGATTATAGTAGACAATCGCAGACAGTTTCTTACTGTTTTAGATAGTCGTAGTAATATAACTAGATAATCGCTTAAAACCTTAAGCGGCGCTACTCTTCTTCCCTTTTCCTTTCTTTAGCTTTAGATTCTTGTTTATAAACAATCTAATTATATAGGCTTACGCGACCCTTTTGCTATACTTATACCTTCATTAATTAAATCGCTAATATTATCTAAAGCTTATCTACTCTTCTTCCTAAAAAGGAACTTAAAAATATCTATAGACTATAAATAAGAATAGAATATAGAAGTAGACCTAAAGACTATTACTAAAACTTAAAGAATAGAACAGAACTAGAAGAATAGAAAAGAATAATAAAATTTATAAAATATATATAGACTAGAACCCCTATAGAATCCTACTAAAAGTTGCCCTAATAACTATACTACTATACTAAGAAATATAGTAGCCGGTAAAGCAGCTATAGGACCCTTAAATACCTCTAATAGTAAAATAGCAACTAATGTTACGGACGCTTTAAGTACAATATTATAACTACTTGGGGAAGAGTCGAAAGAAGCTAGTTGGTTAATTTAAGCATGGTCTAGGATGGAGCCGATAGAACTATATAACGAGGAATGGTAACTAAGGTTATATAATGTGCTACGTGTTAAATAAGAGGAACAAGAGGAACTTACGTACCTTATGTATAAGACGTATATTATATATAAGAAGGATTTTATAGGAGTACGGTTATATATTTAAGAACCCTTAATCCCTACCTAGATAGTTCCTTCCTTATAGTAATTCTTAGAATATAATTAGAGTTAATCTATTAGGCAATAACTCTACTAGTTATTATTACATTGTTGACTTTTATACTTATATTTCCTATATACCTAGCCCAATAATAGGACCTACCGTAGTTCTTGCTATAAGGTTCCGTTATATAATTATTACCTAGTTACGGTATTAAATATAGAAAGTTAAATAACATGCCACCAAAAGCAGCTACTACAACGCTATTGACGGCAGCAACTACTTTAGGGTTAGGGGGTGACACTAGTATAGCGGACACCGACTCGTAACAACCTATAACAGTAGGATAATTATAAGAAATAGTTAACCAATTAATAGAAAATAATGCAGTATTTAAAAATAGGATTAACGGGATAGGCGTAGTAAAGGTTAAGTTACTATTAATTAAAAGATACTCGGGAAAGAGATTAAAGCTTAAAGGATTCCTTATATAGATGCACTTTAAGGTAGCGCAAGAGGGAGTAAAGTTGGCAATACCTATGGATCAAATAGCGTATGCAGGATTATTCTTAACAGGAAGAGCACTTAAATAGTTTAAGCCTTACCTTATAGAAATATAAGTAAATAGGATAATAACTACAAACTAAGAGGTATAGTTTATGTTTTTAAGCTAGAACGGATTTGTGGAATAACTTATATAAATATTTAGAGACCCGGAGGCAACGACTATAATGGAAAAAAAACTTTAAGACATTATATAGCGAACCTTAGTAATTAAGTATATAACGCAGTTTTAAATATTAGTAATATAAGTTAAGTGGAATAATAAGGCGCTTATGGCATAGTATAAGCAGGGACTTAAGGCTAAAGTCTAGGATGTAATTATTCTAATAGAAGATATAGACACCCTAAGGGAACTAATAGATTAAGTAATAAAGATTAATAATAGGATTTACTAAAGGGAATAGACTAAGTAAGGTTAGGATAGAGTTCTATAGTTATATAAAGCGCAGAGTACGTAATAACTAAAGCTAAGTTAAAAACTATAGTATAGCGTAGAGCTAATGGACCTAAGCAATACTAAAGAAGCCTATAAGAGATGGAGTAGGAAACTATAAAAACCTAAAGGTTAAGGATCTAGTAATTATAAAACTAAGAAGCAGAGGCTAAACTAGGGATCTTAGTAGTAGAAGATGTTTAGGCGGACTTTATAGTAAAGTTAATGGTTTAGAGAAGGAGCTTATATAAATTGCGGAAAATAGGGTTATTTTATAAGGGATTATAGAGATGGTTAGAGTTACTATATAATAAAGGGAACTAGACTAGCGGCAGAAGATACACGCGTATAAAGAGATAATAGTATACTACAAGGAATAAAGGAATATTTAATTAGAAGTTTCGCGTTTTATTATAATAACGCATACTAAATTTATAAGGACGCTAAGTATAGCGTAAGCTATTAGCTATAGGAGCTAAAATCTATAGAATATAGAGGAACTAGTAAACCAGTTTGTAGATCGGACATTAAGGACGATAAATTTAATAAAGGCGAAATATTTTATAACAATAAGGTAATAAGGGCAGCTTACTAGAAGTACGTAGACCTTAAAGATGTTATACTAGAGGTAGAGGATAATTCCACTATAGAATAGGGAATATTAGTAGGGATTAAGACCCCGCTAGATATAATGTCTATCGCTTCGCGAGACGTAAGAGAAGTAGGATAGCGAACTACTTCGGCACTTAATAAAGGCAAAAGGCTAAAGGCTTAAGATTTTTAAGACAAGATAAGAGACGACTAAGATTTTTAAGATGAGATAAGGTAAGCTTAAGGACCTATAATAGACGATAACTAATAGAGTAGAGCAACAGCTTAGTTTAAAGATATATAAATAAGCTTAGGACGAAGTTTCCTATAGGCGCAAGATTCTTAAGACGAGATGAGCGAGATTTAAGATTCTTAAGATAAGATAAGAACACTATGGACGCCTAGTTGGACTAAGGCGGGGGCTAAGCTTAAGTTAGAAGTAAGCTTAGGATTAAAGAATTTAAGGGGTTAAGAATTTAGAGAATAAATTAGGATACCCACAAGTAAAAAGCAAGGGACTTCTTTATAGATTAGAGAATCTGCAATATAAATAGCAGTTAGACTAGGAGACAGGCATATAGACCTAGAGGACTTATTAGTAGAATATAGTGTTTAGATTAAAGATTAAAAAGTTAATATCAAGATTAAAAAGTAAGAGAACTTTAAGAATTAGAGCGCGAGACGCAAACTAAAAGAAACCATGGAAGAGTTTAGGTAAAGAATTATCGCATAGTAAGAATAGAAACTAAATAAGAAATTTAGTATATTAGGACGTATAAGGGATAGAGCGCTAGTACGTAGAATTACTAATAGGCCTAGGGCAGGCACACTAAGAGCTAAGTGGCTTATTAAACTAGAATAAGAAGAGGATTTAGGGATTCTAACTAGATTTAAGGAACGACATATAAAAGGCTATTACGATATAGTAATAAGAAGATACTTCCTTACGGATAAGCCGTATATACTCTAGTAGCTATACTAAAGGTAGTATAGGCAGAGGCATAACGATAAGTGAGAAGATTTTTATATATAGTTAGATGAAAAAGTTATCTAAGACCACCCGATTATAAAAAAGGCTATAACTTATATTAAGGGAGCCTTAATTATAACGTTAAAGGATCTAAAGGAACGATTAGAGGACTAGAGAAGCGAGAGATATATTTTAATACCTGCGAATAAAGTTATAACGTTTAGATTAGTATAATAAAGGTTTAAACTTAAGGATAAAGACGAACTAAGAGTTAACCTAAAGCACCTAGTATACTACACGCTATTATAGATTATATGCGTAGATAATATATATAAAATATATAAAAATCCGAAGGAAAAGAATTGGAAATACTTTATAAGGATATATTAGATAATAGATAAGCAATAATATAGGAATGCTAAGTATATATATAGCTGGCATCTAGTAGAAGTTTAGGAGTTAGGCAACTTAATACTTTAACCAGAAAGATTCCTTATAGAAGAATACTTAGATAAATAATAGTAGTGGGAATACCTAGAAAATACGTATCTATAGTATATTAAAGACAAAAAGCGAACTAGGTATTGGCTAAAGAGTAAGCTAAGTATATAAGAATTAAGTAGCTAATAGTTAGGAAAAGTAAAGGCCTATAGAACTAGAGGGAGCTAGTAGTAAAGCCTTAGACCCTTAAAGGAATTTAAGGATAATACCTAAATTTATAAGTAAAATAGTAAGATTAATAGTTTAAGGCGCTAATAGATAGTAGAGCAACGAGAAACTATATCTCGCTAGCAGTAGTTAAGAGAATGGGTTTACCTTATAGATAGAAGAAATAACCTTACCTATTAGTAACAATTTTAGGAGATCCAATAGCCTATAGAGGTGGGATTATTAATCTTAAAATAGGACCTATTTAGTTAACCATTAAAGGAAGATAAATTATAATGTCTTTTAATATATTACTATTGGGGAATAATAAGGCAGTACTAAGAATACCTTAGTTATAGGAATATAATCTAAAGATTAATTGGATTATAGGTTAAGTTAATATTAGGGATACTTAACGCTATAAGATATAATAACAAGCCAAGTTAGTATAGTACTAAGTAGGAGCGACCTATAAAGAAATAGAAAAAGGGCTAAGCTATATACCGAAGAGATACTATAAGTATGGTAAGGAACTATAGTCACTAGAGAGTAAAAAGCTATTAGAGTATATAGTATGGGACTATAAAATAGAATTGGAACTAGGAATAAGTTTAAGGTTCTTTCTAATCTATAAGCTTACTAAAAAGGAAGGTAGAGCATTAAAAGAGTTTGTTTAAGAAAATTTATAAAAGGGATATATTAGACCATTGCAGTTATTAGCGGGATATCTAGTACTATTCGTACTAAAGAAAAATAGCAAGCTAAGGTTATGCATTAACTATAGATAGTTAAACAGCATTACTAGGAAGGATAGGTATCCTTTACCCTTAATTAGCGAAATTTAAGATAGGATAGGTAACGTATAAATTTTTACGAAGATAGATCTAAGATAGGCGTACTATTAAATCTGGATTAAGGAAAGTGATAAATAGAAGGCAGCCTTTAGGTTAAAGGAAGGACTATATAAACTATTAGTTATGCAATTCGGGCTTATAAATACACTAGCAACGTTCTAGAAGCGTATTAACAATATATTAGAAGAATATTTGGATAAATTTGTTATAGTATACCTTAACAATATTATCATCTACTTAATAACTAAGGAAGAATATAGAGAACACGTTAAATGGGTCTTAAAGAGACTGTAAGAGGAATAGATACTAATAGCAATTAAGAAATATAAGTTCTTTACTAGGAAGACCGATTTTGTTAAATTTATTATTAAACTAGGCCAACTTAGTATAGATCTAAAAAAGATTAAGGCTATAGTAAATTGGTAAGAACTAGAGAACGTTACGTAGTTAAAATTATTTCTAGGGTTTTATAATTACTGTAAAAGGTTTATAGCGCAGTAGTTAAAGGATATTAAGCCACTTACGCGATTAATAAAGAAAGAAGAACTATGGGTATAGGGAAAGAAGTAGTAAGAATTATTTAAAAGAATTAAGGAGATGTTTACCTAGGAGCTAGTTTTTAAAATCTATTAACTAGGACTAGAGACGGTTATAAAAACGGATGTATTAGACTATATACTAGGGGTATACTTTATATAGAAATATTAAGATAAATGGCACCTAGTAGTATACTATAGTCGAAAGATAACACTACTAGAGTTAAACTATGACATCTATAATAAGGAGTTGTTAGGTATAGTTATAGTATTAAAGAAATAGAGAGTATTCTTATAAGGCATAGAGAAACTATTTATAGTTAAGACGGATTATAAGAACCTAATAGGATTTTTAATAATAAAGGAACTTAACCAAAGACAGGTTAGATGGGCAGAGATACTTATAAAATACTATTTTAAGATTTAGTATATTAAGGGCATAGACAATATATAAGTAGATGCTCTAAGTTAAAAGGCTAAACTATAAAATAAAGAAAAGCTATTAGGGGCTTTACTGCGAAAAGACATAGACGGACTAATTAGGTATAATTATCTAAAGATTATAGCGACTTAGGAAGAACTAGAGAAAGTTTATAAGTTATTAGAAAGCTTTTAGGTATAAAGAATTCTAGAGGTATAACTAAAAGATCCATAAATAGATATATATAAAAACTAAGAAGTAAAGTATATCCTAAGAAGTATAGCAGAGTAATTTATAGAAGAATTCTATAAGGGATTAACTTAAGGACACAATAGAGCTACGGGCTTAGTATTAAGACTTTAGGAAGAGTATATTATTAACGAAATTTAAAATATCGTAAGAAAAGTAATAAGGGAATATCTAGATTATTAAAGGAATAAACTAATAAGGTATAAGCCATATAGAGGGCTATAACCTATTAAAACACTAGAGAGATTGTAGGAGGTTATATTATAGGACTTTATTATTAAGTTATTAAAGTTAAGAGACCCTATTACCGGACAAGATTATAACGCGATTTTAG
>Ga0307515_10009277_pt1 | contig 19044 bp, 20 predicted proteins | sample 17_EM_MG_FD_194513 | JGI IMG/M metagenome (GOLD analysis project Ga0307515, IMG submission 194513) | Populus trichocarpa ectomycorrhiza microbial communities from riparian zone in the Pacific Northwest, United States - 17_EM | ecosystem: Host-associated > Plants > Roots > Unclassified | place...
GTGGTACGGGAAAGGGAAGCAAGGGAAGATTGAGAGCAGAAGGCGTGAGTAGGGTGAAGAAGAAGAGGGTGAATAGAAGAAACCACGGGGAAGAGGAGCAGCAGCACTTGGGTATCGTGCCCATTGGACATAAAGCAAAAGTTATGGTCCCGACGAATCAAGCGTTACAGGATGCATCTTCAAAGAAGAACACATTGGCGAATCCCCTCCACGCTCGAACACCAAAGATCAATCGCTCTGCAGCACTCAAAAACCCTCCGACACCGCTGGCTCGTTTCCGCAAACGTCAAATACATAAAACATGGCTACCAACACACATGTTCCACACCAAGCGCGCACATATGACAGCTCCTTCGGAGCCACTATGGCGCTTCGCAATCCCTTTGACGCCTACAGCGAAGAGCTATCGACCTACACATCGCGCAAACACTTTGAGAGGCTCTGTCGCATGGGATATGAGCTACATAGCGACAATTGGGCTAGAGGGCCCCGAAGTAAGTCTCGTGGGGCTTTTGAAGGCGCTAGGTGTGGGTATTGACTATGAGGAAGATCTGTGGGGGAATACCGGAATAGGGAAGAAGTGGAGAGATGGTTCAAGGTTTTGGGAAGGCTGGACATTTGAGAAGCATGGCTGCCGAATGGAAGGAATCGCACCTGTAACTATCATTTGGTCTGCGAAAGAGAGAGAGGGGGCAGACACGACAGACCAGCAACAGGTATTCTCTACGAAAAAGAGAGAAAAAAGAAGAGCGTTTATTCGAGTCCACCCTGCAGGATTTCTTCAGCTTTGGGGAGGTGTTGTTAGGCTTGCAAAGGTTCAAAAACCAGCCGTAACTGTGGAAGATCTACGGTTCGAAATCGGTAGCATTGAGATATCTGGGCCCGGAGCTACAGAAACTTTATGTTCAGCCTTATGGCCAACACCATGTCCAAAAGGAAAAGCATTCCCAGCCGACAGTCCTCAGACCGTATGGAAAGATTTTAGCATTCTTACAAATCCTAGCAGCCTTCCAGCAAACACACTCCTTGCTTTCACAGTCTCTGACCCACGTCTGCACTACCCTCCACAAACAATGTCCGTACTACATGACACTGCTTCTCGGTCTCGGCTCGCCCAGACCCTTGCAAACTGGCCTCTCGATATGAATCAATCTCCACCTGCAATCTTTAACCGCAATGCGAGGCTAGCAGCCTCAAGGACCCTACCTTCCCAAAAATCAATCAATCGCCGCAAAGGATCCGCCATGCCTGGCGAATATCCTGAGCCACGTCCTACCGACCCTCAAATTCCGATTCTGCTCTGTGCCTCTCGTCAGCGCGGCGTGTGGACTGTTCTCCTACCTTGGAAGTGCGTCCTCCCAATCTGGCGCACAATCATGTATTACCCACTCTCTTCTGGGGGAAACCCAAGATTTGGAGGACTGAAGGAGACTAGACAAGTGTCTTTTGAAAGCTCACGTCCGTGGTTCCCTGGTGATTATCCTGGGACAAGCGCAGGATGGGCGTGGGAGATTCAAGAGAGGGCGGTTAGAGAGAAGGAGTGGGCGAAGAGGCCAAAAGGCAAGAGAATTGAGTGGGGGAGTGTGGACTTGGGAGATGGGAGGAAAGGAGAAGTTGGCAGGGGTTGGGCTTGTGATTGGGAAGAAATCCTCACAAAGGAGAGTCTAGCAAAACATGGTAGGCATTATCTTCCGTCGTCATCATTGACAAAACCCTAACCCCAAATATAATGTCTAACTCTGTATAGGTCCTCCGCCTCCCGGAGAATTGGAGGAAATCGAACCTCGCCCTTTTCACCACCTCCATTCTTCTACCATTTCAGACATTCTCTTTTCACGCTCCTGCAATGATCGTAAAGTCTTCACTCATTCGCCCTACCTTTTCACGGCCAAAATCACACTCTTAACTCGTGGTGTCCCTACAACCTGTGCACGGGTCTATCGGTTACCAACTACAAACGCCGAACTCCGCGCACAGTGGCTATCCCTCATTCCTCAATCAAGATCCCTCTCAAAGTCTAAGAACAGCGCAAGTGAGCCATCGCCGAGAGTGTCAAAAGACGCACCGCCGCACCTTCAAAGAAGAGCGCTTGCTGCGAACTTACTAAAGCCAGCGCAGCATGAAAAGACCTTACCGCAACCAGGGAGTAAGAGCTATCCGGTTGTGCCAGGAAAAGACGATTTAGTGGGGTTTGTGACGTCGGGAAACTTTAACTTAGGAGAAGGAAAGGGGACTGGAGTAGCGAATCTGTTTGTCAGGAAAGTTTTAGGGGAAGATGTAGAAAAATATGTAGAGAAAGAGAGGTTTTTGTGTATCGTTCGTGAGGCTGGGCAGGGCCTAGGGCGATTGGCGAAGTGGGAGGTCGTGTAAAAGTATATGCGGACTTCCATCTCAAGCGGTTGGAGGTGCTCACTGGATGACTGCGACTATAGAAGATACAAAGCCAGATGATAACGTCACCCCCAAGCACAAATTATACCAAAACTCAGTGACTCTGTATCTGTTATCATAAAGTGTGCCCTTCTCCCAAATTCGTTTCCGTGTACCCTGATTACTCCAAGTATGGCTTAGGGAGGATACGGTTGGGAGTATAAAACCTCATGCATCCTTACTCCCACAGTTCTTCATCAGATGGCCTTGGCAGCACAGGAACCGGGGGGAGTTCATCCCTGTAACATGATTTTCGCCGGCCATAGAATCGAACACAGCCCCAGGATGATATGAAGGTACTAAAATGGCGTCATCGCAAAAGGCTTTTTCGATACAGCTTATGCCCCAGCCGTAGTATTTACTATAAGGCTTCGTTATATATTTACTACTAAGGTTACGGTATATAATAGTTAATAAGATGCCACCTAAAGTAGCACCTATAACGACACTAGAAGGATCGATCTCTAGGCCCTAAGGAGATATAAATATAGCGGAAAGTAGCGACAACTTATATATTAGTCATGTACTTGAAGATCTGAACGGTTGATTCATCTTCTAAAATCATATCAAGGTAGAAAGATCTCCGGAATCTCTAACCTCGCGGGTCTAATAGTTACGATGGTAGAATTACTTCCGTGCGTGTGCCCACTGAGCTAGCCGTTTTGGGATCAGCTTCTCTAAGAGTGGACGAAGTAAGGGACAACAGGCCACTACGATCGTAACGCTAACCTCTGCCATGGTCCAGATCTCGTCATTTACTGCCATATGAGTCACGTCGGAGTGGAATTTCACCCCTAATATTGTAACGATGCGGAAGGCACCCGCAGCGACATCGCTACGATTAAAAGAAGTGAGTAGAGAAGGTGGAAAGCCAAGGATCAAGGAACTTACAATAACCCCAGAGCAAACACAGCACTTAACACTATTTTGTGAGTGTGAGGCAGTTGAAATCCCCAAACCACGGGTATTGGTAGAGACCAAATTAAGACATCGTTGATGATGTTCCAGGCTGCGATTGCGACGTAGAGGTCTGTTGAGTCGCCACATTTTTTCCATTTATGATTGATTTGTTCCAATTGTATGCGAAAGGTCCGCAGAGAAATCCCGCAGAGGCGGCGACGAAGAGACACCGGCCGACATTGAAATAGAGTGCCAAGTATGCTGAGAGTAGGTGTCAGCAAATAATCTACATATTTCATGAGAGTCCCGTAAAAGTGAGCTGTATCAGCGTGACCGCGCTTCGAAAAAGGTTTCGTGAAGAAGACACGTATAAAGAGGGCGCAAATAGAGCAGCGGGCCAACGTCATTGCCATTACATAGGGGATTGGACAATAGTGAACAGCTTGAAAAAGCCATAAACAGTACAAGTTTTTGCAGAGCCCCGGAAGAATCTTACTCTCAGAGTTGCTTCTAATTGTTGCGGAGTGACATCCCGGATATGGTGACCAACATGTCCCAGGATGGAAGCTTCATTTGTTAGTCTGGCGGTGGATAGAGTAAAGAATGCTAGGGCCAACTCAAAAGAGAGCAAGCTCCTTGACAGTAGAAGAACAACTAAGCGCATCAGCTGCAGCTTGAGAATGATTCAACGGCGGGGTTACTAGGCCAATCACTATCAGCCACTCATCCACCATTTTGCGTTCCCCACATATTTTAAAGCGAAACGTGCGACTTCCGTAAGGGTGGCAAGGAAAGGGAAAACACATGAGAACGAAGAAATATTCGTTCGGCATAAGTGTCAGGGAAGGCTCGTTTGCCCTGATGAAACATGATGAGAGGGAAACCGAAGATGACGAGAAAAGTGTGGGATGATTCTTTGGACTTTGGGAGCAGATGGAACAACACCTGGGGCCAGGGTGAAATTGGGGAGATGGTGCGGATTTCACGAAGGGTGTGAGCACGAAGATGGATGTGGGGATTACGGACTTGTAGGGCTCCGTGGGTAGAAACTGGTAGATGCGTGCCTCGCACCTGGGTTGCGTCCAGAAGGCACGATGGATGGCTTTCAAGATCTCCTGGGGCAGCCTCGTAGGTATGGTAACTCATCATGTGAGACTATGAGAGAATCCGTGTGGCCAAACGAACCAAAAAGTACGGCAGTACATCCGATATCGCGTGAATTGCCAGAACCGTTGCTGCTTGCACTGTAGAGACATGGCATTATCGAGGTATCTCTCGTTTCTTGTATAAAACTTGCATAAAGCAGATATTTGCTTTTAGCTGATGGCACAATCCCATGAATGCCGCCATGACCGCCCCTTCGGAGATAGGATGCTTGTAGTGAGGCGGTGGGCGGCAGGGCAAGCAACGTATGCACACGCAATGTTTCAAATGGGAGGCTTAAATGGTACGTTCTCTCATTGGTAAGCTGTGTGAGAAAAGGCTGTGATTCCTCTGGACCAGGAAGATGGAGCGGAGGGATTCCAAGGTTTTCAGGGATATTTGAGGGCCTGGGTGCTTCTAGTCGATAGCAGGGCTGAGGTTCTCATACCTGAGAAGTGGATTTAATGATGCTGAAACCTGGTGAGCTGGTAATGCCTAGCCCGGATGTCGTTGTCGTCAGCTGGCGTGGGTCGCCTCGTCGGCGCAGGTCAATCGTGGCTTATTCCTGTCCAGCCACTGACGCCACGGTGCATCGGCCAATGACCTAGGGCCAGGGGCGGGATGATATACTGTCTCGCGATCCTCCCAGGATCGCTGCCCAGGTTGCATCTGCCCCTCCCGAAATGCACCTCCCCTGCGTGCAATAATCAATTCGCGAACCCCCAGTTATACCCCGCCAGCATGACATTCGCTCCTCCATCTGCTGCTGCTTCACTCTTGTTGCAGGATGCCTTTATTGCAGAAGCGTCCAAAGCCCTCTCAAGAAGGCCCAGTCGATAAGCCTGTCGGGGGAAAGAAGAGGAGGCAGAAGTTTTTCGACTTCTTTAAATCAAGGCGGTGGAAACAGCAGGACAATGTTCAGGTGACCACTGGCCTTTTAATCATTTGTCACTGTGTATTCTAGAGATGAGAGCCGCTAACAAATGTCGTCTGCAAGCTCTCGAACACAGCTCTACCTTCGAAGCAAGCACAAAACATCAAATCTACAGAATACCCCGAACGAGTCAAACAAAAGCCCCCTATCGAGGAGCGTCCGGCAACGCCCAGCCAACTACTTACCCCACCCGCAGAACCCACACTCAGCGAAGAAGACCTCCAAACCATCTTCTCCGGTGCTCCTCAGTTTGCCGTTACAACTGTACAAGGAAGACGTGAACCAATAGCGTCATGTCCTTGGGATGCTGGTCTGCTAATTCGGGACATTACAGACTCCCTTCCACTGTCCCACCCAGCCTTCGCCTCTGCAACGTTGAGAAAACACATACCGATCTCAGGACAACATGACGGAAGTGGAAAAGCGTATGTTGGTTACAATATTGGTGCTGTGGAAATTCCAAGCATGCTTAGTGCTCAGGGAATTGAGCGAGGGACCGTGGGCTTCGACCACTTCCTGCAACTGCCTATTTCGGATAATTTGGCAACCAGCATCGACGAATATGGTGTACAAAAAGGGTTATCCGAATCAGCCAGGAACAGAGAGCTCATGCACAATAATCCTGAGAAATTAGGAATCCGTAGCGTCGACTCTGCTATGATCCATGAACGGTTGATTGAGTTTGAAGACCTATGGCAGTCATTTCGAGAGGAATCAGGAACAACCACCATTCTTGATAAACACCCCCCGGGGGAACTTTATGCCAACCTCTTTGGAAAATTTTTAACTCCTCCACGATTTGATCCTGATGCAGGCGACCCTACCGGTCTAAAAGTCCAGATTGAGACTCTCCTTAAGATCCTTAAACTTACGGGGTTCTGGTATGACTTTAGCCTTGTAGAATGGCGCATCAGGCTAGGGCAGATTCTCTGGTCCGCTGATGAACCGGTTCTCGGGGATGAAACCCCGGACGTATCCAGTCGGGCCCAGGTGTGGACGGGGCGAGACATCCTCCTCTTACAAATATCTCTAGCTTGCGAGCTTTTGCTTCGGCTGGACGCTGTCTCCGCTGTGACAGAAGATGAAGTGACCTCCAACGTTCATCTTACTGCCGAAGAGCTTAAGAACTTCACGAACCTGAAATCTCGCAAGACAGACTGGGATCTCGTGCTGGCCCGTCGGTTTCTAGAGAACGTACTAGTTATGATGGCACCTGAAAAAACCCCTCTGCCGCCTTCGCCGAAGCTGCTTGGTTTTTTTTCTTCCGTACTAGCAAAACCCGAGCAACCTAAAGCACTCTCCAAGTCAGATATCATTCTCCTACCACGCCACCAGTCACTGCAGTTATCGGGCCTTCTCCGGTTTGCAGAGACTCTGGTGTGGCCGAACATCGACTTGATCGCAACTGAACTTATACAGAAGCTAAACATTCCTGATGCATCGCAAGTAACAGAAGAACGAAGTAATACTGTTGGGAAGTTTTTGGATCCTAGCACTCCTGCTTCACCCAGCATTTATAGCACCCCTCTTGCTACGCCTCGTTCGGGAACTAGCGCTCGAAATAGCTACTTTGGCTCTACGTCCGCACGCCCGCCCCTCAGCAGAACAAGCACGCAACGATCACTACAACTTCGACCGTCCTCGATACTTCTTGGAAGTAATAACGATAAAATGACGAATGCTTTCGATATCGGCGGATGGCTGAGTTGTGCTTACCTCACTGGACTTGTACTCCCTGGCGAAACAATATCACACTTTCTTATGTCCACTTTACTCGAAAACGATAAACTGGCCATCGTCGCACTCGGAGATTCTGCAAATCTCTACGGTGGCTTCATTTATAGAGAACGGAGCTGGTGGAGCAAGAGCAGCATCGTTGGCCGTGTTCTCGCGGCCATGGAAGGTGCTGTTGAGTGTATGGGATGGCTTTCAATTCCCAAGCTGCCTGCTGGATGTGTCGACGGTTGGGTAAATGTCCCCAGCAAGCAGATTCAGCTTGAGAAACAGGCTAGAATTGAAGAGGACGCTGTAGCTCGTGCATCGACACCAATTCCGAGTGGAAACTTGGCAGGTATCAAGCCGAAAGATCTCACTCTCCCTCTAGATTCCCTCTTCGTACCTGCTGCCTCTATCCAATTCTTGGAATGGAGCCTTATCCATAACACTTTAACTCCAGAGCCCGAGAACATTGATAACGAAAAAGAAGAGTATACAGTCTCCCTAGCCTTCTCGCTTGATTCGGTTACACACACATTCTCTCTTCATCATGACATACATTTCATTTCATCATTCCCCTGCACTCCTCCATCCGCACCTATTCACCTCCTCTCTCGCACAATGTCGAAACGAGTCACTCTTAACAGACGCAATTCGCACGGGTTTGAGCCGCTATTAAGCCATCCTCCAGACTCAGACGCGAGCGCGCCTATGCCATCCTATTTCCCGGAAGGCGAAGGGAATGCTGAGACTAAAGAATTCCCATTTCAGTTGCAGAGGGAGAAGTTGCTAGCCCACCCGCTGCACGTGTCTTACAAATATCGTATCGTGGATGTCGCAAAGCTCCTGGACTCGTCAGCCTCACTTCCGATCGAGGTTGAGGACGTTGTTGATGAAGATGGAGATCAGAGCATCAGTGAGATCTTAGTCATTGACGCGCGAGCAGATAAAGATCTAGAGCTTTTGGCAAGAGCTTGGTGCGCAGACAAAGGAGTCCATGCGATCATTGGGCGTACGGGAAGGACGTGCTTGGGATGCTGTGTACGCGAGGCGCGAGGGCTAGGCGTTGCAATAGTCATCAGGGTGTAACGAGAATTGATGAGCAGTATGACGGATGGGTTATGAGTAAACATGTTAATGGTGTTAGGATGTTATGGTGATGATCTGGGTTTCTATGGTTATACAACTACGTATACTGTTGGATATGATTGGATAGGACGGATGACTGCTTTTGGGAATTAGGTTGCTGCCTGAAATACCCCATTTACAATATGCCTGAATTCCATTGAATCACTTCTTCACCTGTCTTTTGAGATGCTCGAATCCGCGAAATTTTAGCAGAAAATAAAATTTCTGATTCAGCGCGAAAGAGCGAATTCATGATTCTTTAACGCTGAGTCTATTACAAGCGACCCTAAAAAGCGATCTAATGGAGCATTATGAAACCCCGTGAAACTGGAAATATGGTAGAAATAGGCCATTTTGCCATTGATATATTTGGCGTACAGCCTCCCACACTACATCGAAGATCAATCCTAGTGGTATCCACCGTTCCAATGCTCACACTATTTCCCGCCCTAACCACGCTTTCTACAACGACTTCCACATTTATCTTGCACGCGTGATGGCCATCCCCCGGAGTTCCACACTCTCTACCCTACTTTCCGACAACATTCTTCACAACCCCAACAGGGTCCTGCGCCACTGCTTTCACTGCATCCTTTTGTTCCTGTGCAACGGCCTTGACCTCTTCAGTAAGTGGCTGGTCCTTGACAGATTGTCTGTAGAGCATGATGCGAGTCACTTGGGTGCTGCCGACGATGAAGAGGAAGAAGTTCACGGCAGCCAAGCTATTATTTTATTAGCCAATAGTGGAGATATCAACTGGAGCGGAGGTTGAGCTTGAGGATTGAAGGATTGTAAAATATGGAAAGATTAGACTTACAAGATGTTCCGCGGCTTAATGACGAAGCACCACCGAGTCCAGATAGCGCCTGTGGCCATGAGAGCGGCATTCTGAGTCAGAGAGAGGGATTCAGCAGGGCGAGCGAAATCGGAGACACCAGTGAGGACGAGACACCACTGAAGGACAACATGGTCAGTAACGGGATCTTAGAGAGCTTGGGGTTGAAGGGTGGTGGGGGTTATTGAGCTGGTCGCGTGCGTATATCGAGGTGTGAGTTGTTTCAAAGTGAAGTAGAGGAGGTTGGAGCGACGAATTACCTTCATGATAGGAGCCCTATACAGAAGACAAACATTAGCAAAAACGCTATATCTGAAAGCATGGAATGTGACTCCGAGGTCGCCTTCGGCTTTTGCATTGTCCTAGTTTTTCAATTCCGCACAAAAAAAGGCCCATACCAGAAATGCACGGTCTTCGGCCCTACAGGGCTATTCCATAATTTTGCGAAGCCGCTTTGGTTTGCCTGGGCCTCACTCGGAGCTGCTGTTTGAATGCGACGTCGAAGAAGCGGTTGGCGAAATAGGTTCCGGGACGCCTGGAAGAGGCGGTAGGATGGCCGGGAAGACATTGCGACGGTCGGGAAGGACAACAGGTAATGAGGACCGAAGGAAATCGGGGAATTGAGGGGAGATGAAGGTGGTGAGGATGGCAAATGAAGAGGTTGAGTCTTGATTACGGATGGTGTTGAAAAAGCCCTGCATAAAACCGCCAAGGCGCATAATTTAGTGCAGGCCAACCCAATTGCCCATCGCAGAGGTTGAGCGACAAGCTCCAACATCTGCTTTTTGCCGACCACAATCTGCCACAATGGCTACTAAGTATGGCTTTATAAATACCCTGAAGGAGCTTCGGTTCTTGCTCTGCCAGACGTCGGATCATAGTGCTGCTATGCGGTATGTACAATCCAATTTCTAGCCCTAGGCCATGGACCTAAAAAATGCTAATGCGACAATTACAGATCATTCCTCACGCGCACATACCCAACAATGAAGAAACACAACCCTCATACGCCAATAATGATACGGGAAGCATTGGGGGTCGAACCAAAGGTCTTTGCACGATACGGTGGGTATACAGTGGAATGAATGGCATCCCCATGCAATAGGGAGCAATAATGAAGCTCGTGGCTGATAATTTTGTCCTCCTTGTAGAATTTGGGAAAGAGAAGATGATCACGCTAAAAGGTAAAGATATTTTCCTGGAATTGTTTACTAGAAGGGGACTACTGACTGCTTTCGCAGGGTTGGATGACAAGGCAATAGAGACTAAGGTCACAGAGCTAGTCAAATCGGGGATATGATACTGGTAGGGAGCGGTCGGCCAAGCATGTATAAATGTACCAGTACGAGAATCGTATTTCCAGCTAAGGGAAAATTGGTCCGAAAACCACTTCTACCGCTTTTAAATATCTAAAAGACGATCGTGACATGGCCGTCAAGAAAGAACAACTAATCGATAGCAGCGTTCCCAAATCGGTATTGTGCCCAGCTTATGCTGGCTTGTGGCATTGTCCACAGCTGCTCCCCCACATATTCACCGGCCGCGCCGGCTGCTACGTAGATTGGCAGCAAATGCTCAAGTGTCGGATGTGCAACGTTTATATCTTCTCGTTTTTTAAAGCCATCATGTTCTCTCTTCTTTTTTCTAGTTTTGAGCTAACCGCATCTTGGAGTCCTATCGAATGGCACCACGTACCTACATCCATCAACCTCGCCTTCGTCGTCTAGAAGCCTGCAAATATGCTCACGGCAAAATTGTCCGCTTTTCTAAAGCAGGAAATAAGCCCTTGAAATTGTGCACAGCCATACTAGCTCCCACGATTAGAACACCTTCATCCCGCAAGAGTCTAAGGGCTTCACCTAGCCGGTAGTGCTTCTCGGGATCTTCGGTCTCGAATTGCGATATTTGAATGATTGGCACCTCCAGTGGGTTCTCTTCCAGTCGAAGTGCTAATTGACTATTAGAGCATAAAGGAGCTGTTATGAACGGTGTGTTTATCAATAAGAAGGGGCGCCCACACACCATGATCCAGGCCTTGCTCTCTACCTTCTGCTTCGATTCCTTCACTCCGAAGCTTTGAAATTACAAGTTCTGCGATGGCTTTGCTCCCGATGTATGGGAACTTGAATTCGAGAAACCTCTCTGGGAAACCAAGACCTTCGAAGCTATATCCACAATCAGCGACTCTATACTCTATTCGGGACTGGTCTTTGTGGGGGGACTCCCTCATAAATAATTCCGGGATAATCAATATTATTTACGAAGATTTTTTCCCCTTGGCATTTCCAATGAGAAGATATGACCACTACCGCTTTCGGTCTTACTTTGGTAGTGATTTCCTTGCTAAATTCTTGAAGTTCCCCATAGGCTGGGTGTAGTGTGTCTTCTGGAAGATTTGGCTGATAGGTTAATCAGAGACTGACTCGCCAAGGCTATAGAAACTTTGGAGGGAACCTACGCCTCTTTGGCCAATGAAATACACAGGTTTTATATAACCCATTAGTTCGTGCATAAACCAGGCTACGTCACTATTGATATTAGTATTTATGAAGATTCCAGGCGACAAGTGTGGAGATATGGAATAATTCGAACGTCAGTTCGGAAGCGTTTTGTTTGAGAAATCTCCGACAACATTTTGAGACCCAAACTAGTCAGTGTAAGTGGCAACCAGATATAGCGATGGCTACAAGAGAGAGAGCCTTGGGTTTCCAAGAGAGATTCATTACAGGACTGTGTTGATCTCTATATATAACTTAGCGATATTAAGCACTGAATCCTAAATGAAATACCCTCGCTATCACTATCTGCTATGCTGTGTATCCCATGCAACGTTGGTGTCCTACTACAGGTGGTCCGTGCGGAACACAAGAATCAGAAAGATTAATTTAATCAACCACCGTGCCTTCTAATCGTGCCTTTTTTGATTCTAATATCGTCCAACCTACCAAATGCGTCGTTCCTCCAACTCGTAGCAAAAGAACTGTCTCCGGAGCTTTGGCAGCTGCCTTCGAGCCCTTTGCCAGAGCTTCATATTCCTCATCACAGCTCTAAGATCCTAACGATTTAATTGGCTGGAGCTTATCGATAAGAATAGGACTCGAAGCAACGTTGCAAGGGATAGCTTACTCAGATCGGTGGATGAAAGAGCGAATCACCGGGATGGCGGAATCCTCCGCTGCAGCATGCTTGGCAGTATTGGTGAAACTACAAACCCAGTCTCATCACATTGCGGTTGAACAAAAGTGGCAGTCCTTAGTAAGCGAGTCGCTTGTCGGGGACTGCCACCCTAATAGTATTGCATTCATGGTCGGTCCAATAAATTGATCCTTAGACTCTAAAACTCTCTTCTCCTGTCTCTCTTTTCCTGACATACCCTACATTCCATATCAATCCACCAAGTAAACATGTCGGAACCAGGACCTATTGCCCAAGCCGTTGGACGCATTGCATACGAATTTGCCCTCGTACAACCACTCATTCCAACATACCTCCATCTTCTGGTATCGGCCCTTCTCCCAATCTATGCCGGTGCTCATGCCTCTCTTTCTCGTCCTTCTTCTGCTGCGAGACCCGAGAAGAAGAGTAAGAAAGGAAAGCCCGCCGAAAACGACACAGATACGGAGGAGGAGGAGGAGGAATACCAGCGGATGGAGGGCCTATCACCTACCGATGCATTGATGTTCCCTTTGATGGCAGGGACAACACTTGCCGGCCTGTACTTCTTAATAAAATGGTTGCAAGATCCAGCTTTGCTGAACAAGATTCTCAACTGGTATTTTGCTATATTTGGGATATTCTCCGTATCTAGGCTAATCACAGATCTTCTGGATATTGGACACTCTCTTATATATCCCAAGCGGTATGCGTTGGGTGGCATGCTATATCATGTTCACAGCAAAAAGAAGAAAGCTACGCCAGTCTCAAGCAGCGTCAAAGACAGTGATGTGATATTATCACCTCTTCCTGGTTTCCTCTCTCGTGTCCCACTTCCATTATCTTTACAAGATTTTCTCTGGGCGGACCGTGCCATGCCTGGAAATAAATGGACCATCCGGATGTATCTTCATCGCTTAATTGCTGCCAAAATGATGATTGGGATGCATGGCTTAGCCGGCTTTATCATAGCTCTTGTAGCAGTCATGTGCTTCAATTTTACCGACAAACCTTGGTATTTAACTAATCTGATGGGCTTTGGTTTCTCATACAGCGCGCTACAGCTCATGTCGCCAACGACTTTTGCTACCGGAAGCCTGATTCTAGTAGCTTTATTTTTCTACGATATCTATTTCGTGTTTTTCACGTGAGTCCTATATGCGTTGTTTATTTTGAAAGCTTGCTTATCAAACGACAAGGCCAATGATGGTCACAGTCGCCAAATCTCTAGACATCCCCATTAAGCTCATCTTCCCCCGACCTTCAGCTCCTGGCGCTGACCCAACGAAAGCATCTCATGCGATGCTCGGCCTTGGCGATATCGTTCTTCCTGGAATCATAATCGGTCTCGCCTTGCGATTCGACCTCTACCTCTTCTATCTCCGCAAGCAAACCCATTCAACGCTAACCCTGGATGTCGGAGACGGCCCTCAAAATACCGTTACTAAGCCCAAATACTTCTCGCTCTCTGGTCGCTGGAGCGAGTACTTCTGGACTCACTCTTGGACTGGCCGTCCGCTCTTCTCCACCTCAACGTCTACGCCACAACCACATTTTACCTTCCCAAAGACCTACTTCAACGCTAGCCTTATCGGATATCTTCTCGGGATGCTAACTACGCTAGCCGTTATGCAAATTGCCGACCACGCACAACCCGCCTTACTTTACCTTGTACCCGGTGTTGTAGGCGCGCTTTGGATCACGGCTTTCTTCCGCGGTGAACTGAGGGAGATGTGGAACTTCTCCGAAGCTGTCAACGACGATGAAGACCCCGAGAAGCCAGAGGCTAGAAAGGAGTCCGTTCGCGATCAGCGCCGTCCCAGCTTCTTCTCTAATGAGAGCATGCAACGGCAAGCGGATAAGATGGAGAAAGCGTTCAATCACCACGTAAAAAGCGATGAAGGTTTAAGCCAGGAGGATGGTCATGAAGCCGACAAGAGTTCTTCGACAAAGACAAACGCCTCCGACAACGTAAAGTCGGGTGAAAATGCCGAAATAGAGGCCAAAAAGATCAATGCAAGAAACACAAACCGCGAACTATTATCTTTCTCCATTGAAGCACCGTGGACACTTTCGCAACCACAATCCATTGCTCAGTCGAAGCATCTGGACCCAGACAAACTAGCAAGTGGCACAACTATCGAAATCAAGAACTCAGCTTCGCGACCCACAAGCTCAGGTGATGAAGCAGCGAAGAACGGAGGCATGAATTGGAAGACGCTGGAACGGCAGAAGACTGGCGGAGAGCCTGCAGGAAAGAGGGTGCGAACTGCCTAGAGGTCTACAGAAACACTGACTGCGCATTAATGGTAACGAAAATAATAAATCGTGGCATGAAATATGGTATTTTTGATAGGAGTATGATAGGGGACGCGGTGTACTCACATACATGACAGGCTTTTCATGGTGCATAGCGCTGGCGTTTGGGCTGGTAGAAAATTATCGTCGGGCATAAAACAATCGGGGGAAAATGGCATGCGTTAGCTCGGTGCAAACTCTGGCAAGGGTCCTGAGCTGCTGTATTTGGCTTTTCCGGAAAAGGGGTTTGCGGTCTGACGCTGGTTGGAATTACCGATCGTGTCAATGATTGACGTTGCGAGGACTGGCTTAATCTTAACTAATACGCCCTTACTCATTGATGATATTATGGTTGGATGGCGAAGTGTCAGATGAGAAGGTTGGAAGGAAGCAGATTGTGTGCAGCAGGAGCTCCCCGATGGCCATTCACCAGAAAACCCCAAAAAAATTCATCAAGTTACTGCCATTGCAGTTCATTGAGTATATACTATCTAGTCAAGACCATGGCAGAAATACACCTCAATTATATGCAGCATGGAATCTAGTCAGATGCGCAATATATGCCCCGGACCCACAGCCACAAAATCTATGTACACACATTATTCTTAACGCACCCCGGGCTGCAGAAAGATAGCACCGTCTCTAAACTGTTAACCATATCTGGTAAATATAACAACTCCCAAAGAAGTCACGGAGTAAAATAGAATCTGAGAAATCAATCAACATCAAGCAATAGCCCGTAAGAGCCCCCCGGTATCAAGCACCCCTGTTCACTATGAGCGGTTGAATGATTAAAATCAAAGATACTTTGTGCTTGTAAGTAATCCTACCTCGTTGAACTCCACAGTTCCCTCAGCAAAGCTAAAATCTCGCATCTAGGGCAGCGCAGTACATCGTTGTCGGCCATTCACAACTAGAAACACTAGCATCACACCAGAGATACGGACATGCTCCATCCGGGCCGACCTAGAGATATCGCCTGTTCGTCGCAAGAGGAGTGCCGTTAACAGCAGACAGGTCATATTAGACCTCGCCACCCGTCACGGAATACTCGATTTGGTAAACGCAGGACATGTCGGGGTTATTGTCAATCTTAATGGTAAAGCCGCAACTGTTGTCTTGAGCATCGCATGGGGAGTAGTACTCGTTGCCTTGGTTCAGTTGAATTGGATCACCGCTATCGATGCCGCCACACATGGAACTCTTGGCCTATATTGAAATTGGGCAGTTGTTCTTGACATATCTAGAGACGGAGGTGACCGGAGAAACATAAGATACTAGAAGAAACGAGGTGCACAAAACTTTGAAATGTTAGTTAAGGGTGTCTAATGTTATACGGATGTCGGCTTACGAATATACTTTGGCGACATCTTGCTGAATGAAGATAGTGTTGATATTGAAGAGTATATCGTTTGATTACCCGATATAGTTGATAGAGGCGGATCGAGAATTGGTTTCCAGATATGAGGAGGAGATTGAAGGTTAGATATTTTGAAGTATATGTCGCGAGGAAATGAAAAGATCGAGGCGAATGAGAGAAGTTATATATTGTACCTTCGGTATTGCGAATCTCCCTCTTTGGGCTCCGAGACGTATCTTCTGATTGCAACAGGTCATGGCTCACAAGGCGTCAGGTAGTGGTTATGAATGATAAGTATTCAAACATTTCCAATACAATGCGGGAAGCATTCACATTTACATGTAAACAGCTTCATCACAGAAAGAGATAGTTGAATCAAAGTACCGATTATAAGCGCTGGTGCTAATAATGTCGTAATAGCTAACGATCAGAATGACGCCGCATCTGACTTCCAGGTAACGCGCGAGGTGGAAAGACCTATCATACAGGAGCCCTGGTGAGCGTCCAGGTTGGATGAATGGTTAAGACCGATAGAGCTTTAAGATCACTCCTCAATGCGTGGAATTTTTTTTAAATATGGCTTATATTTCAATAGCCGAACCAACGAACCGTCGTGAGAGATAAAGGTGCCGTCCAGTTGTCGGACCCTGAGCTGACACCAACTCTATTCTGCGCAACATCATGCAACATGGAGAAAGGAGCATGACTACCTGGTTTACATACCCAGAAGAAACGTTCATTGCTGGTCATGTATTATTGAGATGGCCAGGCCGCTGAATGAAGGCTGCATTGATAGGCCGCATTTCGAAGGTAGGAAAATCTCGAATATTCCTGTGTAGACCAAGCAAGCGAAGAGGCACCCATTGCCGGACTTTCAGTAGGAGACTTATGCTACTAATACGAACTCAGCCCATAGCAGGTGCAACCAGCCGTGGCAGGTTATAGTAATACGCATCTGAGCTAGCCGAGCCTCCTCATCAAATATCCTAGGATTAGACTGAAGAACTGTTAAGGCACATGCCTTCCACTGTGCAGGAGGGGTATTCCCCAGTGCAGAATATAGCATGTCAATTAGCAGAGGCGTCCACGCAAATGGCACGCCTATTTGGCCAATCCCCCAGGGGCCTCTCCTGTCAGGCCATTCCAGGCTAGTTCCATAGCAAATCGGTTGCCAAGAATTGTAAAGAATGCTAGAGAGGATAAACGTGCGAGAGCTAGTGAAACAGCAAGCTCCAGGAATAGTAGAATGTGGATTGTATTCAGAGCTAGCCTAGGTTTAACAGCCTAGGCCGTTATTAGCAAAAACACTAATAAGTTTTGCACAATGTTGAAATTTTATACTTCAGTGATGCTAAGACCACTTCCTCCGGTTCAACCAAAGGTAGAACCAGCGCCCAGAAGAAATAGAATAAGGGCAAAGTTTGAACGAGGGGGTGTGCTACCCCAGGACAAATTTTGCGCGCTAGCCACATTCCTACAGACTAACAATATGTTGTCAAACATCCTATAATTGCGGGAGAAAGAAAATAACGCAACCCTCGTGCTGGGTCGATAGAATGACGATACGGTTAGAATCAGACAAGTGAGAGTGATTATCGCCGCATTCATCATCACTGCTGTTTGGCAGATCCCGGTGGATTCTTGGTATTGGACTACTAAGCATCCCAGCAACAGCGCAATGGCAAATAAGAGCTGCGACTAAATGCACGTTTCATGGTATTGTTTGAACTAGCGGCTAATGGGTGTTCCTCTGTGGCTAGCGATATCGTTAATGAGAAGAATGGGCCCGAAGAGAAATGCGAATCCCAACTGTATGCCATAAGAAAAAATGACCTGGACATAACTTTAGGAAAGACTACAAGCAGATTTGAGGCTGTTCTCACGCCGATGCCAGCCAGATCTGTTGGAAAACAAGCCCGCAACTATATCACGTGATGAGACTTGTGGGAGAAACCTCTTGGCAGGAATCTGACCAATCAGACAACTTCGACCGTGCGGTCGAAGTTCCTTGAAATCTCTTCAACCACCTACAGTATATAGAAAATGAGCAATACACAGAGTTTTAGCTCCATAACCTCAATTCAACAAGATCTGGGTGACCGGAGCCATACACCAGACGACAATGTTAAAATAAACGACTGAGGGGAGTCAAAAGTATGATAGAAAGGTTTATTGATTGTTATTTGATGGAGTAAGAAGCTCGTATATATATGCATCGGTAGTTAGGTGGCTGGTAACAGCCACCCTATATTAGGCCCAGCCACCCGATTCTCAACAGACAATGTCGCTGCATCTGCACTATTAAATAGGAATCATAGGGAACAAGCTGATATAGATGTGGATGCACAAAAAAAGGACGTTATGTTGAGGACGTAGAGATTCCGTACAATAAACCTATAGTGGATGGAAGTAGATAGTGTTAAGAGCAATAAAGTTCGCGCTGTGATCTAAGCGTAAGCCAACAAGGATTCTCAGAGATGGATACTGGTTTTTTTATCAACTGCAACTCGCTTTATTAAATCACAAATGCGCGCGAATTACTTCGGCAGCGTTCACTGGAAGCCGAGGGGAAAGTATACGCGTGGACGAAAGCACTGAAACAGAAGTGGGGCAGGATGCCTCCCGGGTGCGCTGGGTTTCTTGTCGCCCTAAAAAAGCTGGACCTTGCATTTAGTGGGCGGAAATGCTGGGAGACGGCAGACGGATTCGGCTCGAACTGGAACATACACCGGCTTGTCGCATCAGGTTGAAAGCGCTGCCGATCGTTCGGAGAAACCCACCCGTTTTACTAGGTAATATATTATTAAAAGCCTTCCTTTCAAATATTTAACGAATTATAGAATTAGATATATAGAGTCTTATTTATATAGAGAGTTTACCCCATGCGTCGTTGGGAAAGGTGCTCCTTTTACCGAGCTCTAGATTTAATTAAGTCTTGGCAAAATAAAACCGTGGATTAATTAATTAATTTTAACTTAGTATATGGCAATAAAGCTTAGATTTTATATATAATTTGGCTCGGCCGTCGAAAACGGACTCTGCACCTGTACGTGGTGACGGCTACGAACCTGAGTTTCAGACTCAGAGCCAACGCAGAGACGTCGCACAGCGTGCGATACGACCTAGTGGTGGTGGTTATGAGTATTA
>Ga0307515_10009278_pt1 | contig 19043 bp, 12 predicted proteins | sample 17_EM_MG_FD_194513 | JGI IMG/M metagenome (GOLD analysis project Ga0307515, IMG submission 194513) | Populus trichocarpa ectomycorrhiza microbial communities from riparian zone in the Pacific Northwest, United States - 17_EM | ecosystem: Host-associated > Plants > Roots > Unclassified | place...
GTATTGTAGTTAAGTAATAATTAACAAGTACATTATAGTGAAATACATAATCCTTCGTGTATGGATTATGTTCGTGATAAGGCTACAACAAGTTTAATGGGACAATAAAACCAACATTGTAATTCACATTACTATTTTTACAATGTCTTAATAATCAAATGCATATAAACGTAATTGCAAAATAAAAAATTACTACATGTTCTTTTTGGTCATTTTATTATCAACATCAATTTCAACCACAATTTTAACCAAACACATTGGACATGCTTTCGCTAGACAATAATTTCAACCACAATTTTAATCAAACACATATTTTAATTAAACCAATCACAACTAAAAGTGATTTTTCTAAACTTATTTTTTTCAAACTACAACCACAAAAATTACCACAATACCAAACACACTACCTCATTGAAATTGATTTTTTTTGGTTAAAATGTTGTTTGGAAATGTTCTTTAGAGTTATATTTAAGTTTAACAAGCTAATAAGATCCGTCTTCTTAAAGGTTTGCAAGATTTTTAAATAGATCAGAAAACCCTATCTCTACTTGGAAACAAATAACAATTTGAAAACATAAATGAAATAAACACAAAATCCAAAAATAAGTCATAAATCCAGAAAATCCTAGGAAAAATAATAAAATTAGCCCGAAAAACAAATTTTAAGCCTAATTCCTGGAGGTCTAACGGTTTGATAAGCAAGGAAGTGGCTTCTCATAATTGCATGTAGAATCACCTAAAACAATTTGAGCTTGATTCAATTGTTGAATCTCCCATTATCACCGTTTTAAGCTACTAATCTAGTATGGTGCAACTAAACCTTTTCTTTGGCCTCGACTTGTCTTACTAGTATATAAAAATATTTGTTAAGCCATCCACATAGTCTGTCTAGGTTAAACCCCCATATAGTTGTGTTAGATCCTCACCCGAATGTTTACAACCTTCAATTTCCACAAGCCTAACATTTTTTCTATGATGGACAAAACTCATCCTCAAGTTTTGTTCTTACTCTAGATAAGGTGTCAAGTGCTAAACATTAAAGATATTAGAAGTTTTCAAATGGCTAAGAAGGAAAAATCTATAAGTATTGTCATTTATCTCTTACAACACCTTATAATGACATATCTTTCTTTCCTTTAGCTTGTTGTATTCCCCAACTAGAAACGTATCATGAGTAAGTATTGCCCATACTGGATCACTAACCTTAAACACCACTCTCTTGATATGAGTATCATCCAGGGCATTGTACTTGGCATTGATGTTGTGATTGTCTTCTTGACATGCTTATTAAAACCATATAGGTAATTTGTCATATCTTCAGCTTGGACACTCAACCATCTAACATGAGGAACATGTGTTAACTCCAATACTCTAGAAAGATTCTACCCATAAATGATATCGAATGGACTCAATTTAGTAGTCCAATTTTAAGACCTATTATAAAAAAAACTTTGCTTATGGCAAGACCATATCCTACTACTTCGATTTGTCTCCCATTAAAGTTTATAGCAAGTTGCTAAGGATATGATTAATCGCCTTAATCAACCCATCTGTTTATAGATGATATAAACTACTAAAGTTCAATTGAGTTCCTATATTTTCCTACAAGTTCTTCCAAATTTACTAATAAACGTCACATCTTTATCCGAGGTGATGAACCTAGGAATGCCATGTAAATAAACTTTGTTAAAATAAAGGTAAGTTATTCAGGATGCATCCATGGTTTTCCAACATGCTATGATATGAGTCATCTTCGAGAACCTATCTACAATAATAAAAATAGAAACCATGACTCTTTGGGTATGGGGTCAGTGGGACACAAAATCCATATTAACTTTCAACCATAGAGTATCAAGAACTAATATTGGAGTGTACAACCTAGCATTTGATAAGGCTCTTTTAAACCTTTGACAAACAACACAAATCCTCATAAAACAAGATACCTGACCTGATAATAATTTATTGATATTAGAGTCAATGTCTTATCTTGACTAAAGTGTCCCCTATGATGCTATTTATAGATGATATGTTCCTATTAAAAGCAATATGGGAGACACAACTTCAAACCATGAAAAAGATAACCATCCATAAATATAAAGTTATCTTGGTTACTGAGATCTATCAACTCAACATAAATATTCACGAATGATTAGTCACTCAAATATAGATCAAGAAAAGTATTGAACCCTACGTATGGTATTGAGTAAAGTAACCCGCCTACTAAGGACATTTACCACTTTTTTTAAGCTGCCTAATCGACGCCTTGGCAAAAATATGATCTCTTACAAAAAAAAAAAACCCATTTTTCATGTTAATGACTTAACTTATACTACTTATTTATATATTTTAAAGCTACATGATCTATAATTAGGACAAACTCCTTTTACACGAGGTAATGTCACAAATGCTTGAGACTCTTAAACTATAACATAACACTCCAAATCATATATGAAGTAATTTATCTTCGAGTTAGACAACTTCTCATAAAAAAAAGCAATTTATTGCCCATCCTAGCTAAGAACTCCCCTAATGCAGTTAGGATTTGCACTTCCTAGCTCTAATGACTAATCTCAATATTTTCTTTTTAATCATTTGCTTGATGTTGTGCTAAAAATATTTTATTTAGCTCTTTTTACACTTTATATTTCTATAACACTACTAAGCACAAATTAGTTAAGTAGGATATTATAAGACATAAAATATGCATAAAAAACTAAGTGTAAGATACTGAAAAGATAGAATGATATAAGTCTATCAAATACTTAAATAATTTCATGTGAAAACTATATAATAAGAACTATGTTAGTATATATTTTTGATTAATTGTCCTAACAAAATGTAAAGGAATAATTTATGTGACTATTGATTGGTAGACTCAATAATATTTACAATTTATTAAATCTTTATAATAAAAATTTCCTTTTTTATTAATAACAACACAACTTATTCATTTTCTGTAATGAAAACAACATAACCATAATTCATGAAAATATGACTTATTCAATTTTCTCATAACAAGGGTCCTCCAATAAGGAAAAACGATTCTCTTTATAAGGTTACGTCATGAATCCTATTTATTAAGGCTTTAATGATGAATGGTTTAATAAGGCCCTTTACCTTCAGTATCTCTTAATTAGATCTTTTTAGATGTACCTTAGTGCCCACATTCTCCTTTAGATGATGTTGAAAAGTTCGATGGAGCTTTTCTTAGCTAGAATGCTACTATTAAAGCAGGTTATAAAATTTGCACATAGATCCTCAAAGTCAAGATATGGCTCCAGGATCTAAATAGCAATACCATATTTTAGACTAGCCCATAAAACATTGTCGAATGAATCTTATACATGATATTTGTGTCCTGCATGATCAATTATATATTGTTATGCATGTTTTACACATGCTCTCTTGTATCTATGAACTTGTCATAATTGTCTAGGTTAATTTAGAATGAGATGAAGTCTCTAAAAAAAACATGTGCTCAATACATGCTTGGCCAATGAAGAGCCTCTCACCTACTGAGTGCTATATACCTCTCTACATTTAGAGCTTGTATCACCATATACTTGATCCCATCATAATAGAAGGACATGTGAGCATTTAATTCATGTACATTTTATCTTTATAGTTAATAGGGTTTAGCGGTTGGATTTGGGAGTATAATCCATGTCCAGGAGGATGCATAGCCAGTCTCTTAAGAAGAGGAGCCACAAATTCAGTTTGCCAAGGAGAATGAAAATTGTTATTTCGTTAAAGAAGGGGAAAAGAGGTTTTGCTAAGGAGAGGGACCCATTATAAGTCCACCAAGAAGGAGGATCCAAGGGGATTCCATTAAGGATTATCACACATGCATTTGAGACTTCCAGGGAGAAGGGTGCATGCATCCGACTTTGCCAAGATGAACAATACATATCAAGTTTACTAAAAAGGGTAGATCCAAGTATGCTTTTTTTTTAGAGTGGACGTACTACTTGTCATCCTTCATCATATCTATGCCTTTACAGTTTAATAGTAGATAGGGATAATACTATGCTGAGAGTCCACCCAAATCTTTTCCCATATGAAAAAAAGAACATTAAGATGACACAAGCATTAATAAAGAAGCTAGAAAAACTAGATACTTTGGTCATTAACTTGACTAGGTTTAATAAGCTCGGCTATTTTAAAAAATATGAATAAAAAAAATGCAACAACAATAAATAAACTAACAAAAAAATTGATGATGTAGAAAAAGACCCGAGTCCATCCAAGTTAACATGCCAAATATGGAACCTAGTCGTGATATCAGGTTAACCCTGTCGAAAGCATACTTAATAAAATTATGAAACTCAATTATCAAACAATTCAACATTGAAGGGCAAAACCAAAAAGTAATTATAAAAAAACAACAAAAAAAATCTGGGTCAACTAGGGTTAACTCTCTAACCATGCGACCATTGGCACAAGATTGGGGTAAGCCAATAGAAAAGAAATATAATAAAAAAGCATGAAGACTAATTTTCAATAAATCAAAAGTTGAAGAAATGTTTTTTTAAAAATAACCTAAAAAATACCGAAGTTAACCTGTGTTAACAATTAAAAGAATAAAGACTAAATTTGATATAAAAATAAATTAAAATCAAATGTTAAGGGATATGATTGAAAGAAAAAAATCAATTAGAAAAATGATAAAAAAATAAATATCAATTAAAATAATGAGGATCAAATTTGATATAAAAATTAAATAAAACAAAATGATGAAAGATGAAATTGAAGAAAAAAATCAATCCAAAAACAATTTAAGAAATAAAACAAATAACAATCCAAAAAATAATGAACAAATTGAATAAAAAAAACTAAAATGGTACATTATATTTTAGCAAGGAGAATAGAGAAAAAATTGGGAAGGAAAAGAAAACAAATCTATTGGAACTAAGCCATTACACCGTCGTGTGCACTCGTCAAGACATCTGAAAAATAATGATTAAACTCATTCAATTCACTTCCAAGTCAATTTTATATTTGTAAATAATATTTATATTTATTAAAAGATCAAATCACTACCAAGTCAACTTAATAATAAATAAATAAATAACTAGTTTGAAAGGATGAAAAAGCCACTAAATAACAATTAATTTTTTTTATTTTTAAAAGTAATTGAATCTTTACATTTTATTTTTAAAATATAAAAGGATTGAATTATTTCTAATCAATTTTTAAAAAAATTCTACTTTCAAAGATAATAGAGACTGTGCATATAAAATATTTAAATACCGAATTGTCACGGGTAATTTCATAGTAATCAATGGAACATGGGGGGAAAATCGTTTAAACCTAATAACAAAATAATTGATTTTTTTATTAAAAAGGTAAAATAGTAATTATACTGTTACAGTAAATAGTTATCTATATATCTATATACACAGTGTATCCTGGCAGACATTCCAGTTTTTTTAATTTCCCAAGGTCATCATTCTATTTTCCCCCCAAAGCACGTACTGAATAGGACTAAAAAACAAAAACGCACCTCCATTGTTGAGGAAAGAATGAATCAATCACGGACTTGTTCATATCCAATCATCATTTCTTGAACCGCATAAGATTCCCTCTTAGTGGTCGCTGTCAGAACAAACGAAAAAATATTTTCATGCAATTATTATTTATTATATAGTCATCATTCTGATCCTTTCCTCTCCTCTCCTTTCCCCATATATATCCATCACGGGCTGCTAGAAAACAATGTCTCTGCTTTTTTTCTTTTTCTTCTTTTATAGTTATTAATAATTAGAACTCTCTTCCTTTTTCTATATAACACAGGACTTGTTTGCCCTCCTTTCTTTAACATTTGAATGGCCTCATTTTGTTCCCAAAACAGAGTACCTAAGGTCTCTGTTTTTCTCTTCTTTTCCCTTGTCTGCTTCTTACTTTTTTCTTCTAGCCATGTAGTTTTGGCACAATCATCACCAGTTTTTGCCTGTGATGTTGTGAGCAATCCATCCTTGGCCAGTTTTGGGTTCTGTAACACGTCGTTAGGGGTGAGTGACAGAGTTGTAGACCTGGTGAAAAGACTCACATTGCAAGAAAAGATATTGTTCTTGGTGAATAGTGCAGGGAGTGTGAGCAGACTTGGGATACCTAAATATGAATGGTGGTCGGAGGCTTTACATGGAGTTTCTTACGTCGGTCCAGGCACTCATTTCTCTAGTGTTGTCCCCGGAGCTACAAGCTTTCCTCAGGTCATCCTCACTGCTGCTTCCTTCAACACCTCTCTCTTTGTAGCCATTGGAAAGGTAATATCATATCTCTATATTCTTTGTTTCAATTTGCAAATTTACTCTTTTTTTTCCCCTTTCATGTTGTTTGATTTTCTTTCCCCTTCAATTCTTCCTCTTCTTGACTTCCTAAATCTTAGCAACGAAGACAAGTCTTTCTTTCTTAATTATAGTTTTTTTTTTTTTATATTGTTTTGAAATATGAGATAGATTTGGTGGAAGTTGTTTTCTTGTCGGAAAAAAAGAGGTTTGAACTCGAGACTTTGTAGATTCTATCCAAATGTAAAAAAGAAGAGAACCAGATGCTGGGAAATATACACTCAGCCAGTGTAGGAAATGCCCAGAAGAAATTTTTTTATTGTTCCATTGGAACTTCACGGTGAGGATTTCGGTGGCGCTACAGTTAATCAATAGAATTAGGTCCAAAAGCAGAAAATCTTAGGTACATTATGCATGTGATGCTGAGTCAGAGTAGGTGGAATTGTAATTGTATCCCTTGAGACAACTTTCAGATCCGTAGACTTTTTTGTATCAGTTCGGTACACCTTTTTCTAGTGGATTCCAGCTTGCATGTTAGCGAGACTGGAGTCGTCGGCAACGTATGGAAATTAATTGACGGACACCGATCTTATTTTGATCCCACCTTTAATCATTGTGAAGAAGATTCTTCATATTTCACCTATATTTTATTATTTATAGCACTTTTTTTTTGCAATTTTTGCTAACCGAATCATGTTGAAGATAAACAAGGATCATTTACTTTTTTTGACTAGCCTTTGGACACCAATACTGCTCTCTTGACTTGAAAGGAGGATTTACCTTGTTAAAAAACTGAAAAAAAGAATTGAAGAAGGAAAGGAGTTCTGGTTTTCATGTTTAACTAGCTCCCTTTTGGTTGAATCCATTGATTCTGGTGTCCCTCTATGTTTGTGTTCTGCAAAACTCGAGAACTACATTCTTATGACTGAAAGGATTATTGAGTCTAACCAGAATTGTGTGGTGGAAAATGCTTCCCCAGATGGTTAAAGAAACCAATAAGTTTTTTATTGTTTGAAGGCTATATGTTAAAACTCTCAAGGTTTTGCAGGTTGTTTCAACGGAAGCAAGAGCAATGTACAATGTGGGATTGGCAGGATTGACGTTTTGGTCACCAAATATCAACATATTTCGAGACCCCAGATGGGGAAGAGGCCAGGAAACTCCAGGAGAGGACCCCTTGCTCTCAAGTAAATATGGATCAGGCTATGTTAAAGGACTGCAACAAAGGGATGATGGCAATCCAGATGGACTTAAGGTTGCTGCATGCTGTAAACATTACACAGCCTATGATTTGGATAACTGGAAAGGGGTTGATCGTTACCATTTTAATGCTGTGGTAATGTTCATTTATTTAATCTAACACCTGTTTTTTTATTAGGAAGGTCACTTTCTCTCTCAATTATAGTGTTTTCTCTTTAATGATTTCGGCTAAATTCGTACAGTTTGTTTATCATGAGTTAGGTGACAAAGCAAGATATGGATGATACGTTTCAACCACCTTTCAAAAGTTGTGTTGTTGATGGGAATGTTGCTAGTGTCATGTGTTCTTACAACAAGGTTAATGGTATACCCACCTGTGCTGATCCCGACCTCCTCTCTGGTGTCATCCGAGGGGAATGGAAATTAAATGGGTATGTATGAAATTTCAAAAATGTTCACAATTTGATTGTGTTTATATCATATGTTCTTTCCTGGAAACTAAACCGGGCATCTGCAGGTACATTGTTACCGATTGTGATTCCATAGACGTGTTCTACAATTCCCAGCATTATACCAAAACACCAGAAGAAGCTGCAGCCAAAGCTATATTGGCAGGTATTCGTTCTTGGATTTCTAGGTAGATTGATTTTACTTTGTCAACAATGGTCAAATGAGAATTTGGATATACCTTACTGAATATTTCTCGTTTACAATAAAATAAATTATATTTTATTTTATTTAAATATATAAATTCAACTTAATCGAACTCAATTATATAGTTACAAGCTTGGAAGATGTCCGAAGAGAGATGTCCAAATCCATGCCTTTTTAATGTAGAATGACATTTTTAATAATCATATATTTTGTTGTATATTAAGTGGTTCGAACCACTCCTTTGCAATAACAACAATAGAAAAGACAACACTTTTGGACATATCTTGTTATATTTTTATGATTTGTTTTGCAATTTCTTTTTCTGATTTCCATTGGGATTCAAGGAATTATGTTGCTAAAATGTTTTGATTGGATAGGGTTGGACCTCAACTGTGGATCTTTCTTGGGAAAACACACTGAAGCAGCAGTAACAGCAGGACTTGTGAATGAGTCGGCCATTGATAGAGCTGTCTCCAACAATTTTGCCACTTTAATGCGACTTGGATTCTTTGATGGTGATCCCAGCAAACAACTCTATGGGAAGCTAGGACCAAAAGATGTATGTACAGCAGAGAATCAGGAGCTGGCCCGTGAAGCTGCCAGGCAAGGGATTGTGTTGCTTAAGAACACCGCAGGATCACTTCCTCTATCTCCCACTGCCATAAAAAACCTGGCAGTAATTGGACCAAATGCCAATGTCACTAAAACAATGATTGGAAACTATGAAGGTAAAACTTCAATTATTTCATCCAATTTCCTTCATATTACTTCCAATGTTCATCAAATCAACTTGTTAAACGATGTGTTTTGATATGATTTAGGTACACCCTGCAAATATACAACCCCTTTACAAGGACTAGCAGCTTTGGTTGCAACAACATATCTACCTGGCTGCTCAAACGTAGCCTGCAGCACTGCCCAAGTAGATGATGCCAAGAAAATAGCAGCTGCAGCTGATGCCACGGTGCTTGTAATGGGTGCCGATCTATCTATAGAAGCAGAGAGTCGTGACAGGGTGGACATTCTCCTTCCAGGGCAGCAGCAGCTTCTGATAACAGCAGTTGCAAATGCATCCACTGGACCTGTAATCCTTGTTATAATGTCTGGGGGAGGCATGGATGTATCATTTGCGAAAACTAACGACAAAATCACAAGTATCCTATGGGTTGGCTACCCTGGCGAAGCTGGTGGAGCTGCCATAGCTGATATTATTTTTGGTTCCTACAACCCAAGTACGCACCAACCATCCCATAATTGTGTTTTCTTAGTTTTTCAGATCTTTTCATTTGATTCTAAATCTGTACAGGTCAGCTTGTCGGTCGGCTTGTATATTATAGTAGAATATGAGTTTGAATTTAACCAAGAATCTCTTTCCAGGTGGGAGGCTACCGATGACTTGGTATCCACAATCATACGTAGACAAAGTACCAATGACAAATATGAACATGAGACCAGATCCCTCCAATGGCTATCCTGGCAGAACCTACAGGTTCTACACCGGAGAAACTGTTTACTCATTTGGAGATGGACTAAGCTATTCTGAATTCAGCCACGAACTAACTCAAGCACCTAGACTAGTATCTGTTCCTTTAGAGGAAAATCATGTCTGTTACTCTTCAGAATGCAAATCAGTTGCTGCTGCTGAACAGACTTGTCAGAACTTAACCTTTGATGTGCATTTGAGAATCAAGAACACGGGAACAACGAGCGGAAGCCATACAGTTTTCTTGTTCTCTACTCCCCCATCAGTGCACAACTCACCACAGAAGCATTTGGTGGGTTTTGAGAAGGTCTTCCTGCATGCACAAACAGATAGCCATGTGGGATTCAAGGTGGATGTTTGTAAGGATTTGAGTGTGGTTGATGAGCTCGGAAGCAAGAAAGTTGCCTTGGGAGAACACGTTCTTCATATTGGAAGCTTGAAGCACTCCATGACTGTAAGGATTTGAAACAAGACTTTCAAGTCCTCTGCAGTGATTTGATTTGTTGTTCTTGCATTCCCTTTAGAAAGGCATTTCAAAATGCAATTATTGGCCTATGGATAATAAACAGGTCGGGAGGTTATGAAAAATTCACTCAATTATTACTCAGAATTAAGATTTGAAACCCGAAGGAATACAAAGTTTGGCTCCAAAAGAAGATAAGCTGAGCTTCATTTTTCCTATAGATCTTTGCTTAAATTACTGCTATCCCTTTCCTATCCAAGAGAGTGGATTGATGAACTCCACTCTATAATTATTTATTTTTCCTATTTATATACCTATTTATTTTTTATTAAATAAATATTGATAATTATTCTTTGAGTATTTTAAAGGTTTTAGGAATGGAATAACACTCATCATCCAATGATTTATACTAAACTAAAAAAAAAAATATTAGGGCTTTGAAAAATGGACTTAAACTTGTAAAAAAAAATGCAAAAAAAGGAGAATTAACCAATAAGTTAGAATATTGGAGTGACGTGGACTGCATAGAGATATGAGAAAAGATGTTGTTGTAGATTTCTTAGGTGAAAATAAATACTCAACATGTGATTTTATTTTTTCAAAAATAAATTAACCTTAAAAAAATATAAAAAATGAAAAAATAATTTCTAATACACAATGAATCCAAAATATACTAAAAAGGAAATTAAAGTATGAACTTCTTAAGATTTGTTTTTCGTTTAGCACACTAAACCCAACATATAATAGAAAAAAAAATTAAATTATAAATTTCTATTTATATATAATCTTGAATACTCATGCATAAATATCTATCAAAGTAATAATATATAAAAAAATAAAAATTTAAAGTTTCCAAAAATATTTATCTATAACAATTAGATAAACATAATAATCTCTTGCTAAACTAGAATTAAAATAAATCCTAAATGCATAAAAAATAATAAATTTCAATATATGCATATATATAAATAAAAAACAATAAGGTCAACATAATATTAATCACAAAAAACAAATACTACAAAAAATAATAAATAATAAATTCAAATATAAACTTGTAATTGAAATTTTCCCAACATAACATGTTATTATAAACAACAAATTAAAATAAATACTAAAAATGTAAATATTCCATAAACAAAAAAACACAAAAACAGAAAACTAAAGCATTCCTATACTCTTTGTATATGTGTGTGTAATTCAAAATATTAATTCAACATACATGATTCAAATTCATTTCTAGAGATCAATTAACTTTAAAATATGCAATATAAACATAATGTCAAACATCTAGATGCGAATCTAGAGGGTAAGAACCCTAGAACCCATAATCAAGATTGAATACAACCCAAGAAAGTTAAAATCAAGTTGAAAAGAACTTGACCTAATGATCACTTGAATCAAAGAACCATAGTTATTGGATGTAAACTCATGCTCGTTGATATTAAGGAAATCAAGAGCTAAAAGTATAAGGATGAACGCTACAAAGAAGTAATATTTGATAAGTTTTTAAGAGTTCAAAGAAGAATCAAGAGTATGAGCAACCTTGCACAATCTAAGAAAACTAAAATTCAAGTTTGGATACAAACCTTTATCCAAAGATAACTTTGTATCTAAGAACCAAAGGTGTTGAAAATTAAACTTGGAGCCATTGATTATAGGGAATTAAGAACTCAAAGTATACAAAGATGTCACAAAGTCAATTATATCTTGATAGGTCAAATTTGTTCTTTGTCACGACAAAAAAGAAAGTGTTACATCATGACTATTGAATTTTGCAGTAAAGAAAACAATATATAGTCCTTCTAAATAACCCTAATGGATCCTTATTGGGCTGCAAACCAATTAGCTCAAGATAATAATCAGCTAACATAAACTTAATGCCTAAAACAAATCCTAAAACATTGATTTTGTGCCAAAATAAACCCAAATTAAAACACAAGCCCCAAAATGAATGTAAATATTCAAATAATAAAATAAAACAAAAAATAAAATCTTGAAATAATTTAGATTAAAATAATTTAGCCTAAAAGTAATCCGAAATTAAATACTTTAGCCTTTTTTTCCTTGAATAGCTAGGATAAATAAAGAATTCCTGTAAAAAAAAAATTTGAAATGTTGAGGAATCCTTATTATACTTGGAAGCTATATTGCTGCCCATTAAAGATCCTTATATAACTAAAAAACTTTCAAAAATAAGTTGTTAAATATCCTTGCATCATGAGAAAAAGAATCCTCTCTAAATATAAAGTCTACAAGTCAAAAGGCACCAAATAACAAAATCTATATTACATGTGATAACCTATATCGCAAGACTTTTTCAAACTTCGATTGATCTAAAATTTTAACCCAATATACAACTATATGTTTGGAAACTTCTAGGAAATTTCAGCCTGATTAAACAATTTGATTGATATTTATGCTTGATAGCATAAAACTAGACAATAAGCACAATTACGCTACAATCCAAATTTGCTTGTTCAACCTTTTTTTGGATCATATCATTCATTCTCTCTTCAAAATAATGCAACCTTGAATCACCAATAGGTACTATGGAATAGGAATTTTGATCCAAAATTTCAAATATCAAATTATAGATACCTAACTGATTTTAATAAGACTAAACCTAAGAACTTCAATTTACCTTGTTACCCAAATAAATCACCCCTTCTAATACCTAAAATTACAATCTTGTTGATTTCTTTTTCTTTTTTTACTATAAATAGATATTCTCAATAGAATTAAATGATGAATATTTTTCTTTTTTTTTATCATAAGATCCAATAATGCAAAACTTAAGACAATAATAAAAGAAAACAAAACAAAACCGACTGAATACAACTTTAACTAAATCATACTTGAAACAAGACACAAAAAAAAACAAAAAAAAAGATATATTTAGAAACAAATTTAAACAACGAAAACAAAGAGGATGTAACCGATGCGAACCCCTAGAATAGCAAACTTGAAACCTACAACGAAGTAAATAAACAACCTAAGAAAGCCAAAAATCATGTTTGGATAGAAACCTTACCCTAAAGATAACCATGTACCTAAGAACCAAATGTATTGGAGATTGGACTTGGTATTGTTGATTATAAAAAATCAAGAACCTGAAGTGTGCAAAGTTTTCATAAGGTCAATTATACCTTGATAAGTCAAATTTGTTCTTTGTCACAGTAAAAAGAAAAGAGTTGCGTCATGCAAAACACAAGTTTATTCAAAACATCATGGTTGCTGAATTTTATAGCAATAAAAACAATATATAGTCCTCTAAAATAACCCTGATAGACCCTTATTGTGTTGCAAACCAATGGGCTTAAGCTAATAATTTGCTAACACAAACCTAATGCCAAAAACAATTCTAAAACATTGATTTTGGGCCAAAACAAACCCAAAATAAAACACAAGCCCTAAATTGAACATGAATATCCAAATAATAAAATAAAAAACAAATAAAACCTTAAAATAATTCAGATTAATACAAAAAATTAATTCATCCCCAAATTAATTTGCCATTAAATACTTCAGCACTCATTTTCTTAAGTAACTAAGATAAAAAGGAATCTTTATGAGAAAAGTATTCTGGAATATTAAGGAATTCTTGCCACAATTAGAACCATATTACTGCCCATTAAAGAGCCTTATCGAACTAAGAAAATCCTAAAAATAAATTGTTGAATATCTTTTTATTGTGAGGGGGGGAAATCCTCTAATAGGAAGTCCACAAGTAAAAATGCAATAAATAGTAAGATTTGTATTTCATGTTCTGACTTGTATCGCAAGACCTTTCCATAATCTAATTGACTTGAAATTTTAAACCAATGTGCAACAATATTTATAGAAAATCATGACAAAATTCCAACTTGATCTAATTGTTGGATTAAGAGTTATTCTTGATAGTGTCAAACTGGACAACAAGCACAATTATGCTAGAATCTGAATTTCTTTGTTCAACCTTTTCTTGGATCATATCAAATCCTAAATCAACTAGGAAAATATTGCAAATCCAAAACTATAACTTTTGGGCCTTATCACAAAGTATTTCTTATGATTGATTTCTATAAAATTTTAACTCTATAGAAAACAAGACCTTCAGAATATTTTAAAAAAAATTCAACCTGATCCAACAGTCATATCAAAACTTGTGTTAGTTAATATAAAACTATACATTAGGAAAATAAGTTCAATCTGCATGCCTCAAGCCCAGAACTAGCTCCTTCCTATGCATGTATTACATTGACTGAAGTTTGATCATCCATTGTTGTAATCTTGCTGTTTGTTTTGGACCAAATATCCTGAATTGGCCAATTGAAAGCTTTTCAAATCTTTTTAGCCATTGATTTTGTGATTGGCCCAACTGACACCTCTAGTAGATCCTTTGGTGATACTTATTGATTCTCATCATTCCCTTTATCCTTAAAAGAATTCAACCTTGAATTGTCACATACATCAAATAGATAAAGATTAGAAACATTAAAAGTAACATTAATGCTATACTCATATGGAATATCCACTTTATATACATTGTTATTGATTTTGTTCAAGAACTTGGATTGAACTATCTCTTCTAAAATACAATTTAGATCTCTCGAGGTTGGAAATCTTTCCTTTCTCATATACACCCAACCTAATCATTTGGTTCAAAGATCATATGTTTATGACCTCTACTAGCTTTAGATGCATGTTTTTTTTCTCAATATATTGTCGAGCATTATCATAGAGTGTCTTCACCATCTTTACTTTTATAATGTCATCAAAACTACTAACTTTTTTATCAACAGGTAAATGAATCAAATCCAAAGAGGTTAGTGGATTAAAATCATAAACAATTAGTGGATTAAAATCATAAACAACCTCAAATGGTGAATAATCAGTAGTAGAATGAACACTCTTATTATATGCAAAATCTATGAACAACAAACATTCTTCTTAATTTTTCAAATTATTTTGAATGATAATATGTAATAAAGTAGTTAAAGTCTTATTTACAACTTTCATTTGACCATTCATTTATAAATGACAAGTTGTCAAAAACAACAACTTAGTTCCCAACTTTCCCATAAGATCTTCCAAAAGTAACTAAGGATCTTAACATCACAATCAGAAACAATACTCTTAGAAACACCATAAAGTAGTATTATCTCTCTAAAGAACAAACTATGAATATTGGTTACATCATCAATTTTATGACATGATATAAAATATATCATCTTAGAAAACTTATCTACAACCATAAAACTCGAATCCCTATCCTTTTTTTTACTTAGGTATACCTAAGACAAAGTTTATGGAAATATCTAACCAAGGTTCATTAGGTATAGGTAAAGGAGTATGTAACCCATACAGTAAGATCTTAGGTTTACCTTACCTACATGCGATACATCTATCACACACTCTTTGTACATCATGTTTCATTTTAAGCCAATAAAAGTGGTTTATGCAAAACTTTTAAAGTTTTCTTAACACTAAATTTTCCCATTAAACCACTCTCATGAGCTCCATACACAAGCAATTCATGCACAAAATTATCAGTCTTACAAAGTTTATTCTTTCTAAAAAAAAAAATAAAGTCAATGAAATTTATCATAGCTAACTTCTCACAAGCTTCATATACATTAGCAAAATCACTATAATCAGCATATAAATCTTTAACATATTCGAAACCCAATATTTTTATATTAATAATAGAAAGAAGGATATACCTTCTAGATAGTGCATTAACCACTACATTATCCTTACCTTGCTTATACTTAATAACATATGGAAATGTTTCAATGAACTCTATCCACTTGGTATGTCTTTTATTCAACTTACCTTACCTCATCAAGTGCTTTAGGGTTTCATGATCCAAATGGATAACAAACTCTTTCAAGCACAAGTAGATAAGCTAATACAAACCTCGTAATCACATGATCACGCAACCCACAATAAAGATGTAACTTCCCTAAGAAAGTCAAATAATCAGGTCTGATAGGAGTGTAACACAATAAAAACCTATCTCAGGACGTCAACACTATTGGAATAAGAACCCTCACCCTATGAATATCAATTCATGAATGAGAAGTATAAGAAAGACATCACAAACTCTGTTAATCTATGATAAATTAATTTAGTTTGTTAGAAAACCAAAGAATATGAGAATCTCTCTCACACAAGCTAGATAAATTTGATAGTAATAGTATTATCCTAAAGCTGTTTGTTTACATGGTTGCTTCTACTTTTGAAGCAAACCACAACAAACAATTGTTTGGTAAAGTTAAAAACACAATTTATTATTCATGGGGCCCAATGCATTTTGCGTTTAAAACGCAGGTAAAATCAAAGCAGCTCTCGGCTACATTTCATCTTCTGTGCAGTGAACTAAACTCTGCACTATTCATTTTTTTGAAGTAAACAGTGCGAGTGAATTAATTCACTCGCACTGTTCACGTGAACAATATATTTTTTTTGAAAAACCAGTGCAGTGAATTAAATTCACTCACACTGTTCTGTTCACGTTCACGTGAACAGTAAATTTTTTTTTTAAAAAAAAAACTAGTTTAGAGTGAATTAAATTCACTCATGTGAACAATATTTTTTTTTCCCTGAAAAACTAGTGTAGAGTGAATTAAATTCACTCGCACTGTAATCTCAATTTTATTCCTGATAATATTTTATCTAATTTTATTGCACGCTCAAAAAATTATGAAAACTGTAATTCTTATCGGATGAATTTTGTACGTAATGGAATTGTAGATAGTTTAATGGAACAATAAAAAATATTTTATATAAAGTATTATTTATTTCATGATGTAATAGTAGTAGTTAAATCTAAATATTTAAATTAAAAACCATTAATATATATATATATATATATATATATATATATTAGTTATTTTATAACCTTAATTTTAACAGTAGTTTTAACCAAACATATATAAATATCCAACCAACCTCAACTAAAAGTATTTTTTATGAAACAACTTTTTTCAAACCACAACCACAAAAGCTACCACAATACCAAACACACATTAAAAAGGAACGGAAGTATAAAAACACCTCAAAATCATATCTCCTTGCATTAGATCCCTTGTAGCTGAATCTGAAACTTGTAGATGAAATATTGTCCTTTTGTGCCATCCATTAATCTTCTTTCCTTGCTAGAAAGATGATGTCTTGAATGCTAAAGTTTCTTCCTTTATTTAGCTGAAAGTATGCTCTAAAAAAAGGAACGGAAGTGGTAGAAATATCTCCTTTAAATAGCCTTCCATAATCTCCCTTTGATTAAATAAATCCTGTAAAATAAGAAAAAGAACAAGAAAAGAATCTTAAGCCTCTTTGCCACCACATATATTCCATAATGGATATGGAATTCTTGCAAGCTATGGATAATAGTTGCTATCATAAATGTCTCCTTGTTTAACATGGAATCCTTGTGGAATAGGTAAGTCAATAACTAGCACACATTATTCTAATAACATTAAGGAATCCTTGTATTGACTGAATCCATAATACATAAGAAAACAATATTTCTTCTATTTTCGCACATTCTTGGCACATTTCAATCCTAACTTTAAACACGTCATTCTCCCTTGTCTGGATAAATTAGTAAGCCTATCATATATTTTTAGAAAAGGTATGAATGTCTACTTTTCATTCCAATAAGAATAATATCAATATTTTTTATGTAGCTCTAGATAGAGTTAAAAAAGTAGACGAAGGTCCAAATAGATAAATTTGACAAGATTCATCTAGTAACTTCGACCCTCTAAAATAATCCCTTTGCAAACTTTGATTGACTTGAAATTCTAACCAATATAGAATAACATGTCTAAAAACTCCTGTAAAGATCTCATCTCAATCCAATAGTTGAGTTAAAAGTCATGCTCAATAGAATAAAACTGGACAGTAAGAAGTTTTACGTCAAAATTCAAATCTAACATTGTTTGGATCGTATCATAAGTTTCCAAAGTCCTCACAAATACATAAAGATATTTTTCATAAGTTAGTAATTCAATATTTCTCCATTAAGCTGTTTACTAAAGTAAACAATTAAACACTTTTTTCTGCATTAAAATAGCTTCAATACTTATTCTTGAGGCATCCATTTAATCTCAAAAGCTTTATAAAAGTTAGGTATTGCTAATAAAGGTGTTGAATATAGCATTTTTTTAATCAAATTAAATGCATTCTCTTGTTCAATACCCCCATTAAAACCCAATAAATTTCTTAACAACTTTTGTAAGTGACGTGGATAGTGTGCTAAAATCTTTAACAAATCTCCTATAAAAATTAATTAAACCATGAAAGCTTTTTATCTTAGTAATTGACTTAGGTGTAGGCTATTTTTGGATAGCCTTCTCCTTCTCCTCTTCCATCTCTATACCTCTTGCACTAATAATATATCCAAGAAAAATAACTTTTTCCTTGTAAAAAGTACACTTCTTTAAATTAACATATAGTTTTCATTCTTTGAAGCATTAAGCACATAACATAAATGTTCAATATTCCCATCTATACTTTTATTATATACTAAGATATCATCAAAATAAATAACAATAAACTTTCCTATAAATGCACATAAAAAATGATTCATCAATCTCATAACCATTAGTAAGACCAAACAACATGAATAACTATTCATACAAATCATACTTATTCTTAAAAGTATTTTTCCATCCATCTCATTCTTTCATTCTAATATGATGATATTTATTTTTCAAATTAATCTTAGTAAAAACATATAAACCATGTAATTCACTAACATATCACCTAGCCTATGAATAAGGTGTTTATACTTTACCGTGATATTATTGATAGCATGAAAATCAACACACATACTCCAAGTTCTATTTTTTTTAGGCATAAGTAACACATAAATCGTATATGGATTCATGTTCTTCCGTATATATTTTTTAGACACGAGCTCCTTAACTTGGCTTCAAAGATCATTTGTCTTCTTAAGATTACTTATATA
>Ga0307515_10009279_pt1 | contig 19042 bp, 19 predicted proteins | sample 17_EM_MG_FD_194513 | JGI IMG/M metagenome (GOLD analysis project Ga0307515, IMG submission 194513) | Populus trichocarpa ectomycorrhiza microbial communities from riparian zone in the Pacific Northwest, United States - 17_EM | ecosystem: Host-associated > Plants > Roots > Unclassified | place...
ATGTCGTAGTGCCTCTCGTCAGTCTCCGCAGGGCGATCCCACTGCATTTTTACCAGTCAAGCCTCCAACGTATGGATTTCGACCATGGAAGGGATACCGGGCGCAATGGAGCACGAGAAACGATTTCGATGCAGTGCCCATCCACAACCATCCAGCCGTTCGCCTGAGGGCTGATGGACACTACGTTCTGGTTCAGTGGGATTATTTCCCCTCTCCTGATATTTGACATTGTCCCTGACATCCTCTCCCCTCCAGTCGACTCGACAACTCTCGTTGCCCACAACCCAGCGAGCACATGCTTTCTTTCAGACTCCTCCCCTGCTCTTCGTGATACACCACGGGAGGGGAGAAAATACTGGTCCAAGAGCATGCGTCCGCTTGATTCCTTCAGGTTGTTGCTGACCACACGATTGTTTTCCAGTTCGGAGGACGCTGTGCTCAAGACATCACCACCCCCCTTCCAGACCACGGAACTGTCAGCGGCGCCCGTGTCGAGTTCCGCGACGAGCCTCTACACGAAACCGATGAGTGCGACCTGGGGTGACGGAGGAGCACAATGAGGACTTGAATGCCGCGTTGATCTTCGTGAGTTTTTCCCCTGTCTCTTAGAACTCACTTCAACCGTGCTGCTAAGCTGGGTTTTCTGGGAAACAGGCCGACTTGTTCTCCGCGGCCACACATACTTTCACATTTGACATACAGATTGAGGTCAGACAGGACTCGCAACGAATAAGCCACCACTTCCTCAGGATTGCACTCGCTTCGTTTCGTTGAGGATCGGCTGTCATCATTTCGAAACTCGGACTCTGGAAGGGTGGCCCATGATCTTCGGGCGGGTGATGGTCGACTGGTCGCTTGCAGTACCGCTATTTCTCCCCCGACGGAAGGTCCGCGACAACCACTCCCGGTCATACTATCAATATTTGGGATGTTTTCGGTGGCCCGCCTCGTCAAGAATCTCGAATAAACGAACCGCCTTCCTCCTCTACTTCGACGACATTGAGGAGGAATTCCGGCGAAAAATGTGCCTCCCCAATGAGCATGAGCGCAACCGACACGGAATCTACACTCTCGCTTCCGCGCCAGTCAATTTCATCGGTCTGGAAGCCGAGTATGAATGACCCAGCAGGGCTGACGAAAATATCGAATTCCCCGGTCGGCCACCACAAGTTCTCCCTAAAAACTTCGTCCAGGGAAAGGGGGGACGTGCAGCTAATGGCGGGGAGGTTGATTCTCGCTTCGTAAAAAGCCCCTTCTGGGACGTGTAAAGAGCACAGCCCCTTAGACGGTGTGCACATCCGAAGACGTCTCTGGGGATTCGTGAGGATTTTTGGAGAGTCTCGCAGATCCTTTTCACCGACACGGAGTCTACCCAAACCTGGCCCATCTAGACAGGAGATGATCCCCAGAGCCGCACCGTATGGGGAACACTTATTCAAGACGAATCACCCGGAAGTCCAGGTCCGGTCCATGGACTCCAAAACCAGTAGTATCCGAGAGATATGCCAAGGTTCGATGGGAAGTTAATAGTACTCTGTTCCCGGTCGCCTGTTGCTAGACATAATTTCACAGAGAGGTCGCAGTTATAGACTTGGGTTGTTCAATGCATGGATATACAGCGTGGATTTCATCGTTGCATTGCAATATCTATGTGAGGATAGCCTCAGTTTTGACACCGCCTGTACGCATCGGACGGGGTCCCTGATATTCTGACGGTCATTTATTCCGCAATAAAGGACGATGTGAAAGCGAGGGGCATGGATGCGAGCAAGGAGATGACTGGGGATGCCTTGGAACGCAGCGAGATCAACGGTTCCACGTAATTCATTTTCCCCCCGGCCCAAGACTTCATGGTCAAGCGAAAGGAATTCGCCCGACCTTAAGGTGAGGACGGTCGCCCTCTCCCTAATCAAGGGCCCAACCCGGAATCCAGATGGGATCCAGATGGACTCACGCGGGCGGTTGTATAGAGCTACGCTTTAGAAAAAATACATGAGCCGCTTGGGTTGCGTGCAATTCCTCACCGGCCTCACCCTATACTCCTCAATCTTAGGATTGCCTGTTGTACTGATGTTCTCATTGTTGCATCATCGATATCAACGCATACATATGGTGGGCAGCGGTGTATTCCATGCGGACTGTCGGATGCTGATACAGGACGTAACATCTCCCATTTACTCATGGGAGTAAGTGGGTGTGGTAGCCGCAGCTGCGACAAACTATCGCGCTTTTCTACAGTCGTCGGGGTGGTGTTGTGTCTTCCGTGTCAGTGGGGTCAAGGTCGTTTCAGTACACGGAAGGGATGCCACTCGTAGCGTACCGTGGAAGTGCATTGTGCGCCTTTCTAAAAAAACCCACTAAACCACAAATACCGCCTATGGTTCCAGTGGTTCCACGGCGGTGTCGCGTTTGAGGGCGGCGGACGCGTCTTTGCTCCCGTACTCGAGAAAATTAGTAGCAGTGGGATAGCCCCGTGAATCCGCAAGGCTCAGGGTAGGCAATGGCCACGTCCGCGATTGAAGCCGTGCCGGGTCGGGGAAGTTGACTGCATCATCCTTTAAGTACAACTGGTACAAATGCCCATCACAGGTCAGTGAGGGTGGATGAATAAAAGGTTAGCAACGCTGACACCTGTACTGAAGACGCAGACAATAGTCACCGGCACGGTTCGTCTGAGGGCGGTGGATTGTAAATCAGGAGCCAGGCGCCTCTCACCGTGCTCCCATATACGCTGACCCATTGATGGTATGTGTTCTTCTTTAGACCAGAAACGGAAGCAGATGCGAGACCATTTTCACCCTATAAGACACGCGTCGCGTGCGCTGCATGGATGGCATAGATTAGGTGTGCTAGTACGAGTGCCCATCTAGATCCGAATTGTTCAGACAACCTTCGGGTTATAAATGGAAGAGGAGCACGTACCACCATTCGACTAGGCTGCCCAGCCTTCGACACCGTCTAGTCATTTACTGAGATTAGGATATCGAATGGACCATGCTCGCCCTTGTCCTCAGAGTGGTGGTGGAAACCGCGAGTCTGAGGAATTTCGAGCTGGTGGTCGTTGCTTTCTTGAATGCTTGCGTCGTATCACGGCCAGACTCGATGCACACTCCATGGTCGCCGTTGGACAGCAGACGAATCAGCCTACAGGCAGGGTGTGTTTGAAAGGGGAAGGGTAAGTAGTATAGGACCGTTCGATCGATCAATGCGACAGCGTCCACCACTGTCCACCTCCGACTTCCGTGTCTGCTCCGGTGTCATTGCTCTTCTCGCCGGTGTCTCCATACGACGATCCCACTGCAGGCTTACCGGTCAAGCTCCAAACGCATGGATTTCGACCACGGAAGAGAAACCGAAGGCGACGCAGGACAAGAGACGATTTCGTGCAGTGCCCGTCCACAACCATCGGCCTTTCCCCTGAGGTTGATGGACACTACGTTCTGGTTCGACGAGACCATTCCCCCCTCTCCTGATATTTTGCATTGTCCTTGCCACCCGTTCCCATCCACTCGGTTCGACAATCACCGTTTCCCGCAACCAGCGAACACAGGCTTTCCTTTAAATCTCTCCTCCGTTCTTCGTGGCACCTCGTGGAGGAGGCAGCACTAACCCAAGACTATTTCCTCCGTCTTCAAATTGTTGCTGACCGTACGTTACTTTTTTTCCCCCGAACCTCGGAACTATCAGCGGTGCCTGGGTCGAATCCCACGATGAGCCTCTGCACGAGGCTGGCGGGTGCGACAATGGCGCGGCAAAGGAATGCAATGAAGGCTTGGGTATCATATGATCTTTGCGAGTACTTTTTTCCTGTCCCCCAGCACCCATCCCAACCGTGTTGTTAATCTGGGTTTTCTGGGTAACAGGCCATTCTGTTCTCCGCGACCATCACACATTTATTTTCGACGTACAGAACGGGGTCCGACAGAATTCGCAGCGGGACCCGGACTCCGGAGGGGCAGCCCACGATATTCGGGTGGGCGATGGTCGATTGGGCCACTGCTACTTCTCCCCTGATGGAGGATTCATGACCACCGCTCCTGCTCATATCTATACCTTCGGACGCCTGCCTTGTTGAGGACTTTGTTAAGCATAGCGAATAGATCGCCCCGTTTCCCTATCGTTATGGTATTAATTCAACTCCGGCGAACGCATGCCTCTCCGATACGCGAACGCGACCGATGAAGAATCTGCACCCCCGCTCCCGTGCCAAACAAGTCAATCGGCCCACAAGCAAGGTATAATACAAGTATGAGTGATTCGGGTGAGGATATCGAATTCCTCGGCTGGTCGCTACGAGCCCGGAAATTCTGTCCAGGGAGAAGAGAGACGTGCAACTGATATCGGGGAGGTTGATTCCTGTTCCTGCTTCGTGCGAGGCTGGGAGAGTCCCTATCTTGGATGTATAGCTTCTCCAAACGGTGGGTACGGTGACCTAGGGATAATCGATGATCGATTGATCCCTGGGAACCGTGGGGATGGATTGCAGGTCGTTCTCGCGGATATGTTGTCCGCTCCATCTGGACAGGGGATGATGGGCAGAATGGTCTTCAAGCCGCACCACATTAAGGATCCCTCGCAGCGGGCTTGGTTCAGAGACCCCCGAACCAGGAGACGGGACTCGGGAATTCCGGAGAACACCGGTCCAGAATCTCATGCACTCATGGCAAGAGTGGAGGATACGGTTATGGGAAGGGCGATCCTTCGTTTGCCTGAGAGGTACGCCAGGGTATGGTGAGAGGGTCACTGATCAACGTTCAACACTTGGTTACAATTTCGGAGGAGTCGCAGTCATGGGTATTTTCGTTGCAGTTTAGGCTATGTGCGAGACACCCTCGGTTTGGACACTGTTCATATGCATCCTGTTAGATCCTCGGTTTCGACAATCACTTGATCGATGGGTCTCACATCTGCCATACCGTGCACGAGTCTCGCTCAAGAAAATCTTTTTGGTGCCTTGGCACAGACTACCTGCTACCATGATCTATTTGGGAGCGAAACAGAATTCACAAACGGTCTTGAGTCCTCCATTATGGACTCTGGCTCGACTCGGCTCATACGTGCAGCCGCAAATGTTCATTCCCAGATGGGAAACCATCTCGTCGCTCTCTCCTGTGACACTTATCGTGCCAGATCCTCACCGCCCCCATCCGGAACACCACTCTCGAGAGGAGCAGACGAAGACTTTCTCTCGCACGTGAGTTCTTCGTCATAGCTGTCAGTGATGACAGACATACGGGGTCGTGACGTGGGCCGGTAACAGCAGCGGGCGCGTCCCCAACCACCGCCTACAGGTTAGCATCCGCTTAGCTTCTCTGAACTGGATGTGGGAGATACTCTTGTCGACACAGATAAAGTATTGGCAAGATCAGGACACTTTGGATCGGGCGGTGCTTCCTTCATGGGGGCTCCTAAAAACGCGAACGACATTCTGCATGCTAGTCCCCTCCAAAGCTTTGACCCAAATCCAGCCGTACGATGAGACGACACGAAATCTGGAGTGTTTCTGCGACGGAGACTCGACGTTTTTTTGAGAAAGGGGACCGAACCAAGGTTGACCGGGTCGCTTCAAGTCTAGGGGTCCTCAGGGGATACGGAACCAAAGTGCTAGCAGAGTAAGTGATTCGGTATTAAAACATACAGCTCAGATACAGAACACGAGACATATACCAGGAACGAAGGAGTACAGGTAGGCGCGACTGGGTGATGCGATGCAGTGGTGCCCGCCTAGATCGGCGCTGGTTCTGATTGTCTTTCCCGAAATTTGGAGGAGTCGGCCGAGGACCGACATATAGTGCCTGAGGTGGGGCGGATGGCCGGCCACCAGCGAGCGGCCACAGCCCGCCAGTTTGCCCAACACTGTGTGTACGTGGGAGTCCAGGCGGAAGAACGGGAACTTTGCGATTTTCCGGCGCGTCTATGGGTGAATACGAGTAACCGGTGATGCGAGTTCCTATACGGTGCACTGGTGGCAGGGATTGTTGTTAGCACCTTTCCCGATACAAATGACCTTTAGAATCAGTCATTTCATTCCTTCCGCGTCTGAAAAGATTCCCCAGGGTATTAAGTGCATCGATCCCGAACACGAACGGTACGCCAAAGGTGACTAGGAGTCCGGAGAGGTACGATTATGCGATACTATACGAGGCCTGTCCGCAACCATCCGGCTGTTCGTCTGAGGGCGGATAGGCATCTACAATCTTGTTTTCACCCACGGGATCAGCACTGACCGCCGTACGTAATGAGTTCTGAATGGGATTGATTCCCCCCGTCGTCCTTGTCTTCTGCCATCTGTTCACCACTACTCGCTCTGTGTTCTCTCCGTTTCCCGTAGGCCGTTAAGCATGAACCCCTCTTCAGACCTCTCCCCTGCTCCCGTAGCACACCGTGGGGGAACCGACTATCAGTCCAAAAGTGTGCGTCCAACTGACACCCCGTCCCCGGACTTTGGCTTACCGCGTTTTTGTTTTCCAGTTCGGAGGATGCTATACTCAAGGCGTCGCCATCTCTCTTCCTGAACCTCCTCGGAACTTCCAGCAGCACTCGCGTAGAATCCTGCGACAAGTTCCAGCATGAAGCCGACGAGTACGATCGCGACTTCACAAAGAAATACGGTGCAGAATTGAATACCACCTTGATCTTCGTGAGTAGTGTTTTTGCATATACGTCAGTCGCGGTATTTACGTGGTTCTCTTGGGGGTACAGCTTATTCTCCGCAGTTACATCCGCTTTCATAGCCGACGTTCAGCAAAACCTCCAACCGGATTACCAACAAACGAGCTACGACCCCCTCTGGATTTTCGCTAGTGTCTCGATTAGGAATGTTCCAACCAACGCCGCCGCCACCTTCGTTCCATGGGATGGCCCAGAGCCCATTGTCATCCGCGTCCAGGCCATCCTTTGCTCGAGTTTGGCAGCTTCCCTCCTCGCCGCGTTTGTCACAATGTTGGGCAAGCAATGGCCCAGTCGTCACGCTCAGGTTCGGATGCGTGGGTCTGTTGCCGGTCGCGGTGGGGGTCAGCGAAGCAAAATGAACGGAATGGTTACCTGGCACTTCGACTTCGTCATGGAATGTCTACCCCTCATCCTTCAAGCCGCTCTCCTCCTCAGTTATGCTCTTTCCGACTACCTCTTCTTCGTCGACAAAGTCGTCGCCAGCGTCGTCATCAACTGCACCTCGTTCGGTCTCCTTTTCTATCTCGTCGGTTCCGCCGCCACCCTTTCCTGCAATTGCCCATTTGAAACTCCACTCTTCCTAATACTTCGCTTCTCGATTCGGTTCGACGAAGACACAAGGTATCTTCTCCTAGAAGAAGAAACAACCGGGACCAAAATCCGGTGTTTCCGGCTTGAGCAGGTTCGGTACATTCGACGGAAGCAACACCGGTGATCACATCGAGTTGCTCATGGCCAGTCCAGATCAACCGTCCCCGCTCTTCAATAAGGAGACTGATTGGCAGGGCTGTGTACTGGACTTGAACTGTGCCGCCTGGATATTCGAGATGTCGATGGACTCGGAAGTTATCATTGCCATTATGAGGTTCATCCCCGAGATTGTTTGGCACGCCGAGATCAACACCATTCCATCGGAACGGCTTTACGACACAGTGCCCGAATTTTCAAGTGGATGCAACTGGTTATCCCCAAACTCAGGAACAAGGCTTACCTCAGCGCCAGGGCCCTCCGCCTCGCGATCGAGCGCAAGTACATCGGCGACAAATCCGACAAGGCAATGTTCGAGTCGATCTCCAGCAGACGTCCCATCATGGGATTCAGGCACCACGAGGGGGACTCGGACCCGGAAGCCACTCTGGGTATCATAGATCGTGTCTTCGGTGATTTCGAGATGATGTACCGACAAAACTATTCCACACCACACTTGGATGGGCCATATTCTCCTCTGCCGCACCTGAGATGTCCTCAGGGAAGGCGAGCCTTTGCCCGACGATATCAAGGAATTCGTTCTTCATTCGCTTCGATTGGAACCTCCACCTCCCGCGCCAATCGTCGCCGACTGCTGCTCATCATCGGTTTGGTCCTCGGAATCAAGTTGTACATTGATGACCTGTTGGTCGTTGACAAGAGGTGAGACAAGTTTGCGCTTTACCTCTTGCATGAGACTAAATCACTCTTTGCTTTGCGGTCGTGAACGCAGCTTTCAGATCACGAGGATCTACGAGAAGCTCACCGAGACATTCAGTAACCCCACTGCGATGACCGAAGAAATTGACCGGGTTCTGGAAGCGATGGAGCTGATCGCCCCCCTCTCCGAGAACGAAATCGCCCAAGAGTTATCAGCTGTTCCACGCCGTCATGCATGCTCCTGCCTCCCTCGCCTACTCCCAGGAGAAGAAGTGAGGCAGGTTCTTATCATGGGTCGAGGAACTCAAGACATCCTCGTCTTCTTGGATCATCAGTTCGACTTGGCTACCCGGGGTGGCCAGAACCAGGACGAGCCGATCCAGGACGACAAGCCGTTCCAGCTTCGCAAGGTCGACAGACGGTTCAACACCCCTCACCCCATCATGGAGCCCGACCAAATGAGGAGTTTGTGTGTTGATTGGGCCTCCGCCGTCGACGGTATCGAGCACACCTACGATGTCCAGAAGGCTACACTCGCGGTTCTCTTCGGTATGATCAACTCTTCTCATTGGCGTCCGCACATCGTGGTGGAGAAATGGAAACTCTTGGAGTACTTTACCTCGATTCTAGACGACTCTCAGCCGTTGAAGAGGTGCATCGACAACCCGGGGTTGATGGAGGCGATCAAGAATGTGGCGAACCCGGCTGCCATGGTGCTTTGGCTTGCGATCCTGTGGTTGAAGTACAAGGAGTTGATTCCCGAGGTGCGGGAGCAGCTGGAGGCGGTTACGAAGGAGGCGGCTCAGGGTAGGAGGAGGACGGACCTGGATATGTATCTGTCAGTGATGGATTCGGAGCTGAGGAAGGCTGAGGACGCGTTGACTCAATACAACACGCAGTCCACTGACCCGGCGGCCATCGCTCTGAGAACGAAGATCGACAACCTTTAGCAGGCCAGGGTTTCGTTGGTCGCTCTCAAGAGGGGTGAACATTGATCTCTGGTTAGTTGTGTTTGTGGTTTACTATCTCACGCCTGTCTGTTTGTATCGTTTTGTCCGATCTATCTCGCCTTTGTTGTTTTGTGTCATTTCGTTGTTTCTTTTTTTCACTCGATGTCTTTCTGCTTTAAACAACTTGAACAAATCACCATTGACATGGATCACTCCTCTGCGGAGTGTCGCCTTAATACTCACACATTCTGTTCATTGCATGCATATATTGGATCAACTACTCTCTGTACCTATCTATCTAGTTGCATGTAGATTGTGAACACTACTTCTCCAGCAATGGGATACATGGTACACAGAACTTGAAGAGTGAGCAAAGTGGATACATTCACTATTGTTATTTACTTAAGAATATGACTGAAGTCAAGGATCAACACTTCTGTAGGTGAAAAACAAGCAACTAGATACTGGCCATTCCATCGCACATCAAGAGGACTTCCATATCTCTTAGGTAGCTGAAAAACCACCTTTCCAGTGCTTGTATCCTCAACCCTGTGTAGGACACTGTCCCATAACATGATGCCATTAGGGTGAAGCCTGTATGAATGTGTTTTGGGTAGTGGAACAGGTGATGAGCCTGGGGTTCCAAAATCCCACCCAATCACATATATGTGAGAGTTGTTCTGAGCCCAGACCTTTGAGTTATCTACACTGAGGGGTTCTGTTACTACAGGCCCTGTAAATACTCTACCCACATTCTCTCCAGTCTGGATAGACCAAGCTTCAATAAACCAGCCACACAGACAGAAGACCCTAGACCCATCCTCTGACATCTTAAGATCATTCAAGTGACTAGGTCCATCTATTGCCAAGAGGAGCTCCCCTTTCTCTGCATCCCAAATTTTAATCTTCTCATCTGCATACCAACCAAAGATTAGCTTGCCATTGATCAACCGGGCATCTCTCTTATCAGAGTCTTTGACTGGGGTTTGAAAGGATGCTTTGCAGAGACCAGTCAAGATGTCCCAGGTCCTCACCACTCCACCAGAATCACTTGTGATAATGATCCCATCTTTTGCCTGCAGAGTGATGGACTCAATATTAGCTGATGTGAGTGATGTGGACTTTGGAGCCCCAAGTGGGTCTTTTGATGAGGAACCAATCTACCAGAACTTGATTGATCCATCAGCAGATGCTGAGATGAGGGAGGAGGGGGAGGAAAATATTAGGGAGTTGATATTGAAGGTGTGTCCAGTGAAGGTCTCAATAAGGTTGGGGGTTGAGCTGGTAATATCCCAAACATAGACAGTATTATAAGAAGTAACTGCAATAAGTCTGCTATCAGGGGAGAAACAGCAGATTCTACTGTAGCTACTGCCCATCTGTAATTCAGCCACAATCACTCCAGAACTGGAATTTTGAACTTTGACAGCCTCCCCATAGCATGAAGCAAACCAAGTGCCATCTGAGGAGAAAGCAACATGAGAGCCATCATATGCATGCCCTACTTGGTGACCATCAATGTCCCATTGCTTGACTTTATCCTCACATATAGACAGGAGGTGTTGTGGGTCTGTGGGAAAGAAGCTAATATGCTCTACATGTCTCTCCTGGTCTATGACACAATAGCACTCCCCTGTCTGAATGTTCCATAAGCGAATTGTGTGATCCTCAGATCCTGAAGCAATCCTGGCACAGTCTGCTGAGACAGAAACAGATAAAACATACTGAGTGTGGCCATAGAAGGTTTTGACTACCCCACCAGTCTGTACATCCCAGAGTTTGATAGTATTGTCCAAACTCCCAGATACAAGATATATCCCATCTGGTGAGTAAGCAACAGACTCAACTGGACCTTCATGCCCAGAAAGAACAGCTGTCTGACTGCCAGTGATTGTATTGAGGATGATGATATCTATACCACCAAACCCAACTGCAATGGAATTATTCTGATAGGAGAGGTCATGTACATGGTCACCCAATGAAACTGTACAGAGGCATGTTCCCCATTCAGCTGGAAGGCCCTTGACTGCCTGAACCTCTTGTGACAGCTCTGCACTATAGCAGTTGTGAAGCCATGATAAGGAAGGGGGAAATGGGAGGGCAGAATGGTAGATATGGGAAGGGGAGCCACAGATTGTGTCAAAGTGCTCCAACAGAAATCGCTGGCTATCATTTGCCCACTTGCACAAAACCCCTGCCTAAAGTATCATGAGGAGGTGTCAGCAAGTAGTTTTGATGGCACTTACCAATGTATACCATTGCTCAATATCATTTATTGCATAAACACCAGCACTGGGATTGCTTGTGAGCACAAGGACTTCAATTCAATGTAGCAAGTGTGTTGTAAAGAACTGATCAATTGCTCTCTGCACTTCCCCAACAAAAGGGCTGTTGCCAGGGATTTCAAGAAGGTGCTTTGTCCAGAAATGGCATGCATACTCCAGGGCATCTCCAATGTGGTCCTTCTTGTAAGTAGAGAGATCTTTGACCTCACTCAGAACAGCATAGTCATCCAAGTTGCAGATATTCCTCTTCAACCTCTCCCCCATAAGCTGGAGACATGAGAGTAGAATCTCTGCATGGTGGACTGCTGGGTCAATAAAAAACTGCTTGTCTTTGCACCGCTTGTGATCTGTGAGGAAGTCAGGGAATGACTTGTGGAAGATGCAAACAGGGTCTTCTGGGCCATCTGGAATGAGGAGGAGAGAATGAAGGGAATGGAGAGTGGTAGGGATGCTGGACATTCTCAGGAGGTCTGAGAGTGCCCTGACTGAGAGAGGGTTGAACACAAGCAGCACTGTCCCAACCACAGTCTTGAAGCATCTATGGATTTCTTCTTCATCATTATCTCTATCCACATCAGCAACTGCCTGCTCCAGAACCTGGGTGTAAAGGAGGTCAATCCCAAACTTCCCTTCATGGGTAGTGTTCTGTGGGGATGAGATGATCCGCTCCAGCTGTTCAGTGGGTGTCCGATGCCTGAAGGTAATAAGCTTGACAACTGTTGAGGCATAGATGAAGAGTCCTGCCGCCTTCTCGCAAAGAATATTGATGTCTGATGAGCTTGGCCAGGCTTCTGTGAAGTCGCAGTCACTTCGGGCTTTGGCGATCTCGGTCAACCGTGTCCTAAAGAACAGCTTGATATCGCTATCCACCGAGGAACGTTCGGCATTGTGCAGCTTGAACACTTCTGTGATGGGTCGGAGAGACTTGAGACGAAATCCAGAACGGATGCGGGGTTCAGGGCGACCTGTGATGAAGAACTTGACATCGGGGATCCCGTCCATGTAGCGGGAAAGCACGGAAAGAATAGCAGAGGCGGGTTCTTCATCCTTGCACTCGTCGAGGGCGTCGATGATGATGAGAGTCGAAATGTGGGCAGCTTTGAGTGGACCGACAATGAGTTTCTCCATCTGCGAACAGAGAGACTCCTGTCCGACATCAGGCCGTGCCTTCAAGACCTGGAGCAACTCATTTCGGAATCGTGGATACTGGTATGCGAGCTGGAAGGCGAGTGTCGGGAAGATCATCTGGAGATTGCTCCGATCGGCGAAGTCTCGCGAGCAGAAGAAGCTGGCCCCGAGTTTTCCGTCTGCGAACGTCGTCTCGGCGAATGTTTGGGCGATGGTTGATTTCCCGGTCCCGGCCAGGCCGTTCAACCAGAAGACACGCTGGTCCTGTTCGCTGATCTGCCAATGTCCGATTTCCCCCAGAACATCCTTCCGTGTTCCCCCCAGGCACCCCCGCCTGTTCCCACACTGATACCCGGCGCCTGAGGCACGATGCATCCCGTTGAGGAGGGTGAGGTCCGCGGATTCCTATCCATCGGTCAGGCAGCAGAACCAAACGAGATGGGGCGAAACTCACGATGAGTAGGAAACTCCTTTCGTACATATCTTGTTGCAACGATGCCTAGCGGAAAACGTTGGACATGAGAGAAACGGAGGATTCAATCCACAAACCTGGTAGTCTATCATCGCATCGCGGATATCCTCGACCAGACCGTTAAGTCTATCCGCATTCTTGACGTTGTTGAAGAATCCCTCGACCTTCCCTTGTTCTTGCAGTGGAGCAAGGCCTTGACGAATATCTTGCAGTTTTCTGCCAGTCCCCGCGTGTGAGACTCTGTTCACAGGGTAAAAGAGTGTAAGTCTACCGTCCCAATTTCTTCCTCCTTTTATGCTCCTTGGTATCACCCTCGGAAACAGGTGCGCAGAGCGAATCAGCCAGTGCTTTGACCCGGGGTGCCAACGACCCTATCATTTGCTCATTTCCCTTCGTTCGCTGGGACACCCGTCAGAGCTATGATGGCGTATGCGGGGAAGGACCATACCTCGCAATTGTCTAAGATGAAGCACAGACCTGCGGTGACGGACTTGAGCGGGGCGAAGACGTCGGCTGATTCATTCACCCCGCGAAGGAGTAATTTTGCTGTTTCAGACGCAGTTGCCTTCCAGTCCCGTTTGTTCTCATTCGCGGCGGCATTTGACTCTGTGCTTTTGTTAGAACGGACGTTGGCTTCGGACGTGTGATCAGGGATGGCGGAGGTGTCTGCGTTGTCTGAGGGAACGATCAGATACAGCAGTTGAAATGAAAATTTCCGCGTACTGCCAGGTTCCTCAGTGGATGCAGAAAGATAAACTCGCTCGACTTCTCGACTGGCTCCACTGCCCACCACGACCTCGACGTCCGGGTCCGGGTGCAAATGGCTCTGGCTGACTTTCTTTTCGCTAACGTCTGCTTCCCCCCTTTGTCGAGCGCCGTCGCCTCCGCCAGCTGGCATGGGCTTTGGCTGAGGGGATTGATCTCTCGAAAGGTCTCGCTGTACGGCTGTGCTGGTTTCGTTCCCTTCTCCGTTGCGACCGCTCGCCGCGACATGAGGTCTCTGTCGCGAGGGCAAGTTAACTCTCTCCTCGGCGGTATCGGCCCCTGTTCTACTAGTACCCGGTTCGTATTTTCTGCCTCTTACTCGGTGCTTGAAACACTTCTTCAGTCTGGAGAATGAATTTCCCATGTCGATGTCGGGTCGGCACAGATGGTGGTTGTGATAGTGGATGATTGGCCCCGTGGCTCTGGTGCGTAATCTTGCAGGCACGTGGTTCTCCTCCGCTAGCGACAGTTTTGTCTTGCCTCTTTTCTCTCATTCCGTAGAATCTCATGCACGAGATGTCGACCGCGAGCGATTCCATACATGTAGTAATGCCCTTCCTTCGCCCAGATTCTCTACCACATAGGATTTTAACATCCGATGGTTTTCTATATGCACACCGTAAGGTTCCATGGCTAGAGTTTTGAGCGCCGAGTCTAGGCTGGAATACAGCCTCGGATTCAAAGGCGGGAGGGATGCATTTTAGAACATCGAGCTGAGTTTCTCCACCACCGCGCCACCGTTTCAAATTTGAGTGACTTCCTTCGACCGATCTTACCTCGATTCTGAGTTCAGATGTGTCTCCCTTGTAGCGGGGAGGGAGGATGTGACCGACGTCGAGCGGTTGGGTGGTCCTCGATGTATTGAATTGAAACTGGCCAGGTGCGAGGAGGATGAAGCGGGTTCAACCTGGGTTCGCCCCGGAGACCTGCTCCAATGGGAGATTTCGCAATTCGGTCCGTTCCTTCACAGGCTGTTGGTCTGCCCTCAACCTACATGACGTTGATTTATCCTGTTAAGACCCGCAGCACGGTGCGCACTCTACACTCCTTGAGAGTCCACTGGCGGTCTCGCGAGCGATCAACATTCTCAACATTCAGACAGATCCCACTTCCAGATGCTGTTCCAAGGGTTTTAGCCGCGTCGCGTCCGGATGAGAGGGACCTCTTAATCCATTCCCTGGGTGGTCTTATGCAGTTATCCTATTCACAGAAGCCTCGCTCGACGTGATCAATAATACCCACTGTTTTACTTTCCTGGACCCTGCAGGCATCTAGATCAATTTGGGCTTCTTACTGTGGACTCTGTCTGGGGTGACGCTGGAACGGGGCCTGGATGTAGCCAACTTGTTGGGTCCGAGTTTTCACCTCGGAGCGAGCCTGGGGATACCGTACGACTCTACAACGAATATAGATACATGTTGCTGAAGAGTTATCAAGGCTTCTATTGCTACTTTATACTACGCAGGAACTCAGTCGGTCAAATTCAGGTTGACTTCAGGCTGCTCTCGGCCTCCAAATGCCACTACAGCCCCGCACCGGGAAAGCGCCCTCTGCTGGCCTCGAAAACCTCATCCATGATATCCTCGGGGATGAGTTTTGCGGGCTTCGTCTTTAGCGAAATGACACTGGTATTAACAACCTGGTATGGGATCACATCTCGTCGAGGCGATCTGCGATCAAATACTTCATATTCAAGGATCCCAGCCTCTATTAGGGGACACCCTCCCCGCCTCTGGAGCGTCCCGCGAGCCGTAGTTCAGGTCGGAGCGCTCGAAGGTGCGGGCAGTGTCGGGATTCGGCACGTTGGTGGGAACTGAGGGCTGAGGCTCTTTGCTGCCTCTTGTCGGCGTATCCGTATTTTCCAGAATATCTGTGACCACACAGATATATTCACGAGTAGAAGGGATAGACAGGGGGGGTAAACTGACTCACTCAGATGACGCTAGGCTCAAATCCCAAGCCCGAAATTCGGCTGATGAAGGGTGGGACAAAATGCATGGGCTTATCATACATCCGTCCGTCACTCCTTCGGACCCGTAGACACCAGAATATTCGGGCTTCTCGATGGATGGCTGGTGGGGGAAGTACGTTTGGTAGTCTCCGTCCGGCGAGAAAAAGGTTAGCCATGTACTGATGCCGTTGCGACGGACAAGGTTACGCTCAGGACCTCTCGAGCCGGCCTCCTACCGCAGCTGAGCTTTTACTGTGTAGAGTGCCACAGATATTTTCTTATTACTTTCCCCTGTGGTTTGAAAACCTGCGCTCTCCTGAATACTGAAGTTGTATATGAAAGCCGGAAGACGAGGATCGAGGTCCATACACCATGTTGCCAAAGCGTTGGAGGTGTGTGCGCCGCATACTGTGCAGGTAGAATAGGTAACATATTGGGGGGTTGTTGGTAAAGAACGGATTTCTTGGGAATTGTTGGATAAGTCTTAACAAGCCGGTAGACGCCCACTTGAGTTACCTGTACGAAAATTGGTTAAGTATTCGAGGTCTGGGGTCGGCTTTTCCAACCACTGGATAAGTTCTTGACGCCGTGGGGAAACAAAACTTTCCGACAACTCCCGACTATTTTTCCTATTTTTCCTGCACAGTGCGCGCGCGCGCAGTGCAGCAATGTAGAATGGACCTTAGCCCACTGGTCGACGCGTCAGCACCATTCCTCCGCAGGGACGTCGAAAAGTGCCTCACCTTGCTGTTCCACCCCCGGAACAGGGAATACCCAAGGTCCTCTCGGATGCACCCCGCTCCCACCCTCGAGAATTTGAGCTAACCTAAGCGTCCACGAGCAGAGTGCTTGATGACAGCGAGCAAGTTGAACTCGAAATTCCACAAGTTGTTTGACCGTTCGATCGATCAGATCGTCAGAGTCCGCCTCCAACTTCCGTATCTGCTCCGGTGTCATTGTTCTTCTCGCCAATGTCTCTGTACGACGATCCCACTGCAGGCTTACCGGTCAAGCTCCCAACGCGTGTATTTCGACCACGGAAGAGAAACCAAAGGCGACGCAGGACAAGAGACGATTTCGGTGCGGTGCCCGTCCACAACCATTGGCCCTCCCCTTGAGGGTTGACGGACACTACGTTTTGGTTCGACGAGACCATTCCCCCCTCTCCTGACATTTTGCATTGTCCTTGCCACCGGTTCCCATCTACTCGGCTCGACAATCTCCGTTTCCTGCAACCCAGCGAGCACAGGTTTTCCTTCAAATCTCTCCTCCGTTCTTCGTGGCACGTCATGAAGGAGGCAACTACTAGCCCAAGACTCTTTTCTCCGTCTTCAAGTCGTTGCTTACCGTGCGTTACTTTTTTTTCCAAACCTCGGAACTATCAGCGTTGCCTGGGTCGAATCCCACGATGAGCCTCTGAACGAAGCCGACGGGTGCGAAAATGGCGTGGCAAAGGAACGCAATGAAGGCTTGAATACCATGTGATCTTTGTGAGTAATTCTTTCCTGCCCCCCCCCCCAGCACTCACCCCAGTCGTGTTGTTAATGTAGGTTTTCTGGACAACAGGCGGTTCCGTTCTCCGCGACCACACACACTTTCCTTTTCGACGTAAGTAACGAGGTCCGACAGGATTTGCAACGAACGAGCTGCCTCATCAGTATTACACTCGTTTTGTTTCGTGGAGGATCGGTTGTCATTCGAAACCCGAACTCCGGAGGGGAAGCCCACGATATTCGGATGGGCGATAGTCGATTGGGTACTACTATTACTTCTCCCCTGACGGAAGATTCGCGGCCACCGCTCCTGGTCATATCATCTATACGTTTGAGACTCCTGTCTGGTTGAGGACTTTGTTACATAGCGAATAGATCATTCCCTTTCCCTATCGTCATGGTATTAACCCAACTCCGGCGAACGCGTGCCTCTCCAATATACGAACGCGACCGACGCGGAATCTGCACTCCCCGCCCCCGTGCCAGTCAAGTCAATCGGGACACAAGCAAGGTATGAGTGATTCAGGCGAAGATATGGAATTCCTCGGCTGGTCGCTACAAGTGCTCCTTCGAAATTCTGTTCAGGGAAGGGAGAGACGTGCAGCTGATATTGGGACGTGCAGGGGAGGTCGATTCCCGCTCCTGCTTCGTGCGAGGCTAGGAGGGTCCCCATCTGGGATCTGTAGAGGACATAGCTTCTCCAACCGGTGGGTACAGCGACCTAGGGATAATCGATAATCCCTGGTAGGTCATTCTCACGGATGCGTAGTCCGCAGGGGATGATGGGCAGAATGGTCTCCAGGTTACACCACATTAGGGATCCCTCGCCGTGGGCTTGGTTCAGAGACTCCCGAACCAGGAGACGTGACTCGGGAATTCCGGAGTAGAACACCGGTCCGGAATCTCATACACTCATCGCCAGAGTGGAGGATGCAGTTATGGGAAGGGCGATCCTTCGTTTGCCTGAGAGGTACACCGGGGCACGGTGAGAGGGTCACTTACGAATGTTCATAGGCACGATTGGGTGGTGCGATGCAGTGGCGTCCACTTAGGTCAGCGCTAGTTCTGATTGTTTTGAGTGACCGGTGGTGGGAGTTCATGACGTTCATATGCCGGGTGCACTGTGGGAGGGATATGTATTATGTTGTTAGCACCTTTACCGATCGATACGAATGACCTTTCGAATCAGTCGGTTCGTCCCCTCTTCCGCGTCTGCCCCAATGTCATAGTGAGAACGCCTCTGGATGATGGTTGCGTAGGACGATCCCACCGGGAGCTTTTGGGTGGCCCGAAGATCCCCCAGGACATTCGGTGCATAGATTTTGAACACGAACGGTAGGCCAAAGGCAAAGGAGCGCAGGAGGCACGATTGCGCGATACCATTTGAGTGTGTGGTATCAACTTTTCCACGATTTGCTGATGGACCCCTCCCAAATCCCCCCCTGAAGGCCTGATCCCTCATCAACAGCTTCACTCAGCTCTTATCGACATCACACACGCTCTTCTATAACAGCTGCACTTTCAAACGCCTTCGGTAAGCACGACCGCCTCCTTGCTTGAACGAGCTAACCGTACATCTATACAGATAAGCGGTAGCGCCGGCAAGCGGCATGGCCCACGACCGGCGACGGGACGGTCATCTTCCATCACGCGGCCAGCCTCGTCCTTTTAGGATGCTCGTCCCTTTCATCCGCTGAAATTTCCCTTTTCTTTGACGTTCCACCACCTTGCATCGCGGTAAGCAATCGCTTCGCCTCACGTCTCTCATCCTCAGATTCTATCTTCACAATCGTTTTTAATCTCAAACATTCTAATCGTTTCAATTCCTTTCGTAGGTCTTCCGAATGTCTTCTCGTTACCTTGCTATAGTCGAAATCACGAAGAATCACCAAACCTTCTAAGGAGGTACTCCTCGAAAC
>Ga0307515_10009281_pt1 | contig 19037 bp, 17 predicted proteins | sample 17_EM_MG_FD_194513 | JGI IMG/M metagenome (GOLD analysis project Ga0307515, IMG submission 194513) | Populus trichocarpa ectomycorrhiza microbial communities from riparian zone in the Pacific Northwest, United States - 17_EM | ecosystem: Host-associated > Plants > Roots > Unclassified | place...
GCTTCAATCAAATACGGCCCGTGCGTCAGTCAATCAAATATCCTGGCAATCAGTCCGGATATTTGACTGTTGGCAGCACTAGCGGAGACTGCTTAATATGTGCAGATTCAGCTATGGGGCTATCGATCATAACCATTTCCCGGCTTAAGAAAATTGAAGACTAAGCTATGGAGACGGGACAGGGGCCGGGAGATCAATTACTTCGCTGACAAGAACATAATTCATACTGAAAGCCGTATGGTAGTTGTTGTAGTATGTCGTCGATATTTCATACGGCTCAACTACTTCTTGCTTTGCTTTAAGTCACAAGGTGGTTAGCTCTACGGCTCTATACGATACGATGGTCTCGATCAAGTCTATCGTTCCCGCTAGTGTTCTTAATACCCTTGTCTTTACTCAAAATGCTGCTTCTCCTAATGTCACCACTCCATCTACTCCAGCGGCCTCAAAATCCACTGATGCCACTCTTTCTACTCCGACTTCATGTTCTGGGCAACAACCCATGATCTACACTATCTCGACAGGGATGACGACTAGAGATGTGTTTCCAATCAAAGTACGTTCACCAAACAGTAAATGGCTTACTACTTGACGCCTATTTGACTACCCTCAATATCACCAATACGACAACCGGGGTGGGTATGATTCAGAATTCGTCTATGGCCTATTTCGACTTCTGCGATACGGTAGAAGCCTCCGTTACGTACACAAAGGGCAAAGTTCACTCTGCCCGCATCTGCCCGGACTCCTACGGCATAGTGCCTAAAGTGAGGGACAATACGCTAACTTTCACTCTCACCAAACCCCGCAACCTGGTGATCCAAACCAACAACGATATCTTCGATTGCTTGCACTTATTAAGCAACACCATCGATTTTAATGTGCCGTCTGCCGGTGACCCGAATGTCATTTATTTAGGCCTGGTCTGCACAACAACCTAACGGGGAACCTGTTGTCCGTCCCCAGTAGTAAAACTGTTTACCTCACGGGTGGTGCGATACTCACTGCGCGCGTCTCCTTCGTCAACGTAACGAACTCTATCTTACGCGGCTGTGGTGTGCTTTACAACAATCCTAGTGGAGCAGTCCTTGTCGAGTACTCGAGTGGAATCACCATTGACGGCGTCATCATGCTCGGTCCTGCCGGCTACGCAGTGGTAGCGGGAGAGGCCGGACAGCTGGTCATCCGCAACATTCGCTCTTTCAGTTCTAAAGGCAACGGTGATGCCATCGATCTTTTTTGCTGCCAATATGCGCTAGTTGATGGTCATTTGGATGATAGCATTGCCATTTACAGTCACCGCTTAGATTACTATGGCAACATCAGCAATATCATTCAGAACTCCAGCTTATGGGCAGATGTAGCACACCCTATCGTTATGGGTACGCACGGAAACACCATGGACGACGTTACGATCAGGAACATCGTGCTTGATCACCACGAGCCGCAAAGGCTGCATTGCAATCAATCCCGGCGACAGCAACTTCATCTCGAATGTCTATATTGAGGATGTTAGAGAGGAGGACTTCAGGCTGGGCCAGGTGGTCAACATGCGCGTGATGTTCAATGCCAAGTACAACACACCGCCTGGGCGCGGAATCGCAAACGTGACTATCAAGAATCTAAGCTACAATGGTACTCACGCTAATCCGCCCATTCTCGTTGGGCATGATGAAGATAGGAACACCACAGGTGTTACGTTCGAGAATTTGGTCGTCAATAGCAAGCAGATAAGTGATAGTATGCAGAAGCCAGCCTGATATTCCACTTTCATCAAGCAAGTCTAAACACACCTTATTCTTATACTTCATAATCTAAGATTTAAAGTCAAGTATTAAAGAAATCTACCAAATATCACGTATGATTTACATGATATCAGTACAGGACAAACGACCTTACTCACATAGTTCCTATGTGAAATACCTCCACTTCTCACTTCTCTCTCCATGGTCCAACTCATTCGTATCCACATCCTCCGCCCTCAACTTAACTCCCATTTCCCTATTCCTCCTCTTATTCTCCCACTTCATCCAGACACCCAACCACAACGTGAACACAATACAAGTTGCATTACAGCAGCTCGTCGCAATCAGCGTCGGGACATATTTCGGCGCATACTCGGTTCTAAACGTCGCCGCCGACAAAATCCCGCCCAGATTTCCCAATCCAACAAGCAAGCCGGTGGTAGCAGCTCTTGAGTTCTCGTTCAGATTATTATTATTGTGCCAGCTATGGACGAGGCACGACGGGATATAGGCGCCTGCGGCCATCATGAAGCAAGCGAAGTACGCAACGCCTTTATGGCGGAGAACATCGATCGCCGCAAGGATGATCATACCGGTCAGCGAGATGCATAGCGCAAACACGATGTGGAATGTATGCTCCCTCAGCCGGTCCGACGAGTAGGAGACGCAGAGCAGCACGACGAAGCCCACGGCATTAGGCGCGACGGTCCATAGGTTTGTTTTCACGACCGAGTAACCCAGCCGCTGCACAATCTGCGGGAGGAAATTGGAGGTAGTGATGAATGCCACTGGGTAGGTGAAGCTGATGACGCACCAAGGGAAGAACTTCCAGTTTTTCCAGATCTGGAAGCACTCGCGCAGGTTGAATTCGGTGCCCACGACGCCGGAGGAATCGCGTAGGGAGCGGGCTTTGGCAGCAGCTTTCTCTTGGGTCGTGAGAAACCAGGCGGAATCAGGTGCGGCGGGTAGCCAGAAGAAAGCCATGATGGAGACGATGATGGTCATAGTACCTGCTCGCAAAAATTAGTGGTAGAGGAGAAGAGTGGGTACATTGATCTCGTAGCAATAAGTCAAACCCTTGAGAGGTAGAGGTGTTCACGTGGGAGGGTTAAGGTGAAAATTGGGCAGAAACCTTCGATGATAAACAACCATTTCCATCCTTGAACATGAGGGTCATTTATCTGAAAGACGCCGTACGATATCAGTCCACTAAAAGCGGCGGCAAGCAATGCACTACCGAAGAATATGGCAATGCGGAAGCCAAGCTCTCCTCGGGTATAGAACAAAGTCAGGTAGAACACGGTCCCCGCAAAAAACCCAGCTTCAAAGCCACTGCGAAGATTCTCATCAGCTCTGTAGCCTATGAAAGGATTTCCGGAGGATTACAAAAGGGATTATAAGTGCCATACCCAAGTAGCAGTCGAAGTACCAAAATACCCCCAAAATTCATCGTTGCGCACTGAAGGAGAGCACAAGCACCCCAGCCAACCATTACTGCGCCATACCCGTATCAGCAATTTCGTACATACTAAGAGGGCAAAGCAAGGACCCATACAGCTTGGAAGTACGATTTTGCCTGACCAGCGCTTGGTTAGCATATTCAAAGGCAGGTCGCAAAGGCCATTCGGAATATAGAAGAGCAGAACCAAGAGTGAGTATTGTTCGCCGACAAAGCCAAGATCTTTGTCCATGCCATCGGTTTTAGCATTTCCGAGGTTGCTCTACAGCCAGCAATTAGGAACTGTTTTAGTCACGGTATAGAGTTAGGTCTTACACGATCCACAGAGTTGAAAAAGTACATCTTAATTGCGCTATTAGCTATCCGTATGGTTAAAGTAATCTCTCCGGAATGGCATACCAGAGACAGGAAAGGGAGTAAATAAAGATCCAGTTTCCGAACTTTACAAGATAAAGTCAGTCGAAAAGCCCGGAAGCAAGAAAATTTGCAAACTAACCATACGATCTCTCTGCCATCATGTCGACATACGAAGAACGAACTCCCTTCTCCCGGTGTGAATCCGTCGGTGAGCGTGATACCCGCTCGCTCTCATCTTGGGGAACAGGCTTCTCCGAATTGATGGTCATCCCGGTACAACCCGAGCTCTTTCATATGAACCTTCTCAGTACATCTAAGGATGCTCCTCTCTGTAGTTTCAAGAAAAGTTCTCTCGGTTCGAGGAACGACGTGTCCTGTGTGCCGATCTTTGTGCTCCCCTTTGACGTTAACCGTGTCACCGGTAAGCTGTCGACCGCATTCGCCTCATCTTGGCGCTGATCATCTAGTTTGAGGGCAAATTCATCGTCGATCTCTGTATAGCTGATTGAAATGTATATCGCAGGTAATAATCTGATAATGCGACAGGGAAAGTGGGGGATTGAAGAATGCAAGTAGATGCACAATCACTTGCGACGAACCGAAATAGCCCTGAGACGGGCGGTTCTGGCCCATAGCTGTGCCGTCGACATACTGTTTTCTATATCTAGCCATGAACCAATGGCATTTGTGATACCTTGCCTCGATTTTTGGTGTTGACCATAGGTATAGATGGAGGGTTGAGGTTCCAAGAAAGCTGGAATGATAGCGCCAGCCGAAAAAGTACCTTTAAGTGCATCCATGCTCTGCAGGCTACGATGGCTTGCCAACCAAGATTCTGGGTCGCAGTCATAAGCCTCAACAGCACCTCACCATTCGGAGTACATAGCCTATGGATATCATTCCTAGAAGCCGGAAAATTCCAGTCGATTGAATATGTTTTCATTTTAGATCCCTTAAATGAGTCATGTCGCTATTAAATCAATCTACTCTATCTCTAGCGATGGTGCTGCATATGATTCTTCATTTTTAGGCATCTAGTAAAAAGGATTCGTAGTAATCGTCCATCCACTGCACGGCGCTCATGCCATTTTCCCTGCTGCCCTGCGGCCAGCGGCGGACCGCCCCCACATAACCATCAGGTCTAACATTTACAATTGCAACCTCTTGCCTTGAGAGACCACCAAGCCACTTGTCAATGCATTTCTGCTTCCGCGTGTCCATTTTTGGTATGTCATCTAGGTAAAAGGTCCACCGGCTATCGCGAAGCACGGGTGGTAAATCTGCAATTTCAACATCGTTCCGAGGCATGTCGGTAACAAGAGAGTAGGTAAATATGCCGCTAGTAGGTGTATAACGTTCAGGACGTACGAATTCATCATGAGGCGCTGCCAGAGGTGGCTGAAGCGTGTACGAGGCGTTGCCTGCCGAAGTGACCCGACCGACGAAGGAAGAGCTAGACTGGTGGAGGGTACAAATTGAATCCAAGAACGGCTTAGCTTCATGAACGTCGTGCACGAAAAAGTAGATGCGGAATTGCCCCAAAGCTGGAATGTCGTTTTGAATATCGACAGGATTGCTATCAATGAACCGCGTGACTTTGGCAGGAGGAAGAAGACAGCCTGGTTTGATATTTCCAAGACTAAGTTGTTTCGTCGGCACATTCAGAACATTATAACCATACGTTGCCCCAACACCAGAGATGAAAGCTACGTTCGTCTTGAAGTTCTGTGCAAGTGCTTCGGAATCTCCAACAGCGAAGGCATTGGCGTGTTCGTAATCGAAATTGATAAGGTCCTCGGCAATCTTCTTTCTTTCCTGTTCATAAGTGGCGAGAAGGGATGGCTTTGCTAGGCCGCGAACAGCGAAGTTGAGTTTCCATGCCAAATTCCAAGAATCATGCATTCCGGTATTCATTCCTTGCGCTGCTTTGGGCGAATGAGTATGACTTGCCTAAAAATAATTAGTAGAGTTATCTCGAGGCTACATATGAGCACGTACATCTCCCGCAATAAACACTCTATTTGCCTCGTCGCTGAAGCGAGTTGCCACACGCTGCCCGATCTGGTAACGACCAAACCATTCTCAAAGCTGTCAGATCCATGAATTTTGGTAAAATTGTGCATTACACTCACCAACAGTCCTCCATCGGAGACGATACGGTTCCATGATCTCTTGTGCTCGCCGCATAACAAATTCTTTTGTGTGTTCCTCCTGCGCCTGGCCATCCTTCGTATCCGGTTTAAGCTCGATGTATAATCGAGTCAAGTTACGTTCTCGAGGGATTATAAGAACCGATCCGGACTCCTCTGAGTACACTATCACCTTACTCCAAATATCCGGAAAATCAGTATCCAATTGTCCGTCCAAAACGCCCCAAATAGCATCGTAAGATGACCCAACTGGTCTCGAGTCTGGTAGGCATTTCCTGACTTGCGAATGCGCACCGTCGCACCCCACCAAGTATTTTGTTGCCAGAGATCTCCTAGCTTGGTCTACGTTGGCTTTACAAGTCACTTCCAGAGGGCATGACCTCCCCGGGGCATTTTCATAATCCACAAATGCCGTATTTCTCTCGACTTTAACACCTCTTTCCTTCAAATCATTCACAAACAGTGACTCTATCATGCCCTGATGTACGAGCAAAATGTAAGGGTCGAGGAGGTCGACAACCGGGGGGTAGTGGATTTCTCTGCCAGTGCGATGTAAAGTCTCCTTAAAGGTAGACCTCTGCAAATTGGTATGTGATATTAACCACTATCCAGCTTCAATGAATATTTTTTTTGGAGTATAATCTCACCCAGAAAGCAATATCATATATCCTTACACCCTTCCGTAACACGGGATCCGCCAACCTCATCTGCCGGAGGGTCTCGATCGTTTTCGGTTGTATGCCATCAGCTCGGCCAGTAGATGTCCTGTCTGGCCTGTTGTCTAAAATGTCGACTTTTATTCCGAAGCGCACAAGGTTATCTCTACATGACTCAGCATAATCAGCCACTTCTCTTCAGATTCCGCCTTGGGTATACAAACGCAAGCATAAGACCGGACGGTCCAGCTCCAACAACGACCACATCACTGAACGAAGGTCTAAATCCATCGCCATTGACGGCAGCGGTATCGGTGTGGATGATATCGATACTGTCGGATCTGATTGATTCGGCCCTCAAGCCTGGGGACGACTTGGTGGATGAGGATGATCGCATTGGAGACACGTTGCGCTTCATGCGCTCCCAAATCGATGCGGCCATTGTATTAATGCAAGGCCGGTCAGACGTGGAAAATGGGGGTAGAGTCGTGTCCTCCAGTCCAATGCGACCTTCAAGACGTTCATGACAGGTAGGTAGCTGAATTTCAGCTCAACTAAAGGCTCTATTGCGCCTGAAGAAATTTGTGATCGGCTGTGTGGTGTGATACTAGCCAGGGGTATTATGACGATGCTTTGTGTTAACAGTGGGAACTTTTCTTCGGGCTCACGAATTATGGCACCCCACTTTCGAGAACGTAGGGGTACGCTTGTACCATACTCAGTAAGGCAACCCGAGGCTCAGAGAATTCAACGTCAGCGAGTCGTATAAGAAAAATAAATGAAAAATTAGCCCTAAGGAGCATCACCCGAACTGATATCGTTTTCAAGATGAGCAGTGTTCACCCCAGCCAACTCGGCTTGTCAAAGCGCTGCAGAAACGACAAGCTCGAGCTGAGGCCATTCGGTTGCTGTTGTAGAAAAGGTATCCCACGCAGCGGTAGCGTCCTACCATCAAGTGATCCATGCACTGACAAAATAGCAATTTCTATTGGACTGGATCTTATCGATAACCAGAGGACGAATTGTGCCAATGCAATGAAAGTGCGACCAAAAAAACTCACATGCTGGTGCCAACTCCCGCCGAGAACTTACGGATATCGATCGAATAGAAGAGATTATCACCACCATCTCATCCGGAGAAATTAGCGTAGCGGGTCTCTACTCGCCTGCATCAAAAGGCATGACCCCGGCACCCGGAGCTTCCAGGTTCCTATATGGAGAATATCTAGTTTCTAACGTGATTATCACGCGATGGCAGAACGGCCGCTGCGCATGAACATGTAAATTTTTCTCGAACCCCGGCTTTCAGCAACTCAACAGCTCCGCTAACCAGCCCAGACGAATTGGCACGTGCTTCCGTACGGATGAATAAGGTTTTCGCGTCCACTAAACATCTATGAGCCTTACTGAAATTATATCAGAAGATGCCCTTAAGCATGCCAAAAAGCTGGATCATTTTTTCAAAGAGCAGGGGAAAGTTATAGGGCCACTACACGGAGTTCCAGTAACTCTAAAGGACCAATTCAATGTCAGGGGATACGACAGCACCCTTGGTTATGTTGGATAAACATTCAAGCCGGCATCCGAAAATGCCGCCTTGGTAAAATTATTGAAGCAATTAGGTGTTGTAGTGATAGCTAAGACGAACAAACCTTGAAGCATCATGGTACGCAGAAAATCTTAGACGAGATCCAATCCAATATTAACGCACAAGGGTTTTCTTATTTAATGATGCGAAATCGGCTGGGTTCCAGGAGCCATATCAGGACATAAATAGAGGAAGTTGATGCATTGAATACGTATCTGTCTGTACACAAACGTTGAGATACGTGGATACCTAAGAAAATGTAGAAGATGTTGTTTGGCTAACATTAGCGAGACCAAGTATGCACTGGATGCCTTTCTTCACGCACATACTAACTTTAGAAGTATAAAACACACGGAATTTAGATTTGAAAGATATTTCATACTCCATAATTAGATTTTCTACATAGATATTTATGAGTGCGATATTCTAAACACTGAAGATTGCAAGTGATGGATTTTGGAAGTATCTCGTATCGAAACGACTCAATCGGAATTTACCATTTCGTCACGCCTCCATCAATACACTATGCCTCCCTGTCAGCAATTGCCCAACGAACGATCATACAGATGTCTTACCAAATCCTGTCCTGTCATATAACTGCTCGCATCTGATGCCAAAAACACGCAGCCACCTCGAATATCCTCTGGCATTGCCACCCTCCCATTCATGATTTCATCCTTCCAGCTTTCTAGGAGATGTGGGAATGGTACGGTCATTCCAGTACAAACGTATCCCGGAGAAATGCTGTTTACGCGAATGCCATATTTCACTAGCTCGGCAGCAATTGCTGGACACATTGCTCTCACCGCGCCCTTGGTACCACAATATGCTGAAGATAGCTGTGATCGGATGGCCATGTATGACGCGATGCTAGCAACTAGGATAATGGAACCGTGAATAGTCTTGTTTGCGACCATGGCTCTGGCTGCAAGTTGTGCTGTGTAATATACTCCACGGATATTGACTCCAACAAGCCTTTCGAATTCTTCCGGCGGTGTGTCAAGGAAGGCTACGTCCTTGTTCACTCCCGCACAAGGCACGCATATATCAAGAGCACCATTAAAATCTTCATTGAAGGCTTTGAAGCCTTCTTCCAAGCTTGATATAGAGCTCACATCCACCCTGTCATCTAGGTCAGAGCAGGACAGATAGGGGATTTGACTAATATAAACTCACACATAATGTCGAGTCTTCACTCCGTATATCTTTTCTATTTCAAAGAAACCTTCCGTAGGTGGAATGATATCGAAAATGGCGACGTCTGCACCGGCTTCCGCAAGTCCTTCAGCGAAAGCGAGACCGCAACCCCTTGCTCCGCCGGTCACTAACGCGGTACGCCCTTTAAGAGAAAACTAGAAAGAATTTTTGTTAGTAAGAATATTTCATTTCTACTCGATCTTGCAATACTCGAGCAAAAGAATGGTCATGGAGGCCTTTGAAACAACTCCCTCGGATTAAAAAAAAGCACTAAGATAGGGCACCGTAGCTGTTCAGTCATCTTTACAGATTTAAAATATGTTTGAGACAGTTATTTAATGGCCTCCAGACACACATTCTTTAGCTCGAATACCTCACACAAATCAGTCATGTCTCAATTGGTTTGTTTACTTACTCGGCTCATGTCTGGGGAAGTAGGGGCAGAGAAAAAAATTAAAAGGCCAATTAAGCAAACTTGGTGATCAATTATCCGTACGCAAGGGTTCGGTATTCACCATTTTTACGTATCCATCGAACACCCACTATTTGGGTTTGTGGGGCTTACGGGTGGTACCTTTGGAGGTCGGGTTGTTTGAAAGGCGGGGGTTATCCCACCTTCCTAGAGAGGAAAGCTGCTCCTCATGCAAGCTGCGGGAATTGATGCAACACCACGATTGCTAGCCGATGATAAAGCTCCGCGATGGCGCTGTCAATTCCCCCACTCTTGAAATCGACCTTGTCACCATGGGCACCCTTGTAATGCTAGGGCGGGGCTCCGAATTCTTTGTTTGCGAGGGTATCTTGTCGTCATTCTACTTGAAGTCCGACAATTTCCATAACCAAAGCCAACCGAGTTAGGATGGGCAAGAAAAGAGTTCTGGTTAGCTACGGGGTTGATATCGATGCCGTTGCTGGCTGGCTAGGATCCTATGGTGGCGAGGACTCTACGAGTGACATTAGCAGAGGTAAGCCTGGATAAGACGTGTTTCGAAAGTTTCGTTAGCTCTAATCGAATGGTGGTAGGTCTCTGGGCTGGTACCGTTGGTACACAACGGCTTCTCAAGCTCTTCGACAAGTACAAAATCAAAGCAACGTGGTTTATACCAGGCGAGCTTGACCGACACTAGCTTCGATAGCTCTAATTGACTTTCGAAAGGACACTCACTTGAGACATTCCCCGAAGATTGTGCAGCAGTTCGCGATGCCGGACACGAAATCGGACTGCATGGATACTCTCATGAGAATCCTGTCGACATGACATTTGAGCAACAACGGGATGTCCTTGACAAGACCTACAAACTCCTTACAGATTTCTGCGGGAAGCCTCCGAGAGGCAGCGTGGCCCCGTGGTGGGAGACAAGTCCAGAAGGAGTAAAGTTGCTGCTTAGCTACGGCATTGAGTACGACCACAGCATGAGCCATGAGGATCACAGGTGCTATTGGCTGCGAACTGGTGACCAATGGACAAAAATCGACTACAGCAAGAAGGCGGAGGAATGGATGAAGCCGTTGATTAAAGGCGAAGAGACAGGCCTAGTAGAAATCCCAGGATCTTGGTATATCGACGATCTACCACCAATGATGTTCATGAAGAAATCAGCAAACAGCCATGGCTGGGTCAACCCTAGAGATGTGGAGGATATCTGGAGGGATCATTTTGATTACTTCTACCGCGAGTATGATGAATTCATTTTTCCGATGACCATACATCCAGATGTTTCTGGAAGGCCACACGTTATCTTGATGCATGAGAGGTAAGAGACTATCTTGGAATAGCTCTGAGAGGCCTATACTAATCGTCCGATGTTCTGTAGGATTATAGAGCACATTAACAAACATGAAGGAGTTGAATGGGTTACAATGGAGCAAATGTGTGATGAGTTTAAGAGTAAGAATAAACCTCCACCGGGAGCATTGATGCCTGCGCCAGCAGGCGAGATTCTGAAGAAACAGCAAGAGGGAAAGGCATGACTGCTAATAGATGGATGTTCGAGTTTGGATGGATTTTTGACTCGAAGTAATTTCTTTGGATACGAGCTTTGACAATTCCCAATAATTACAATTAAAGATGTCCCTGCTCCGTATCAATTCATTCCCCACTTCTGCTAACATCAACATTATCCTCCTCCGCATTGACAAGTCATCGGGTCTTCCTCTTAGGGCCAAAGCGATAAGCCGATGAGATAAGCCGATGACATTCCTTGTTTCCTTCTTTTTGCTGGGCTGGCACGACATAGACATGGAGCAACAAGCCTTCTATCTGCGGAGATCCATACCCTCCGCAAACACCTTTACATATACGCCTTCTTTTAATGCGCCTATGCCTCCTTTTTCTTGTGAGCGCATGCCTCTCAGAGCCGTCGCAATACTGCGCCCACCATGGCCCCCCGCCCCAAGTTAATGGAGAAAATCAGGCGTGACAATACCAGTAAGTTAGAGGTAATTTCTATCGAATTATTCTTCTATACACATGCGCGTTCTAATACCCCTAGATTATAATCGTTGGTGCCGGCCTAGGCGGTCTGGGTGCAGCAATTGCCCTCCTCCTCGCTGGTCACACTGTCCACGTGCTCGAAGGCGCCTCCCAGATTTCAGAAGTCGGCGCAGGGATTCAAGTCCTCCCGAACAGCTCGCGTGTCCTCATATCATGGGGCATGGAACGCATGCTCTCTACCTATGCTACAAGGCCAAAACAATGCAATATGCTAGGATGGAAAGGCAACCTGATCTCATCAATGGACTTTCACACTTACACACGCGAGTGCGGCACGCCATTCTGGGACTTTCACCGCGCAAACTTACACAAGTGTCTGCAAGATCGGGCTGTAGAGCTAGGTGCAATTATAGAGGTCAATACGAAAGTTGTGGATGTAGTGGTGGCGGAGGATGAGAGGACAGCGGACGTGGTACTACAGGATGGGAGGAGGAAGGCGGCGGATTTGGTTGTCGGTGCTGATGGGATACATTCAAAATGTCGGGAGATTCTGCTTGCTAGAGAAGACCCACCCATTCTCACTGGAGACCTTGCGTATAGGCTTTTATTGAAGACCGAAGAGATGATGAGGGATCCAGAGTTAAAGGGCTTTGTAGAGGACCCGCAGGTCAACTACTGGATTGGTCCGGATGCTCACGCTGGTAAATTAATGTCCAATCGCCGGATAAAGTGAGGGCGCAAAAGTTAATTTACATAGTAAACTACGTCCTCCGCGGCGGCGAACTTTTCAACATGGTCCTCCTTGTCCCTGATGACATGCCAGCTGGCGCTTCAACTCTCGAAGGCAATGTAGAAGAGATGCGAGCTCTGTATAAGGACTGGGATCCTCGGTAAGACCACTCATTCCTCCTGTATCTTTACGAGCAGCAACCAAAGCTTCGTAGCATTCCCAAACTCCTCGCGCTTTGCGAATCTGTTTACAAATGGCGGCTCTGCATCCGACCTACCCTTGAACCCAGCTGGTCGCATCCATCTGGCACTTTCACTACGCTTGGTGACGCTGTCCACGCCACACTACCGTACCTTGCATCTGGCGCTGGAATGTCTCTCGAAGATGGGCACGTGCTTGGTCTGTGTCTTGCTAGGCTTACCTCGAAAGCCCCTGAGCAGAAGAAGCTTGCGCTAGAGGTTTATGAGCGGTGCAGGAGGGCAAGGACGGAAAGGGTTGTGCAAAGGGGAAATTTACAGCAACGTCTTTATCATTTACATGATGGGCCGGAACAAAGAAAACGAGATGAACTATTGCGCGCTTTTGGTGGCGTTGACGGAAGAGAAGTCAATTTCGGGGAAAGGGGTTTAGAATACGGGGCGGATCCGCTAGCGTGGAGATGGGGAGGGGTTGGAAAGTGGTTATTAACTTATGATTGTGAGGAGGATGTGGAGGCACATTGGCCAAAGCAAAGTGGCCCAAAATACAGCGCAAGTGAGGATGTCGTGAGGGAGAGAGCGAACTTGTAGAGTAAATACAGAAGTCTTCTAGTCTTTGCACGTAGGATAAAGGTTCTGCAAAAGCTATTGGTATCAGGACTGGATTGATATATTAAGATCACAACCACTAAAAGCTACTAAAAAAATTAATGCATCTTGCAAAGGACTAAAGGACATCTACTAAAAACAGATTAAAAATACATACAACAGAGGGATTCACTAATGGTCACCCACTTAACTACTAATCAGCCGGTTACGCTTAAATAGGGCGGAGCGGACGGGACGCCTTGATTTCTGGTACCTGTGGTCGTATATGCTAGTTTATAATAAAGTAGTAAATTATATCCTCATTCTAGCATAATGCTAGCGTGGGCGTGGCTTTATCAATTAGCTTTAGTACTAAGGGGTAGACAAGGCCCATTAGTTTCTATTACCCTAGGTATGGTCGTATATTAAGGTAGAGGTATATATAGAGCGATATCGACTATAATTGCTGTTCGTTTTATACTAGCTTTCTCCGTAAAAAAAAACTAGTTGCTATACTAGAAGCTTCTTATAGCAATCCTAACTAAACTGCTACTATATAAAGGAAACTAAATAGAATAATATAAAGCTTTAAGAACTTCCTGTTATACTTTACTAAGTTCTACCGCTATGCTAAAAAGACTAAATAAAACAAATCTACTTTAATTAACCACCTAATAGAATCTTTAAACCCTAAATTAAAAGTATTTGTTAGGTAAAACCTAAGTAGATAGTTATATAGCTGTAAGGTATAGGCGACCTAGGGGCGACCTAGGGGTAACTCGCCTATAAGGCATGTGCCCTATATATACCTAGGGAAAACCCTTCCTACCTCCCATATAGACTCCTCCTTTTCCCTTAAGGATTCGTCTGTCTATATAATATGCCCTATTATTCTATTAATTGGACTCCCTATCCACATTCTTACCTTATATTTAAATCCTTCCCAATCCCCTTAGAAGGATAGCCGGTTTAATTTTTCTATAATACCTCTAAAAAGAAGACTGACGCCTAGACCTAATAAATACGCTAGCGATACGACCGCAGAACGCCTTAGGATTTAGTATAGACGAAACCGCTAGAAGCATATTAGCAGAATCTAAGCCACCCTCTAAATCCTAAAACGATTAAATATCTATAAATGCTAAAGACTAGTTTAACTTATATACCTAGGCTTAAGAGGAGCTTAGTAAGGTTATTAGTATTTTACTAAATACTACTAATATAAAGGAGCTAGACGAGCTAGCTAAGAAAACAGCTAATTTATAGAGTATTATTAATTTAATAAAGCCCTTCCGTTAACTCTCTAGTAAGGAGTATAAGTTATATAGTAAATATATACGCTAAGTAAATCTTAAAGCCCTAGTCAAAAAGGTACTACTAGATATTAGTAGTACTACTTAAGAACTAATTTAAGGTTAATAACGCTAACTATAACTGCGAATGACGCACGTAATAGGCTATTAAAGGTCTTATAAAAGAAAAGATAATCGCCTAACTAGTATATTAACGGCTAGGTACTAAAGATAAAGGTCCTTTACTATAGGATAAGTTTAAGACTATAGTTTAAGACTAAATTAGGAACCCTATAGTAAGACGCTTTAATAATGCTACTATATACTATATAGCTATTATAAGAGAACTAGAGGTTTAGCGTCTTTCTAGCCTATATATATAGCTTAGAGGACCGCTTCTCCTATACCCCCTTTATTAATCCTAAGTAATAGGTAAACTTTTAGTTCTTGCGCCTCCCAGCCTACCTATAAGTAGAGCCCTTCCGCTAAAACTTTATTAAACGGGTAAAAACCACTAAGAACCTCTTTAATAAAATCCGCTATATAGAGCAACTGCTTAACACTATAAAGCTTACAGAAGATTATATAGTTAGTAGCGGCAGATCCTTGCGTTTAAAGCGCGGTTATAGTATAGGCTTTATAGATTTAGGTTTAGGGAACAGAATTTAAAAAGGGCAACACTTTCTTAAGTAAACTCTTAGGGGGAATAGTTAAAATCTGGGTAGCTTAAAGAACCCCTAAGACGCTAGTACTACGTATATAAGTTAAAAAAGGCCTATAGGTAGCTACCGTAAAGAACACTAGAAGTAAGCTAGTAAAGATAAGTTAGGTATAACAAAGCCTTATAGGAAATACTATAGTAAACTTGTTAATAGGCTGGGTATATAGGTATAGAATAGTTAATAACGTAAACATAAACTGGTAGAGTAGTTGCCTAATAGATTAACTCTAATTATATTCTAAGATTTACTATAAAGAGAAGAACTATCTAGGTAGGGACTATAGTCCTTTAAATATATAACTATACTCCTAAGAAATCCTCCTTATACGTAATGTACGTATTATATATATAGTATGTAAATCCCTTTTATCCCTCTTATTTAATATATAGCACGTTATATAACCTTTAGTTACTATTCCTCGTTATATAGTTCTATCGGCTCTATCCTAAACTATACTTTTATTAACTAACTAGCTACTTCTAACTCCTCTCTTAGTAGTTATAATATTATACTTAAAGCGTCCATAATACCATTTCCCTCCTCTTTATTTTCGTCCTTAAAGATCCCTAATATCTCTAAGTTATTTACTAAAGGTATAATATCCGCTTAATTAATTTAGTTAATATTGTTACTTATTATACCTAAAGCTCCTTCTTCTTTATATACCTAATATCGTACCCGCACTATTACTGCGATACTATTACTTAGTAAAATTATGCTATCTCCATGTTCTTATTATATGAAAAAGGGGTTAGTTTATATTATATTGGCAAGCCCATCCTTACAATAACCGTCCTCTTACTTAAAGTGCACTAAAGTAAATATTTGTTTATTCTATAACGTTTGCTCTACCTTTAATACTAAATGTTCGTACTAACTTAATAGCACGAGTGAGTCGTATCCCGGGGCACGAAATACGTATAGTATTGTATACTCTTTGGGATGGTAGTGACAGTCAATTCTATTATAGTAGACTACGTGGTCTATATACTAACGCGCCTCCCCCCTAATTAGTTAGCATGTAAGTAGTTAGTGCACAAACGCGTAAATACGCGTTTGTATACTAGGTGCTATAATTATACACTAGCGGTACTTGGAAAATAAAACCACTTATATATAACCTCCGTAATTGCCTTAATAGAACCATAAAATATATAAGGAAATATATAGGAAATTCCTCTAAGGTGCCGTCTAGGCTACCTTTTAAACGGTGCCCTAAGCTGGCCGTAAGTTCTGCTTACAGTCCATAAAATAAACCGTACGGCCTTTTGATGGGCAGTAGACGAGCCGTAAGTTAGATCTTAAAGGCCGCTAAGGCGCTAGTGCTAAGCGAGCCAATGGCGATTTTCCGTGCCCGGCATGGAAAATCATAATTGGTTAATTTGACCACTATGGCAGAATATAGTAGAATTTGGCAGGTTACGTAAGTCTACTAAGTTCTACCGTAGCTTTCTACCGTTTTCTACCTAATAGCTTATAGTCCGTATAATAGGCCGTGTAATAAGCCGTACGGCCTTTTAACGGGCCGTAGGCGTACCGTAGGTACTTTGTTAGTCCCGTTCTACCTATTTTATAACTTTTAGGTTAAGCTTATTTATGTTAATTAGGGTTTTAAGGGCTTAACATGGCTTTGCCTTAGTTATGGCGTCTACTAGGTTATTTCCGCCGCTAATCTATTTAACCTCTGTAATTTCGCGTCGTTTATAGGCCTGACGTAAGCATATTAGGTTGACTATAAGCCTTTTCTCTTATATTATACCTAGTTTGACTAGGCAGTTGTAGAGGGACTTTAAATTAGTATATAAAACTAGGGGTAACTGCTCTAGTTGTAGAATTTTCTAGACCGTTAATTTAATTGCGGCTGCTATATTAAAGCTATAAGCTAGTATATATAGTTTAGAAGCTAGTATACTACGGGTTACCCATTTGCATTTAATTAAGGATTAGTATAGAATATTTACGTCCTAATTACGGTCCGTAAGTACAATTATAAAGCTAATTTGCGATAATAGGTCCCTATTATTAGTAAAGGAGGCGTCCGTAAATACTAGTAAGCTAAGGGAACTTAGGTCTAGTGGTACAAAAGTAAGTCCCCTTGCTGTATTATTAATTTGCCACTAAATGCGCTTATTAAGCTACTTAATATTTTTTTTTTATAGATCTACTGCCTAGGCCATAAAGGATAAATTATAGGTAGATTTGGGCTGATAGACTATGGTAATATAGGCGCCTCTTACACGCTGTATAACGTATTAGTCCTTTATATTTACGGTTTTGCGGGTCTCTTTACGGGAGCTAATAAGGTCCGTAGGCTTTGCTATAACGGGCTTTAGGTTTTAAGCTTGGCGTTCCTAAGTTAGCTTAATTAGGTTGCCCTTTTATATAATTAGGCCTCTATTAAACTTAATCAGATTCTACTTAGTTAACTACTCTTGCGGCTTTGCCAAGAACTTAGCTTTTTATAGTTTAGTTTCTTTAGCGTCCGTAAAGGTCTAGTTTACTAGGAATAGGGTATTATCTATTTAGAGTCTAATAATACCAAGGCCGTTTAATAGGCTGTATAGGAGGCAGGGGTTATAGGTTAACTATTTTATTTTAAGCTTACTAACGTAATGCTAGTGGTATGTTTTAAACTAATAGTTTCTAGCTTCTGGTACTCCGTAAAGAGGTTTTATAACCTATAAAATTGTTCCTAGTTATAGGTTAAGCTTAAGGGGTGGCCGTATAAAGATGTCCCTACTTAGGTAGGTATTAGACTATATATAGGCTTGCGAGATATCCCGTAAGTAAAGGGCTACGGATTTAGTTTGCTATAGTCTAGGTATAAGTGCGAGTATAATCCATTAACTAACCTGTTAAATTATAGGCGATTGCATAAGGACTAAGTCCTTTCCTTAGTTATTATAGGCTTATATAACAAGCCTTAATTTTTTAAAAGCTTTATTAGTACTAGGGTGCTTAATTTTATTAATAAAGCGTAAGTTAAATATACGGACGCCTTGCGGAATGTCTCTCTCCGTTATAACCGTAAAGATACCCTTTTTAAGTAGTCCGTTAATCTCTTTGCGTTATAAGTCTGTAAAAGGGGTTTCCTATACTAGAACTAATATATCTATAGGCAGAGATTGCTTTACGGATGTGCCTATAGAGGTTAGGTAATTCTCTATTATGGGGTTCTTACGGGGGCGTCCTTGGCTATACTTTATAGCAGGATTAGTAGGTTTAGTAGGTTTCTAGGGGACCTTTAGGGTAGGTAAGGGTGCTTCTAGTTTATTTAATTTGGCGGGTGCTTCTAGTTTATCTAATTCGGTGGGTGCTTCTAGTTTGTCTAGCTCGACGTTATAGGTATTTTTAGGCCGAAAGTAGGGTTTTACGGACGTGCTTCTAAAGCTAGTTGGCCCGTTAGGGAGTTATATATAATATATCTTATCTTCTATAGCTAGTAAATGGTAAGGTCCAGTCTAATTGCCGCTTTTACGCCATATAAGGACCTTAGAATTAAGCGGGAGGTATTATACTAAGGTTATATTAGGTCCGTTACAGTAGTATAAAGCGTTATTAATAGTTTATTTAGCCCGTAATTTAACTATTTTAGCTATTACCTTCTGTATTATAGCTGCTCGTTCTATAATAGATAGGGTAGAAGGGCCTAGGTTGCTTATCCTTAGGTAGGCTTCGTAAACTAAGAGGGTAGGTACTAGTCCGTTAGGGCTAGCGGTATTGTTAATAGCTTTTACAGCTATTTATAGAGCCTGTAACGGAACCTTATAGCAAGTACTACAGTAGGCTCGTTATTAGGCTAGGTGTGTAGGTATTATAAGTAAGTTAATAACGTAATAATAACTAGTAGAGTGGTTGCCTAACAGATTAACTCTAATTGTATTCTAAGAATTACTACAAGGAAAGAACTATCTAGAGTAGG
>Ga0307515_10009282_pt1 | contig 19035 bp, 1 predicted proteins | sample 17_EM_MG_FD_194513 | JGI IMG/M metagenome (GOLD analysis project Ga0307515, IMG submission 194513) | Populus trichocarpa ectomycorrhiza microbial communities from riparian zone in the Pacific Northwest, United States - 17_EM | ecosystem: Host-associated > Plants > Roots > Unclassified | place...
CATTTTAAGCTGCCTAGAAAGTATTTATGTATATATAACTATAGCGCCATAGCCTAGAGGCTGCATGCGCAGTATTGTACGTAGTATAATACAACGGATAAAAAAAAAAAAGAAAAAAAAAAGAAAAGAACGTATTAATAGAATATAAGGGATAACCTTTAAAAAATGTAATAGGAACTAAAAGGAGTAATAAACACTATTACAGACCTTATATCGGCAGTAGTGCGACTACTAAGAAAAGATATAAACGGGTTAGTTAAGATAGTATGGGAGGCGCTGGAACCGATCAAGCCATAGGACGAGGGGTAGCTGAGTTACGTAGCCAGTTACGCCATAAGTCCGGAACGTAGGAATATAGGAACGTAGGAACGTAATATACTAACGTACTAACGTACTAATATACTAAACCCTTTACTATAAGGGGGAGTTATATATTTAAAGACATACGGTCTCTATAGATAGTTTCTTTTCCCTATAGTAAATCCTAGAATACAATTGGAGTTAATCTATTAAGCAATCACTCTACTAGTTATATTTACGTTATTGACTATTTTATACCTATATACCCAGCCCATTAATAAGTCTACTATAGTATTTCCTATAAGGCTTCGTTATATATTTACTACAAAGGTTATAGTAAAAGAAGTTAAATAATATGCTACTAAAAGCAGCAGCTATAATAGTGTCCACAGCGGCAACTACGTTAGGATTAGGTAATAATACTAGTATAGTAAATACTAACTCGTAACTAGTTACTATTAGATAGCTATAGAAAATAGTTAATTAATTAATAGATAATAATAGGATATTTAAAGAAAGGATTAATAGAATTGGAGCAGCTAAGGTTAAGTTACCCTTAATTAAGCAATTCTTAGGGGAGAAGTTAAAGCTTAAGGGATGCCTTATATAAATATATTTTAAGGTTATATAGGAAGGAGTAAAGCTAGAAACGTTTATAGATTAAGTTACTTACGTAGGATTATTCTTAACGGGAAAGGCACTTAAGTGGTTTAAACCTTACCTTATAGAGGTATAGAAGTATAGCATAATAACTACTAACTAGGAGGTATAGTATATGTTCTTAAGTTAGAACAGGTTTATAGAATAATTAATACAAATATTTAAAGACCTAGAGGCAACTACTATAGTAGAAAGAAAGCTTTAAAACCTAATATAAAGAACTTTAGTAATTAAGTATATAACGTAGTTTTAAATATTAGTAATATAAGTTAAATAGAACGATAAAGCGCTTATAGTATAGTATAAATAAGAACTTAAAGTAAAAGTCTAGGACGTAATTATCCTAATAAAAGATGCGGATACTCTTAGGGATTTAATTAATTAAGTAATTAAGATTAATAATAGGATTTACCAAAGAGAGCAGACTAAAAGGGGTTAGGATAGAGTTTTATAGTTATATAAGGTGTAGAGTACGCATTAATAAAGTTAAAGTTAGAAATTATAGTATAGCGTAGAGCTAATAAACCTAAGTAGTACTAAAGAATTTAAAAGATAAAATAAGAAATTATAGAAACCTAGAGGATAAGGGTTAAGTAATTAAAGGTTTAAGGAGTAAAGGCTAAACTAGGGATTTTAGTAATAGAAGATATTTAGGCGGACTTTATAATAAGAAAAATGGTTTAAAAAAGAAGCTTATATAAATTGCGGAAAATAGGGTTATTACGTTAAAGACTATAGAAGTGGTTAAAGTTACTATATAATAAAAGGAATAAGACTACTAGACAATATATACGTATAAAGGGATAATAATATACTATAAGGAACAAAAGAGTGTTTAATTAAAAGTTTTACGTTTTATTATAATAATGTATACTAAATTTATAAGGACGCTAAGTACGGCGTAAGCTATTGGCCACAAGAGCTAAAATTATTAAAGTTTAAAGAAACTAACGAACTAGTTCGTAGATTAGATATTAAGAATAATAAATTTAATATAGGCGAAATACTTAGTAATGATAAGGTAATAAAAGTAGCTTACTAGGAGTATATAGACCTTAGAAATATTATAAAAAAGGTAAAAGATAATTCTACTATAGAATAGGGAATATTAGTAAGGATTAAGACCCCACTAGATATAATGTCTATTGCTTTATAAGATATAAGAAAAGTAAGATAATAAACTACTTCGGCACTTAATAAAGGTAAAAGGCTATAAGCTTAAGATTCTTAGGAAGAGATAAGAGATAACTAAAATTTTTAAGATAAAATAAGATAAGCTTAGGGACCTATAATAGACGATAACCAATAGAGTAGAGTAACGGCTTAGTTTAGTAATATATAAATAAGCTTAGGACGAAGTTTCCTAAAGGTATAAGACTCTTAAGACAAGATAAGTAAGATTTAAGACTCTTAAGACGAGATGAGAATACTAAAAAAGCCTAATTAGACTAAGGCTGGAGTAAAGCTTAAGATAGAAGTAAGCTTAGGATTAAGAATCCTATAGGACTAAGATTTTAGTAATAGAATAAAGACTATTAAAGAAATTGCGAGTAAGGCTTAGTAATAGGATTAAGGTATTAATACCACAATTAAGAAGTAAGGAAGCTTTAAGGATCTACTTATAAGACGCAAACTAAAAGAAACTATAAAAGAATTTAGGTAAAAAATTATCCCATAGTAAGAACAGAAACTAGATAAGAGATTTAGTATACTAAGTCGTATAAGGAATAGAGCACCTATATAAAGAATTACTAATAGGCCTAGGGCAGGTACGCTAAAAGCTAAGTAGCTTACTAAACTGGAAAATAAAGAGGATTTAGAGATCCCTACTAGATTTAAAAAACGATATATAAAGGGCTATTATAATGCAGTAATAAGAAGATACTTCCTTACGGATAAGCTATATACACTCTAGTAGCTGTACTAAAAGTAGTATAGATAACAACATAACGATAAGTAGGAAGATTTCTATATGTGGTTAAATAAACGAGTTATTTAAGACTACCTAATTATAGAGAAGGCTATAACTCATATTAAAGGAGCCTTAATTATAATATTAAAAGATTTAGAGGAATAATTAGAAGACTAGAGAAGTAAAAGACGCATCTTAGTACCTGCGAATAAAGTTATAACATTTAGATTAGCATGGTAAAGGTTTAAACTTAAAGATAAAAATAAGTTAAGAGTTAACCTAAAGCACCTAGCACACTATATGCTATTATAGATTGTATATATAGACGACATATATAAAATATATAAAAATCTATAATAATAAAAAAAGAATTAAAAGTACCCTATAAGGATATATTGGGCGCTAGATAAGCAATAGTATAGAAATGCTAAATATATATATAGATAGCATCTAATAGAAGTTTAAGAGTTAGGGGACTTAATACTTTAACTAGGAAGATTCCTTATAGAAGAATACTTAGATAGATAATAGTGGTAGGAATGCCTAGAGAATACGTATCTATAGTATATTAAAAATAAAAAGCGGACTAAGTATTAGCTAAAGAGTAAGCTAAGTATATAAGGATTAAGTAGCTAATAGTTAGGAAAAGTAAAGGCCTATAAAACTAGGGGGAGCTAATAATAGAGCCTTAAACCCTTAAAGGAATTTAAAAACAATACCTAAATTTATAAGTTAAATAGTAAGATTAGTAGTTTAAAGTACTAATAGATAGTAAAGTAACGCGGAACTATATCTTACTAGTAGCAGTTAAAAGAATAGGGTTACCTTATAGATAAAAGGAGTAACCTTACCTATTAGTTATAATTTTAGGAGATCCAATAGCCTACGGAGGAGGGATTATTAATCTTAAAATAGGACCTATTTAGATAACCATTAAAGGGAGACAAATTATAATGTCTTTTAATATCCTACTATTAAGACGGGACAAGGCAGTACTATAAATGCCTTAGTTATAGGAATATAATCTAAAGATTAATTAGATTATAGGTTAGGTTAATATTAGAAATACTTAACGCTATAGGATGCAATAGTCTACTCAATTTCCATAGATTTAGAATTAAGTCGCTTATTTAATTCTCCCACACTGCAAAACTTACACTACTAGATGGTAGGACTGTATAAGGTCTTTAAGAAGATAGGCAACTTATATAAGATAAAGCTCCTAGATTTAATTAGAGTACATCCTATCTTTTTACTAGATAAGTTATAGAAAGCTATAGATAACCTATTACCCGGATAAAAGAATATACCTCCCCTACTAATTTAAGTAAACGGTAATAATAAATAGGAAGTTAATAAAATACTAGCCTATAAAATAGTATAGGGAATATTAAAATACTATATCTAATAAAAGGGTTATAACCTAGACTTAACCTAGTACCTTATATAGAACTTTATAAGCTGCCCCTAGAAGCTTAAAAGATTTTATAATTAATACCCTAACGTACCTAGACCCCTAAAGTACCTAGACGAGTAGATAAAATATTAGTATAATAAAGATAATAAGTTACCGGAGGAGTATAGGGATAAGAACGCCCTAAGGCCCTAATATAGTTATCTATTAAATTCTGCTATATTCTGCCGTTTTCTACTATATTATAAAAACTTTAGATATCTAGGAACTTTAACCATCAGTTAAAGTTATCTAATTGGTTAGATCCTTGCTAAGATTTTTAGCAGTTACGCTTCCTAGCCTAGTGCTTCCACTTAACCTACGGTCGCCTTTTATGCTTAGTCTAAACGCACTTATGTCTTCTTTTCTATCCTCTATATCTTATATTTTATAATCTTACGTTCTATGAGCTTAGTGCTGTCCTATTTCTAACTAAGCCTAAGGGCAGGCTTTCTTTTAAAGAGGGGGGTAATGTAATAGCGCTATTATACGTTACTTGCCATATTCTGCCTATTCTGCTAACCTATAATTAGCTTGCCTAAAGCTAGCACCTTAGCGGCTTACCCTATATATTTGTTTATATCGGTCCTAGTAACCCCTTTTCCTTCTCCTTAGCTTAGTATCTTTGTAAGATAGCATTCTATAAGCTTTGGTTTAGAGGTATTTTTATAAGCCGCTATAAATATACTATAAGGGATAAAGGAGTATCCAATTAAGTACTTCGCGTTTTATTATAATAACGTATACTAAATTTATAAGGACGCTAAGTATAGCGTAAGCTATTAGCTATAAAAGCATAAGTTAAAAGGATTATAGGGTATATAGGAATCGCATAATAAGTAAGATAGGCTGCATTACGGGAAAGATATATATAGATTTAATATACCTAAAGATTTAATAAAGTTAGGGATAATAAGGTAATAAAGGCGATTTACTAGGAATATATAAACCTTAAGAACGTAATAATAGAGGTAGAAACTAAGATAGCTATAGAGTAGAGATTAGTAATGGGGATTATAACTTTATTAAATGCAGTGTCTATTAATTTATAAAAAGAAAGGGAGAGTATCTAAGATAGATTAAGTAAGTAAACGACTACTAGTACTAATTTACCACTTAATAAAGGTAAAAGGCTATAGGTTTAAGAACCTCAAGAAGAGATAATAATAAGTTAAGATTTTTAAGACAAGATAAGACTAACCTAGGATTCTAATAGATAGATAAGGGTAGTAGCTTAATTTTAAGACAAATAGATAAGCATGGGACGTTAAGTACTAGGGACTTAAGATTCTAAAGACGAGATAAGAGCTAATTTAGATTCTAAGAAAAGGACAAGGAAAATAATTAAGAATCTATAAAGTAGAGCTAAAATATTTAAGTAAACAGCTTAAGAACTCGGTTGCTAGATAGATAAAGTATTAAATTACGCCGATATATAAAAAGATAGGGGGTTAAGGCCGCTAGGAGACTAATATTTCGAAGAACGACTAAGGATACCTATAATAGATAAGTATAGCGCTTAGCCTAGAAGTCAAAAAAATAATACCACGATTAAGAAATTCGAGGATCTTAAGGATTTACTCGCTAGACGTAAACTAGGAGAAGATTAAATAGAAGTTAAAGTATAAGTTATAGCGTAGTAATAATAAAAAGGTTACTAAGGGCTAAGTATATTAGGTTACTTAAGGGATAGAGTACCTATATGGGAGGTTAATAATAGGCTAAAGATAGGTATACTAAGGGCTAAGTAGTTAGAAGAACTAGAATAAGAAAAGAATCTAGAAATTCTAACTAAGTTTAAAGAATAATATATAAAAGGCTGTTATAAAGTAGTAATAAAAAATATTTCCTTATAGATAGATCGTATACGCTTAGGGGACTATATTAAAAGTAGTATAGGTAGCGCAAGAGAGGCGACTAGAAAGATTTTTACTTATAGTTAGATAAATAAGTAATTTTAGAAAGATATATAAGTTGTATTAAAGGAGTATTAATTATAATACTTAAGAATCTAGAAGAGTAAATAGAGGACTAGAGAAGTGGTTAGCGTATTTTAGTGCTAGCTAAAGATATAGTAATGCTTAGATTAATATAATAAAGGGTTAAACTTAAAAGGGGTAATAAGCTAAGAGTTAACCTAAAGTACTAAGCGTATTATAGATTATATATATCTATAGTATATTAAAGAAAAGAAGCGAACTAAGTATTAGCCAAAAGTAGACTAAGTATAGCTAGGATTAAGCTAATAATTAGGAAAAGAAAAGATCTATAAAACTAGAGAGAGCTAGTAGTAAAGCCTTAGACCCTTAAAGAAATTTAAGGATAATATCTAAATTTATAAGTTAAGTAGTAAGATTAAACGTTTAAAGTACTAATAGATAGTAAAGTAATAAGGAACTATATATTACTAGTAGTAGTTAAGAGAATAGAGCTAAAAGGAGCACCTATATCTATTAGTTATAATTTTTTAAAATCTAATAGCTTATAGAGGAGTTATTATTAATCTTAAAATAGGACCTATTTAGATAACCATTAAAGGGAGACCAATTACGATATCTTTTAATATTTTGCTATTTGGGCGAAATAAAGCAGTTTTAAAAAAATACCTTAATTATAGATATATAATCTAAGAATCGACTAAGTTATAGATTAGGTCGATATTAAGGATATTTAATAATATAAGATGCGATAAGTAACTAAAATAATATAGTACTAAGTTAGAGCGATATATAAGGAGACTAAGCGAGGCTTAAGCTATATATTTTTTTTAAAAAAAATACTATAAGTACGGTAAAAAAAACTATAGAGCTTAGAAAGTAAAAGGCTATTAAAGTATATAGTATAGGACTATAAGATAGAATTAAAACTAGGAATAAGTTTAAGGTTTTTTCTAATCTATAAACTTACTAAAGAAGAGTTAAGAGCACTTAAAGAGTTTATCTAGGAGAATCTATAAAAAGGATATATTTAACTATTATAGTTAATAGTAAGATATCTAGTACTATTTATACTAAAGAAAAATAGGAAACTTAGGCGATATATTAACTATATATTATATTATAATATTCAATTACGCTATTACGGCTCCTGTTAGGGTCTATGTAGTGGGTCTATATAGGTATATATATATACATATATAAGAGGGGAACCGTACCACTAGGGCTAGATAAAACCTCTCCTTCTCTTATTATACGGCCTATATGGCTTATTATACGGCCTATATAGCCTCTCTTCTAATTAGTAATTGCTAAGCATAAGTAGACGTCTCTTTAAGGCGCTATAGAAAAGCTATCTTAATACGTACTCCTGGGTCTGTTTGGTAGGGTATATAGCTAGGGCTTAGGTTCCGTTCCTAGCTACTCTAGTTATCTAGGTAGGGTATAGGCTGGTAGCCTATAAGGCTAGTAGTAGTATAGAAGGTTCCTTTATTTATATCTGCGTTAATATATATAGCTCTATACCTTACTAAGTTTTATTAAGTTCTATTAGGATATTAACCTTTACTAAATTCTACTAGGTTACCAAATTCTATTAAATTCTACTAGGTTGCTAAAGTTCTGCTAACTTCTATTAGGTTATTAGATTCTACTAGGTTACCGAGATTCTGCTAAATTTTATTAAATTGCCAAAACTTTACTAAATTCTATTAGGTTGCTAAAATTCTGCTAACTTCTATTAGGTTATTAAATTCTGCTAAATTCTGCTAGGTTAATAAGTTCTGTTAAATTCTGCTAGGTTGCTAAAGTTCTACCAACTTCTACTAGGTTACTATTTACAAAATTCTACTATATTTTACTATCCCTGTAGTATTTATCCTCCGCCTCTTAACGTACTTCCTAGCCTCCTCTCTTTACCCTAGCTAGTTCTCTAGTAAATAAAAGGTATAGTAAGAGGTTTGTCTATATAAACTAGTCCGCAACTACCTTAGTAGCCTTTAGCTTAGTTAGGAGCTCTTTATATAAGGATATTCTAGTATAGTAATATATTTCCGCCCGGCTAGCAATATACCTAGGGTAGAATACCACTACGTACATTGTTAATCATTGGCTATAGCCGTATAGGTAGGCTGGAGTTAGGTACCCTAGTACTTTTTAGTGGTAGAGGTATCTATTAAGCCCTATATACTTGGTTCTAAGTAGCGTATTAATTACACTCTTTACCTTTATAAGCCTCGCGTGGCGTTTAAAGACTTCCTTATTTTATGGCTTGGCCTAGGCCGTTATATAGTAGGTAAGCGTACTCTAGTACTTTTCTTATTCCCTTTTCCACCGCTTCTTAAACGCTTCTTATACCCTAGCCCTTCTACTTCTCTTATACTGCGCTTTAGATAAGTCTATTAGCTATATATCTGTCCCTAAGATAGCGGCCGCTATTCTCTTAAGCTTATCCCGTCTAGTGGGCTGCATTAGTGGCTTTATTCTAGGCCGGAGTTAGTAGGCTATTATAGCCCGTATAGTATTGCACTCCCTCTTAATATGCTCTCTTGCTAGTCCTTCCTGCATCCTTTCCGTGTAGGCTATAGCTAGCTCTTTAAGGTATATCTATAGCGGTAGAAACCCTATCTCGTGCTTTAGTACTACTATTAGCGTTAATTTATACGCCCCTATAATAGTACGGAGGTATAGGTTCTATACTATACCTAGCTAGCGCAGCTTAGTTTTACTTATCTCCTTAGGCTTTGTTTACTCCGGTAATAAGTACTAGGTACTATATCTATATAAGATTGCCAGCCAGATTATAGCGAAGTATATTATCCGTACCTTTTAGAAGAAGGCGCCCTATATAGAGGCCGTAAGCCAGGTTAGTGCGGCCATTTAGGTAATTACCTTTATCTTAACAATATTAATATATAGTCCCTATTTAAGCTTTAAGTTAACCTATACCCCTAATATATATAGGTTACTAACTAGGCCTTCCGTAAAGCTATATATGTTAGCTATAGCCTTTATATTAAACTTCTTATAGCTTCTTATAAAATAGATAAGGTGGTACTTTTTAGGGGCAAATACTACCCTATACTGGCTTGCCTACACCATATTTACCTTATACGCCCTTTTTATAGTTCTATAGTTTTCCTTTATAGTCTTACTATACGTTAGTATATTAGAGTTGTTAACAAATCTAAATACTGTAGTAGTTTCCCCTTATAGCTCTAGTAGGAGTATATAGGCAAAAAAGAGAAATAGAATTGGCGATAGCGCTAAGCCTTAGGGTATACCGGTGTTTGTTTATATTATTTATACTATATATCCTCTAATTAAGAGCCTCGTTATTTAATCCTTAAGGAAGGACTTTATAAACTATACTATCTAATAGGGTATGGCTTAGGCCTTTATATTATAGATTATTCTTTTATAGGAGACTTAGTTAAAGGCTCCAGAAATATTAAGGCTAAGTAATAAGGCTACTAGGTTTAGGTTACTCCTCCACACTATATATACCTATTAGGTTAGTAGCTCTAGTACTATCTATATTAAGCGCCCCGGCCTTACTCCTATCTAACTAGCTAGTAGTATACCCGTCTTCTCCGCAATTTTAGATAGTTAGCTAGCTACTATTCTCTTAAGTAGCTTCCTAATAGTGTTAAGCAGCGCAATCGGCCGGTAGGCCTTTGCTATAGTGTAGGATAGCTTTTATAGTTTTTAGAGGACTACTATAATAGAGTTTTTAAACGGTTTTGGGTAATATCTAATTGCTATATAGCTGCTAAAGAGTTTAGCCAGCACTAGGGCTAGCTGCTCTCCGTATATCTTAAGGAATTAGTTAATAATCTTCTTTAGACCTAGGGCCTTATTAGGGGTAAGCCCCTTTAAGGCCGTAATAATATCCTCCTCCTTAACTACTTCCTTTACTATTTACAGCTCTGGGTATATAAACCCTAGTATATCGCTAAGGTCCGCCTTTACCAGTAGCGGAAAGAACTGCTTTATAAGGATAGTAGCCTTCTTCTTCTGATTATAGTATAGGGTCTCCTCTCTTAGTCTGCTAATAAGAGGAAACTATAGTAGGGCCTTTGGCTTCCCGTTCGCTATATATGCCCATTTTACTATCCTCTATATCCCTTTAGGGTTATTTATTAGCTTTTTAACGGTCCTCCTCTATAGCTTATTAGCCTCTTATTAAATTACCCTTTTCTTCTTATTCTATACGACTCTATAGTTAATTTAGTTAGGTATTAACTAAGAGACCTTCTACGCCTAAAAGGCCTATTAGGTTTTCTTTACCACTTTTATATATTCCTCTAACTATGCTTTAAAGGCTTGCGGTAAGGGCCGCGCGTTAAATACTATTTTTACTATAGTATTCTTAATCGCTTAATATATGGCCTCCGCTAGTGCGTTTAGTTTATCTCTTATATTGTACGGAAGTCTATATAAGGGCTAGAGTTAGCCCTCTAGCTTGCTCTATACTACCTTCTAATTAGCCTTCTTCTATAGCGGTCTCCTAGGTAAGGGGGGCCCCTTTAGCGTCTCTATGTTAACCTCTATAATAATAGGAAAGTAGTCAGACCCTATATGCTAGCGGTCTTATCTTTAACTCTATAGCAGCCTATTAGTAATTTAGGGGGAGGTAAATACTAGGTCTAGTATGCTTCTTAATATGCCCTTTACCCACGTCTCTATGCCCGCCTTAGTGGCTAGGCTTAAGCCAGCTGCCTCTGTGGCATAGATAAGGTTATCTACCGCGTTGTCCGCGTATATTACTATTATACCCCCCTAGAAGGGGTAGTGTAGATTAAAATTACCTAATAGTATATGTTCTCCTTTGGCCCTTAGTAGCTCCAGTAGTATATAGATACTACTATTCGTCTATTAGGGGTTATAAATATTATAAATCTAGATAGTCCTCTCGTAGCCCTCTAGCTTAATTATATATACGTCCGCTAAGTGGTATATAGGCGCCCACCTATTTATATTAATAGCCTTATTTATATAAAAGCAGACCCTTATATTGCCTACTCCCGCATATACTAGGTAGTAGGATTTTATAGTATATATTATATTTTTTTAGTCCTTTTGCTATAGCTCTTAGATGGCTAATATATCTAGCTAGGGGTCCGCCTACTTTACCTTTTATAGGAAGTAGAGCAGTACGCCGTTCCTACTATTATTAGTATTATACTATATAATTGTAAGTATTTTCCGGTGTCCTAATATAAGAGGTCTATACTAGCCTCTAAGTTAGCTAAGTCGGTACCCTTTAGCGTCCGTTTGCTTCCTTATAACGCAGTTTTAGAGCCTTTAAATATATCTCTCTAGATCTAGGCTTCTGCTTCTACCTCTATATTAAACTCCGTATTTAGTAGGGGCTCCTAGGTTACTAGGATTTAAATTAGGGCGTGTATACTACTATATAGTGCTATTTAGAGTGTTAATTAGAGGGTCCTCTAGCCTATTTCTTTTTTAAAATAATTAAAAGTCCGCGGCCGGCCGACCTTCTAGGGGGCTTTCTCTGCCTATATAGAGCTTTCTTACGTAACTGTCTCCTTTAACTTCCTTTTCTTAGCTCGTTATAAGACCTCCTTAGTAGTAATCTTATACTATAATTGTGATTGCTATCCGCTTATAGGTGCCTTATGGGTGCCTACGTAGTGTGTTGGCGTATAGGCCTTAATTGCTACAGCCTTCTCCTACTATATCCGCTTAACACTATACGCCCCATTTATACCTTATAGTCTACTTTACAGTTAATATACTTTTTAGGTAGGTCTTCTGTATATTCGCTAGTATTATATTACCTAGCGCAGCGTCCGCATCTAGCTTCTCTCCTATAACTCTTAGCTATATGGTTAAAGCCTTAGTATTTAAAGTACTGCGTTACTAAAAATGTTGTCTCGTGCCTTATAACTAGGTAGTAGTCTCCTCCTAGGAAGAGGCCCTAATTAAATAGCGCATTTGCTAACTCTTTTAACTATATACCTATAATAAGTAACAATTTAACCTTTTATCCCGTTTGGACTCTTCCTAGCTTTTTCTACGCTAGCCTTTCTACTATAAGCCCCGCTATAGTATAGTTCTGCTTTATTATATCTTCTATTATCTGCTTGGCCTCTAGGCCTTAAATAGCGAGGCTTATAGGTACTGCGTGGACCTTTACTAGTACTAGCGGAACAGCTAGTGTAGTAAAGCGTCTAAGGACCTTTATTTACTCTGTTTCTTATAGTAACCTATCTTTTACGTCTTTATCCGTAATATACGCCCTAACGTTACTACTTTGTAACTTCTTTACGGCCTATATCCTGTGGGTGTCTAGGGGTCCTGTGGCCTAGAGTTTATATATTAGGGCTTAGCTGTTCTGCTTTAAGGTTTTCTTATAGTCGGCGGCGTTGCTTATGCGGATTGTGATCTTATATACTTCTATAGGTTTATAGGCAACTTGTTTTATAGCTTAGGGCATTATAGGTATAGTGGCAGCGACGTGTACGTATAATAGCAGGCCTATAGACGTCGGTCCGCTCTTTATAGCCATTGTTGCGGCCTTCCTAAGGGCGCCAATATCTGTCCGGATTGCCTTTATGTTTTAGGTATATTGCTCCTGGGTTCCTTAGGTTTAGATAAGCTCCGCTAATATAGCGAAGGCTGTTTAGAGGGTTGTGATCGCGGTAGTAAGGAAGAAGAGCATAGTAGAGCGCTCCTTGTCTATATTAAGAGATCGTTTCTATAGTGCCTGCTAGGTTTGTTTTGCGGTTTATATAGTCTATAGAATGCGTTCTTAAAAGGCGCGCTGTTTAATTAGGGTGGTTGGGGTGGTTAGGGCTAGGGGTTTGTTTATTTGTTATAATCTGGTTTTAGGGGCTGTATATTAGAAAACACTATATATACCTCTACTAACGCCGAATTAGGGTGTGTGGTTTTAATAGGAAGGGTTTTTGTAGTCCTCTGGAGCTCGTGGGAGCTCTATTAGGCTTATTTCGCAGGTTTCTTTAGCAGGCGATTGTATAGTGGAAGGTCTGGATATATTAACTATAGATAGTTAAATAGTATTACTAGAAAGGATAGGTATCTGTATAATTATAGCACCTATTATACTAAACGCGTACTTACGCGTTTGGTGCACTAACTACTTACTTATAACTAATTAGGGGGGAGGGCGCGTTAGTATATAGACCACGTAGTCTACCTTAATAGAATTAATAGTCACTACTATCCAAAAGAGTATACGATATTATACGTATTTCGTGCCCCTGGATATAGCTTACTTATATTATTAAATTAATATAAATACTAATTAGTAAGCGCGCATAGATTAGCAATTACTTAACACCTCCCCCTAAGCAATATACGATAGCGACTACCCGTTTAAATCCTAGTACGACCTGCTAGAAGGTTGGAAGTTGGGGATTATAGACTATATCACTATCTCTATATACTTATTTAGGTCTTAGTACGGTTTACCGGAAGTTTATAGATATAAATATAGACCTTTATAAAACCTCTTACCCTTTTACAAACCTCTACGGACCTATTAATTAATTTTACGGACCGTTATAAGACCTCCTCTACCTGCTATAAGCTACTACTACCCGCTATAAGCTCCTCTTAACCCGTTACAGCTTATATAGATATATTACGCTATATAATATAGTAGATATAAGCAAGCAAATTAATAAAGGTTAAAAGAAGTGGAGTTAGGGAGTCGACCTTACGTCTATAAACGGCGTTAACGACTATATTAATTTTAAAATCTTTAAATACGGATACTTTAAGCTTCTAAACAATAATCTATAGGAATAATATAAGGAAGACTTTACGGACTTTATAGAAGCTATTTTTAAGACCTATAATCTTATAGCTACCTATAACCTATAAACCCTCTTACGTAACTAAGGTGTATAGGTTAAAAAGGATAAGTGAGTTACTATTATACGGTCTCTATATAATACACTATATAAGGAGGACCAAATGGAATAAACTAAAGAGTAAATTTTAGATCACATCAAAACTAGTAGACTTTTTGCCTCTTTTAAACTTAATAGGATCTCTAGTCTTATAGACAACCTATTTAACTAAATTTATCCTATAGATTAAAGAGATCTTAGAATTAATCTTACGGGCTAAAGTATACCTAGTACTTAAGTTACGGACTGTAATACCCCCGTAAACTAAAATATGGACTAAAACCCTCCTATTACTTAAGTTATAAATCTATAAACCACCTAAGTAAAGACCTATAGTAAGGAGCTAGCCAACCTAGCCAAGCTTTATACCGACGAATCTAAGTATAGCAGTAAAAATGATAACTTTAACTTTAAACTAACTATTTTTACAGACCTTTGTTAGAAGGCTAATATTCCTAAATAGGAGTTTAGCTAAGCCTACTTTACTATACTACGCGGCCTAGCCCTTAACTACTACTACACCAACCTTAAGAGTAACCCCTTTAGTGTTCCCTTTAATAAGCTATATAAGGCTATACGCAACTACTTTAAAGGGCCTAAATATAAGTGTAATATCCTTACCTAATAGAATGCAATTAAACTATGGACTGTAATTAATAAGAATACTAAAAAATTAACTATAGAGTGCCTGTAAATTCTTATTAAAGACCTTTGGCACCTATAGTACGGCCTTAATATTAGGCTTTAAATAGACAACTTTCTGTATAATAAACTTATTATAGCCTACTAGGAAGTGGAACCCTATAAATACGCCTACTCTAAGCTTATAGATACTATAGCTGGCCTTATTAATAATTTATAGTCCTCTATTGCAATATATAAAGCTTTAAACCTACTAGGTGGTACTTAAGCCTTTATTATAAACCTATAAAACCTATAAACTAACTTAGATGCCTACTTTATGGACCGCCACTACCGCTAGTAGTACTTATACCGACTAAGTCCTACCCGTAACCCCTATAGCAACTCCTATATAAAAGTATACCCCTATAAATAAACCAGCTAGAAGTGCTTTATATACGGTAAGAAAGGATATTAGTCTATAAGGTATACCTAGGAAGAGCGCAATAAGTTTAAGAAGAGATTTAACAGCTGGATTAACTAGTTTATTTTAGACTATAAAGGAGAGGAAGTGGAATAGTCTCTTAACAAGCTAATAGAAGCCCTTATAATTAACTTTAACTTAAATACTTAGGAATAAAAGACCTTAGAGACATTCCTAACTGCTTTTAGACCTTTTACGGACAGCTAAGCCTTTAATATTACAACTGTATTAGCCGACCGCTCCTTTATATACTTAATCGCACCTAAAAACTAGCCTATAAGTATACCCGTTAAATCCGTTATAGATATTATAGACCGCAAACAAGACCTATTTATATATATTATTATAAAACGCTATACCCCTAATGAATTCTTTAGCGTTATAATTGATATAGGTGCCTTTAAGAAGTCTACTATAGGTTACGGATAATACCTTATATATAAGACCACCACAAATAATAATACGGATATTAATACTATGTAAACTAGGGCCGTAAACGTCTAATTCGGCATCGGCTTAACCGTATTAATTAGATTAGTTATAGTTAAGACCCTAATTAGCCTAGTTAACTTCCACGTAGTAAAAGCGGATACCCCTTTTTTACTCTGTCTTGCAGATATAGACAGGTTATAGGTTTACTATAATAATATTACAGATACCTTAATTGGCCCTATAACTGCCCCAGGAAATAAGCATATTACCCTACTAATTATACGATAATTTAGACACCCGTTCCTTATATAGGGAGAGACTTTATAGACCTATATTTAGGAATCTTTTAACTATAACCCATACTACCTTACTAGTACTAAAATCCACCACCTATACCGCCGTTTTGGCTACCTGTTAGTTGAAAAGCTATATAGAGTCCTTAAACGCTCTGGATATAATAACGTTAATAAAAAGGCAATTAACCACTTAACTAAATACTGTTCCTTCTGCTAGAAATACAGACGTTCTCTAAGCTAATTTAAGTTTACCCTTTATAAGGATTTTAATTTTAATTACTTAGTATATATAGACATTATATACATTAACGGCAACCTAATATTATATATAATTAACAAGGCAACCCACTATTAAGCCGCCTATTAGTTGTAAAATATATTTATAAAACACACTTAGGATATTTTACAGACCTACTAGATTAATATATACGTTAGACCCCCTAAGTATATTACCTATAATGCTAGTAGAAACTTTATTAGCAAGGAATTCTAACAGTATACTATAGCTATAGCTATTTTAATAAAAGCTGTTCTAGTTAAGGCGCACTAGTCTATTAAGCTTATTAAGTAAGCTTACCTAGCTTTATAAAGAGCTTACTAGATTATTACAGATGAGTATAAGGACATTTAAAGGGAACTAGCTTTATAGATAGCCGTAAAAGCCGTTAATAATACCGCTAGCCCTAACGGACTAGTACCTACTCTTTTAGTTTACAGAGCTTACCTAAGGATAAGTAACCTAGGCCCTCCTGCCCTGTCTACTACAGAATAAGCAGCTGTAATACAGAAGGCAATAGCCGAAATAGTTAAATTACGGGCTAAACAAGCTATTAATAACGCCCTATATTACTGTAACGGACCTAATATAACCTTAGTTTATAACCTCCCGCTTAATTCTAAAGTCCTTATATAGCGTAAGAGTGGCAACTAGACTAGACCTTATTATTTACTAGCTGTAGAAGACAAAACGTACTATATATAACTCTCTAGCGGATTAACTAACTTTAGAAGCACGTTTATAAAACCCTACTTTTAGTTTAAAAATACCTATACTATTAAACTAGATAAACTAAAAGCACCCCTACTTACTTTAGAAGTCTCCTAAAAACCTGTTAAACCTACCATAAAGCGCGGTTAAGGACGCCCCTAAAAGCACCCTATAATAGAGAATTACTTAACCTCTATAGGTACATCCGTAAGGTAACTTCTACCTATAAATATATTAGTTCTAGTATAAAAAACACTTTTTACGGACTTATAACGCAAGGAGATTAATAAACTACTTAAAAAGGGTGTTTTTACGGCCGTAACGGAGAGAGATGTTCCGTAAGGCGTCCGTATATTTAACTTACGCTTTATTAATAAAATTAAGCACCCTAGTACTAATAAAGCCTTTAAAAAATTAAGACTTATTATATAAGCTTATAACAACTAGGGAATGGACTTAGTCCTTATATAATCGCCTATAATTCAACGGGTTAGTTAACGGATTATACTTACACTTATACCTAAACTATAGCAAACTAAACCCGTAGCCCTCTACTTACGGGACATCTCGCAAGCCTATATGCAGTCTAATACCTACCTAAGTAGAGATATCTTTATACGACCACCCCTTAAGCTTAATTTATAACTAGAAATAATTTTATAGATTATAAAACCCCTTTACAGAGTGCCAGAAGCTAGAAACCACTAGTTTAAAATGTATTACTAGTATTACGTTAGTAAACTTAAAATGGAATAGTTAACCTACAACCCCTACCTCCTATACACCCTATTAAACGGCCTTAGTATTATTGGACTCTAAATAGATAATACCCTCTTCTTAGTAGACCGGACTTTTATAGATGCTAAAGAGACTAAACTATAAGAGGTAAAGTTCTTAGTAAAGCTATAAGAGCAGTTAACTAAGTAGACTCCAATTAAGTTTAATAGAGGCTTAATTATATAAAAGGGTAACCTAATCTAGCTAACTTAGGAACGCCAAGCTTAAAACCTAAGGCTTATTATAGTAAAGCCTACGGACCTTACTAGTTTCTATAAAGAGAGCTATAAGACTATAAATATAAAGGACTAATACGTTACATGGCGTGTAAGAGGCGCCTATATTGCCATAGTCTGCTAACCTAAATCTGCCTATAATTTATCCTTTACGGCCTAGGTAACAAATCCGCAAGAGAAAAATATTAAGCAGCTTAACAAACGTATTTAGTGGCAAATTAATAATGCAATAAGAGGACTTACTTTTATACCACTAGACCTAAATTCCCTTAGCTTACTGGTATTTATAAATGCCTCCTTTGCTAATAATAGGGACCTATTATTATAAATCGGCTTTATAATTATACTTATGGACCGTAATTAGAATATAAATATAATTTATTAATCTTTAATTTAGTATAAACGAGTAACCCGTAGTATACTAGCTTCTAAGCTATATATACTAGCTTATAGCTTTAATATAGGAGCCGCAATTAAGTTAACAATCTAGAAGATCCTATAATTGGAGTAATTACCCCTAGTTCTATGCACCAATTTAAAGTCCCTCTACGACTGTATAGTTAAACTAGGTATAATATAAGAGAAGAGGCTTATAGTCGACCTAATATGCTTACGTTAGGCCTACGAATGACGTAAGATTATAAAGGTTAAATAGATTAGCAGCGGAGACAACCTAGTAGACGCTATAACTAAGGCAAAGCCGTACTAAGCTCTTAAAACCCTAATTAATATAAATAAGCTTAATCTAAAGGTTATAAAATAGGTAGAACAAGACTAACAGAGTACTTATAGTTTATTTACAGCCCGTTAGAAGGCCGTATAGTTTATTTATAGTCCGTTAGAAGGCTATACGGTTTATTTTACGGGCCGTAAGTAGGACTTATGGCCAGCTTAAGGCACCGTTTGGAAGGCAGCCTGGAAGGTACCTTAGGAGGGATTTCCTATATATTTCTTTTATATTTTACGGTTCTATTAAAAGCAATTACGGAGGTTATATACAAGTGGGTCTATCTTTAAGTACTACTAGTATATAATTAC
>Ga0307515_10009283_pt1 | contig 19034 bp, 20 predicted proteins | sample 17_EM_MG_FD_194513 | JGI IMG/M metagenome (GOLD analysis project Ga0307515, IMG submission 194513) | Populus trichocarpa ectomycorrhiza microbial communities from riparian zone in the Pacific Northwest, United States - 17_EM | ecosystem: Host-associated > Plants > Roots > Unclassified | place...
GGATTGTAGCTTCTGCTCTCGGTATCATAGCCGTCGGTGATGGTCAATCATATATGACCTCGTATCTATCTCGTAAGCTTCTCATGAAATGGTCATTTATACCATATATATTCAGGCGCGTTTACGCTCTCCCGAGCCCTCGTGCATAGCTTGGTCGGCTAGTCTTGATGTATCTGAGATCATACCTTGCAGCCGGTGGCTCTCACACGGTGCCTGTCAGTAGTTATATTCATCCTCTTTCAGCATCAGTCAAGCAGGATTATAGGCCTCCAGTATGGTCGTTCGGCATTCATTTCGGTAAGCAGTTGGGTAAACATCCCAGTCGGTGTCTTCGGTAGAGGGCTCCCGATAATCCTCTTATTCTATCCCAATTTGGAGTCCTTCGACCGTGATCTTGGTCGCTATGCTCAGTTATCATCTCTCGGTAGGTGTCTCAACTGTCTCTCAAGATGCTATTCGGTGACTGTCTCTCGCGTTGCCGTTCGGTAGGCTATTTGGTACGTTCGGAGATCATTTTCAGTCTCGTTCGGAACTGCTTCGGTAGACATAATTGCACTCATTCGGCATCGATCAAGCGAACTTGATCTTCTCATCATCTCTCCTGTGCTCTTGCAGTCGCACTGATCATCCTCCAAGTTGGTGCACTTGTAGGTACACTTGACATCCGCCCTGTGCCCGGTGCACTTAGCATCTCCAATTGCTCGCCGGCTTTCCTCCGGGTATGCTTTCCGCTCCTTCTCCAGGTGTGCTTGCTGTCACTTGTCTGGGTATTCACATCATCGTTTTCTGAATTCGCTTGCCGCTTTATCCGCAGGTGCACTATTAACTCTCCTTCACGTAGGCTTGTTGACACTGCTGTTGATCTCTGCCGGTAAGTGCGCTCGAAGGTGCTTCCTCCCAGCACTTCCAGTACGGTGATTTCTTGCAGTAGGGGTTGGTTTTGATTGCGGTACGGTCATCCCCCTTTTGTACGTCGTAGCTCTGCCGACAACTAATCTATTTCGTTTTCTTCGGGTGCCATATAGGTTGGTAAGACTTGATTCTGAAGTTGATTTCCAGTAGCAGCTGTGTATCTCGGGATCGCCGAGACTGAGTCGGGATCTCATTCGGGATTGTGACTTGCGTATGCGGCTTCTTGATTCATCTGTAGGTGCGTTTGCCATCACTTCTCTAGGTGCACTTTTCGGCGTTGCTAGCCTTCTCTATTGGCGAATCCGTTTCACGGTGCTTCGTTCCTGCACTTCCGGTGCGGTAATTCGCAGTAGGGGTTGTTGCGATTCCAGCAGTGTCATCCCCCTCTTTAAAGATCGTTGCTCCACCAAAGACTATTCTCGTACGGCTTCGTGATGTGCAGTATCGGCATTGTAGCTGTGTGACTCGGGATCCGATCCGGGATCGTACTTGGCATTGTAAGTCGGGCATATAGCTGTTCAATTCGGCATCTCTGAATAGTGCTCGGAGTAGTGCTCGGTATCGTACTCGGTGGAGCTATGCCGCCGGTACATCGTTTGTTTGCATCTCTGCGTTCCAGTGTAACTTCGTAGTTTGAAATCAAAGTCGTGATCTCGAGAATCGTATAACTTCGCATAACCTCAATATCTTCATAAATGGGAACAGGATTGGTTGCCATCCGTCTCCAGTGATCCATCTCCTGAGATCCATCTCCTGTCATCCACCTCTGGTCATCCATCCATATCCGGTCATCCATCCATATCCGGTCGCGATCCATATCATGCCGTGATCCATCCCCGGACGGGATCCATCTCGTGTTAACCATCTTCGGCCGCAAACCATCTCCGGCCGCAATCCATCTCCGGCCGCGATCCATCTCCGGCCGCAATCCATCTCCGGCCGCAATCCATCTCCGGCCGCGATCTCTCTCCGGCTGTGATCCAATTCGTTCCAGCCATTCGTTTCCACCTGTGCATAATTGGGCCTGTATGGTCCGCATTCGTGACTTCTCCTGTAGCACTGTAAGCTCTCTAAAGGTCATCTTTACTGACGTCCATAATGTCCGTCTTCCATTGACTCTTCATCGCAGTCCCATAATCCGGTGACATATCGTCCATCATAAGCAAATACCCACTCATCGATCCGTCCATATGGCATGGGATCTTTAAGTCCATATCCATGATCCGGCCGCGTGAGCACGTGATCATGATCCACCCAATTGCGTGAATATCGCTCCACCCAACTCCGAGAAGTTGTAAATCCACCCATATGGCAAATTGTAGCCGGGCTCCGAAGTGATTGCAATTGACCGATGCGGCGGGAGTGTCTCCGCATTGGCTTTGCTGAAAACTTCCGTGAAATCTCCGTATATTGCTGGATAAGTCCTCCATCGTCTGTAGGCACCATCTTTGTCGTGGTACCGGCTCCATCTGCAAACGTTAGTTCTCAATTCGTAATATATATATATGGAGCGGTAAGGAGGAATATCCAGGAGCCCGGATTTAAAACGGTTCGCGCATGGAAGAGCCAAGCGCCGCCGTCCAGTACTCCCTTCGTGACTCGGCATGCCGACAACGTTTACATGAGTATACCATTGGGAACCATTTTCTAGCCGTTGCCGCTGCTGCTCCCTGCTCGCCCGTCTAGTGCCTGGTGCCTATCTCACCACTTGAGATGCTTTCCATGGTCACTCCCCGCAGCCCTGTACGAACTCCCACTCTTAGGAAGATCGTCCAAATGACCTCCTCACAGGCCAGTTGATCGTCAAAGGCATTGGCTCCAAGTATTTGAATATCCGGAACACCGCCACCTCCTTCGGAACACGCCTCCTCCCTAGCTGTGATCCAGGTACATTCCCGGGGCATACCTGATGGCCTGCCCGGTCCACTGCCACCTCTTCCGCTCACCCTGGGGTTGCAGAGCCAAAAGTCGAATGCTTTGCAAGTCGACGCAAATTCTCCAGCTCACAGTGCGTCCACCGCGGCTGCCACCATGTGTACGAATACGCTCACTGAGCGATCACATACTTGTCACACCCAATTCAGACTGTCTGACAACCAACTAACGTCCTTGCCTCACCCAATTGGGACTGTCTGACAACCAAGTAACCATCCATTCCCACATGGGGATACAACATATCAATTGAACCTGTTTGCGCATTAAATACATGCGGAATCCGCGGGTCTCCTGAGAGTGCCCAGAGGGTCCATCCTCCGGTAGCCCCGTGGATCCTTAGAATCCCGGCTACATCATCACCATTGTATTCCTAAAACCCTCTTCGTATGCCATCGTATGGGCACATATGCGTGTTCGCTCGTTGGCGTACGTTTGATGAAATTGAATAGAGTTGGCGCACGTGGCTCTCACTCCTTACAACGATCCGATTCGGTCGTCCAATCAGGTGCCAAAGGTGATAATTGACAATGGTAATCGCAAATTGTATCTGCTAGCCACTTTAGAACATTCGGGGTTATTATACTTCCCATTCGGAGCTGCCACACCATCTGCGATCGCTGCTCCACTATCTTGAACTCTGCCCATCAATAGACGAAAGATATCGGTAATCATAGTTGTATCATTGCATAGCCGCTGCTGAAACTCCTCGCAGCAACAGTAACGTAGATGACTCCATCTAGTCGTGTAGAAGGTAATTGCGATTGGAACTGCCATCAGTGGCATCACTAGATATGAATCATGCGTATCGCGTAAACCTGCCGTGATTCTCTGTAGGTGCAGGGAATATAATCGTAGGTGCACTTGGGTGTGCGATTGTGGCCTGTGTCGTCTCGATAGATTGCATGCGATTGCGATTGTCTGATAAGGATCAAAGAAATCTCGGGAAAAGGGCCGCCTTCAGCATTGCTGGTGACGCGACTCTCGTGGACGTATGCGATCTGGAATCGTCCCTGTCATCGTCAATTGTCTCAATTGGATGGTAACTTATCCGATCTCATTGATCCCACGATTGATAGCCTTTGAGTTCTCCTATGACGAATTCCTTGTACTTGACTTCAACTAACTTGGTCACTGACGCGTCTCCAGGCCGGTTGGCCTCTGGAATCAACTCGGAATAGTGTCTGCTACTGTTAACTTTAATTTGGTGGAAAATTCATGCGTCTTTTTTATCTGCGATTCGTAGATCTCAAGTCCATATGATTGCTCATTTGTATGTGTCGCGATGCGTCTATGGCCAATTGGCCTCTGGAATCCACACGAAATCGTCTCTGTTACCGTTAACCTCAATGCAATAGACATTTCAAAACACTTCGCTGATGCGATCAGTGTGCTCCCAAATCTGTATAATGTATCGCGCGTATCGTGATGCATCGGAAAGGGGTAATTCATGCAATCCCGTACGCGAAACGTATCTGAAATTGTAAGAACGATAATAGTGTAAAGGCATACGCCCGTGTATGTCCTCGTAGGAAGGAATATCAGTAGATACAGTTGCACTCGTGGATGTCAATATTGTAGAGTAGTATAAAGGTAAGATTATCGCTAGAGATCTAAGGCTCGTGGAAAGCCGACTATATAAAGCGGGTATTACCAGGCCCTGGACACGTCACATACAGCCGTGCCATTACATGTGACCATGAAGACCTTTTCCCTACGAATTGGGGAATGCAGTGGACTGCTGGGAGCGACTATGGCATGTACCAAGTTGGATAATCCAGGTGAGATTATGACAATCAAACCAAAAAGCTGGATCAGAGAGCAGAGAGCAGATGCGGTAGATGCGGCAGCAGAGCATCCTACGTTCCTTCGATGACTGCGACCGGCGCGCCCAGTCACCATTAGAGTTGTGGCCTAGCGGGGCTCGGCTCGTTTCTGGGCGAACCTCTTGACCTGCAATTCCCAGGCCTTTCTTCCCATTATCCCAAATCCCAAGTTGAAGATACAAGTGTAACACGCGGATACCAGAACTGATACTGTACCGACTGATCAGGGAGGTCATATCCGCGTGAGATACAAGGACTATGTGGACGAATTCAACCAATATAGCGCTCAGACTCTTGCACCGGACGGGCCAATTGACCACGCAATCCACCAGGAACTAGACCTCAATTTACCATATTGCCAAATCTCTAACCTTTCAGAGGTCGAGTTGAAAACTCTCAAGGCCTACATCGAAACAACCCTAGCCAATTGATTCATCCAGCGATCATAATTGCAAGCGGCAGCACCGATCTTATGTGCGAAGAAGCATGACAGCTGTCTACGACTTTGTTTAGACTACCAAGCTCTCAATAGTGCCATGGTAAAGAACTGATATCCTCTGCCACTGGTCTCAGAGATGCTTGACAGATTGCGCAGAGCTAGGATCTTCACGAAACTTGACCTTCAGAATTCGTATCACCTCGTCCGAATCATTGAAGGCCCCCAGTACAGTGCCACATTTGGCACCCAGTACGGTCACTTGGAATACCAAGTCATGCCATTCAGGTTGACAAACGCACCAGCTACATTGCAAGCTTATATTGACTACCGTTGGGGGCCTTTCAGTGATCACTTTGCTGTGTGCTACCTCGACTACACACTGATAAACTCGACCAAGGAGGAGGAGCATGAAGAACCGGTACGAAAGGCACTTGAATGGCGACGTGAATTTTTCCTTTAACCCAAAGCCAAGAGGTGCAGTTTCAGAGTCCCAGAAGTCAGCTTGGCCGTGTGTACCATTAGCACCGATGAGATTGGCATGGAATAGAACCATATATCAACAATTGAGGATTGGGTAACGCTGGAGTCCGTTCGTGTGCTGCAAGTGATGATTGCATTCACCAACTTCTTCCGGTAGTTTATCAGCAAATATGCCAATGTAACAACCCCAATATCAGACGTGCTGCAGAATGCAGAGACATCCAGGACAGCTAGACAGCTCAAATGGAAAGGGGCGCAGGATGCCGAACTTGAGTTTCGGATGTTGAAATGGGCCTTCAGCAATGCAACAATTCTCAACTATTTCGACCCGGGATGGTCGATTATTCTCCAGACTGATGCCCGCCGCTTTGCCATGGGCGGCATTCTCACCCAGTGTGAAGGTTTCAGGATTCCCAGACTGGTCACCTTCTACTCTCATCAATGTACAGGTGCGAAAGAGTACTGTGACAGTTATGTGTGCCAGCTCATAGCCATTGTGGAGACCACGAAGCAATGTCCCAACTACCTCAAGGGAGCCTCTCTTATGGTCCTCAAACAATGCGACCATAAGAACATCGAATATTTCCAAACATCAACAGTGCTATCCCGACGCGAGGCGAGAGTGGTGGAGATCATCCCTTCATACGACTTCGTATTTGAGTACCTGGAAAGCAAGCAGGACTCAGCAGACGGACTATCGAGAAGACCCGACTATGAGATTAGATATGAAAATATGACAGCGAAGCTCGTAGTCACATTAGCAGTGACCACCATCACCGATTGATATGGTAACCATCTCCCATACATTAAGGCTGCCCAGGAGACCGACTTTATTCCCACAGACATCAGGCCAACCTTGGTTGGTGTCTCAACCGCAGATGAGAATCAATGAAGAACAATCAATGGAGCTCTGACCTATGAGAAGAGGTTTTCTGTGCCCGCCGCACTCAGCAGTAGAGTGACCAGTCTATTTGACGACAACTGGGAATCTAGTTACTTCGGACCCCTGCAGACTGCAGAGCATGCATTACGAGATGTTGATTGGGATGCAATGGTGTCAGAGATACAGAAGTACCTTTCCGGCTGCGAGTTGTACCATTGAATCAATTCACAACCATAACCACGGAATGGACTCAACATGGTGCGGGCACCGGCTGCTCTTCCCTTGGAGTGACTTACCATGGATTTTTTGACCGACTTGCCAGAGTCAACGGTATCAGGATACACCGGGATCTTGGTATTCCTCAACCGTTTGACTATCATCGCCATCTACCTCCCATCTAGAAATGGCATTGACTGTCCATAGCTGACACCAATTTTCTTCCAACATGTGATCTGTGAATGATGCGTATGGTACAATATCACCACCGATCATGGCAAAGAATTTACCAATCAATTTTGGGACAGATTTTGCTCCCACCGCAGTATCAATCACTCCCTGTTGACCGTCGTCCACTCGCAGATGGATGGTCAAACCGAGCGGCAGACCCACACTATGCAGCAGTCCCTCTGAGCCTTGGCAACTACGAGCAGGACAACTGGGTTGAATTGTTCCCCCTGGAGGAGTTTGCCTGCAATACCCCCATCCACCATTCCACACTGATGACACCATTCTTGTCAAACTACAATTTCCATCCTACGATGCAGTTTATTCCTCCCCAGGACCCCAGTTTCAGATCACTGGTGCAGGCAGACTCATGGATGGCAGGTGTGGGGGAGACTCACAGAATTCCCCGGGAAATAATAATTGAAGCTTAGGAGCCACAACCTAGAGTGGTGTGAGGGTTCGGCTCGGTATGCGCCTAGGCTGCGTAAGGCAGAATCGAGGCTGTTTGACGGTGAGAACCTCGAACTCCGGTCTTTCGAGGATCTATCGCATTGCAAAACTTCATTCGTCTATTGAATCGCCTAGAATATGCATCGAGCTCGTTGATGTCGGGAAGTCGGAATTATGAATATTGACTAGGATCGAGTGATCGAAGATTTGGGGATCTCGGGTCATATTTGCGACCGCCTGTGCTAATGTACAAACATTGAACTGCCCTTTTTTGTTCAGTGCTTATCAGAATGCAACGCTCGCGCAGGACAAATGCCGGCATTCCCTTGTACGCATGTCGGTGGGGCTGTCGGTATTACATGCGTGCGTGAATCAGACATGATAATACCTGCTTACGCTGCGGTAAGTTATTGCAGCTGCCTGAAACATATGCATACTGTGAGGCTGTGTAATATCATATGAAATTGCACGATTTCTTTCACATGCAGCGAATTAATGATCGATATATTTGTTAACTGCTCTTATTGGCCTGCTGTACAGTTATTTGTTTGCCCACTAGTTGGCATGATAGTCTATGGTGGACATATGTTTTAGCGCACCCGTGATGCGACTCTAGTCGTACTATCTATCATCGCTACTGGTAAGCGGCTGGGATTTTAGTCGTGATAGTGAGGTCACGAGCGACAACTACGTGACCCCGGAAAGATCACTTACCGTCTGGAGCGAGACAAATGCTTTAGATTTGTGCTGCGAATAGTTTTGTTTTTTTGTGGCGCAATTATGACAGCAAGATTAACAAAGGCGATTAAGACGGCAATGTGCTAGCATAGCCTCGATGTTTCATAATTAATGTGCTAGCATAGCCTCGATGTTTCACAATTTTATTTTACCCCCTAAGAAATTGCTGTACAGTTACGAAGCAAATACGAGGTACACACAAAACGTGACTGTAAAATCGGTGCACTAATTAAGCTAGCAATAAAATTTAAAATCAACACTTAAGATGGAAGGGATAATATTCTAGATATGACATGAAGAGCTCATTGAAGCTGTGGATGGATCTGTGTCTGATGGTTGCTATCTCAAAAATTTCGCGTGTCCTCTAAAATATGTTCGGTGACAGACACTATAGCACTTGATGACCTAAACAGAGAGCGATATAACTGCCAAGGCTGGAGAATAAGACCGCGTTTGGTATAATAGCCAACGGTTTTAGGTGGCTCATATCTTTCCCGAAACATGAGGGGAAAAGGTACGCATGTAAGTACATTGCCGAGTACCCGCGGCAAAGTACACGGTTTGAAGCAGCTATTATCTGGTCCGATTTGAATGAATAAATAAGTTTGAATCAGAGCCATCAGGTTGGTACTTTATAGAACCAGAACATTTAATATATGAGTGGAGTATACCACCAGGCTAAAAGGCAATGATAGCGCTTAGGCGGGTCATCAGCAACTTAAGTATAACATCTCCCGCGTGAAAATATATGCACTGTAAGATGGTGCACACCGCCAGGTTATCAGATATATCCAGACTGGCGATACCAGACCTAATATCTCGAGGTCACCTTTAGCACTGGGCGGCTGGGCCTGGATTCAGCATGCCTAGCCGGGCTGCAGACTGTTGAGGGTTTTAAAGTTTGTAGTGAAGGCTAAAGTGTGTTAGAAACACAGATAAATTTTACATTAGCTACGTTCATAGTAACACCTTTAGATGATTCTACTAGTCACGTATATTACTAGTCTCAACACAGTTAGTAATAGATACCCCGCATGGCCGTGCCGGCCTTGTGAACCCACATACTATGCGGGGGTAACTGTATTCAAATTTAATACGCCGTCAGTCTCGAGATAGCTAACTAGATTGCACCAGCACATATCGCTAAGCGAGATGTTATCACCCGAGAGTAGACTTAAATGCATAAAGACTTCACTCCGGTGTACATACCTATTACAAATTGACCTAGAATATTTGGCCGGTCCCAAAGACGCGCACATGCTTTGTGGAACTTCGGTAATAATATATCGCGCTACTGCTTAAAAGTTCAACACTTAACTTTCTACTTTGCCCATATATTGCTTGTTTCAAACCCTTTCCAGATTGAAGAATCACTTTGAAGTTTGTCACAGTCTCACTTCGGAGACGAGACGAGTTCGGAGCCTGTCTCGGGACATCTCATCACACCGACATTTGTATCTCGTAGTCCCGGGACTGTGCAGTAGCCTCGCTCTCCATTCCGGGATATTCTCTTTCTACGTACTTTGCATGATATCTCTGCCTCCCCTGCCTTCTCTTCTGTCTTCCAGTTCTCAGTCTATATCCAAACTTTGAGTCTCTCCGGACAGGGCGTGAGCCGGTTATCTGACCTGTTCCCAGCGGCAATCAATATATCTCGCTAAGCCATCAAGCGCTCCATACCAACAAAAAACCCGGCTATGAGCTACCAACAAGGCGAAATTTGGGATAACCTCGAAGGAACCCATTTGGGTCAGCCAGCATCCTACTTAATTGTGATTATCCCTTTGATGTGTTTGTCTTCCCGGAGCTAAAATTTGAAAGGTGACAAGGGTGTGCGGGCATGCCATGTGTCATCCCCGCCCAAAATATGTGGCACAACTACCATCGCCGACACCATGCAACGTATCTTCCAGATTGTTATTAATTGTATTTGTTGCTAAAGCCGCCGCAGCTGCTACTCTAACTGGTAAATTTGGCAGAACTTTGTGTGTTGCTCGAAGGAAGCGCTGAAATAGAATATTATCAGCCACGAAGCGCTAGGAACAGGTTATTAGGCGTTGTACAGTGCCCACGCTTGTACAGTGCCCACGCACTATCCGGAAAGACTCCGATTCAAATTACTATATGCCTACCTTTTGCCGCTTCCCGGCCATCCCCAGCTTTCCTGCTGTGACCATCCATGGACATCTCCCCCAGCATCCACCGAATTGTCACCATCTTCCTGTACCTCCTCCTCTTCCGCCTCCGCAACCTCCCAGACAGTGATCCCACGCAGCCCAGCCTGCAGATATCTGACTGCCAGCCTACATATCTTTGAAGCCTGCATATATCTTCGAGGCCTGCATATAACTTGGCGGCCTACAAGCTATCTAGCGGCCGGCCGGGCAGGCTTTCATTTACAGGCCCAGCTTACGACGATCAGGCCCAGCTTCATGCAGGTCGGCCGGGCCTAGCCGCTTAGGAACACTGGGTCTCGTAGCTGGACCGCTGGTAACATTGCTAGAGCTGAAGGTTCTCGGGTATGAGACTGGAGGCTTGCGGGCGCCATCGGCTGAAGGCTTGAGGGAATGATAGTTTGTGGCTTCGAGGCCCCATCGGCGGGCACCAGCTCCCATGCCGAGGTGGAGTACTAGCCTCGGTGGTGATACCCGGCATCAGCTGCGGTTGTGATACTCGACATCCTCGAGTATGGTGTTTTTTTCAATAGCCTGTCTATTTCTCTTATTTTACGGTAGACAGTTGAACCTCTTTATTTGTGCTGGGCTGATCTCAACAGCCCGCTCTAAAACTTAATATATGCCCCGTTCGAGAATTGTTCGGCGGATTTACTATCTAAGATCCTGAAAAGTTTGACTCGTTGCGGATAGGTGGGATGGGGATTGTCCTCCACCGCCCCTAGCTGACCTCCAAACCACTGCACAGCCAGTCCTAATACCTGGCTAAACTCTTTGCGCAAGGGAGTCTGATTCGGTGAAGAATCGGCGGAGCTATTGGGGGGGAGTATACGCTTTCATTCTCTTCCCTTCACCTAGCACCTACCCCCATAGTTCCACCAATTCTATGCCAAATTTAACACCCATTGGCACGGAGTAGATGCATCATATGTAGATATATTCCGAGTTGTCGTTGACCAGGTACTGGGACTGGCTGTGAAGCGGTATGGAAGTCCGCTAGGGGGGAGGTCATTCGGAAAAACTCATCATAGTACCCCCCGCTAAATCCGTCAATTATTTGGTGATTAACGTCAATAAGGGCTTGAATTAAAGCTAAGAGGAGGCTCTCTTAGACTGCGGGATCTGATCTCAATCGGACCCGCGGTTGCTGAGCGAAGATATGAATCGCGGCTTGCTCAATATTCCGTGAAGTACCGTCCAAGATTTCGCGTTTTTAGTATCCCAAATCCCGCCCCGTTACAATACCGTGGTTCACTCTACAGTTTTTATTGTTCAAATCTTCCTAGTACCACTAGCTTTTGTCAGGTTCCGTTGAAGCCCGAAGGCACTGTAGATGTAATATAAGTTTTGCGGGTTGCGATCATTTCCCCCATTTGCTGTGCGATATCGGGAACGCCACCTCCCGCTAGGTTCTATTCAAAATGAACCGTTGTTGACGCGCGGGTGTTGCAGCGGGCGTGGAAAACTCCTAAATCGTGAGAATTCTAATGTTTTTCCTTTCTCTTTTTTGCTCTTAAGTATACGTTATTGATATAACTCTACTGAGAGTGGCAGCCTATGTAACAGCTAAGCAATGACACGATGCCCGTCGATGCTCTCGGGCGAATGCCCAGTATTTCCGTCAACAACAATTGCTTTATTAAAACACCCACTCATTACTGTTTTAATCAGGATTTTAAAAACAATATCTATTCGGTGTCCACTTCGTTTAGCGATGATACAAAGAGCAGGCGCATCGGTAATTCATACATAGCACCCCCAAATAGACTAGGAAGGAAAACAATCCTCGGCCGAAAATGCGTTAGTACCATTACGTACAAAAAATTTATGCACCGTTCGTTGTATGATCCAGAAATATCTTTGCGACAGCAGTAGGTTCCTAGCTTGTCTTGGTGCTATGTCAGCTTAGCAGTCGTGTCTTCCGCAAACAGTGGCACTAAAGGCAGTCTGTTCGCCCCCCTTCCACTACAACCTCTGGACAATACATTCCGGTTCACCGGTAGGAGTAACCTGTGGCGAACAAGGCTCCGTGGCGGATTGTGATTGTGTCCACTAATGCAGATCATATGTCCACTGGAAAAACATCTCGCAGCCTACTCAACTGAAGATTCTAAGCCCGATGGCGTTCGTCGTTGGAAAATCATAGCTCCGGTGCTGGCCCCGTGGCGCAGTGGTATCGCTCCTGAAAGTATAGGCGGGGTATACGGTCGCAATGCTATGGGTTCGAATCCCAATGCCAGCTTCCCGGTGTGAAGGGGACAAAGGGTAGCGGGTGGGGAACTCCGCCATTTAACCGGCTTGCCCGGAGGCGGAGGGGATATGGGGCTCTGTCATACTCTAATTTGAGTGCATACAGTATGAATAAAACAAAACAAACAAAATCATAGCTCCTTACCATATTGCTGTGTATCCAAAGACCTAATAGCGTAGAGAGAAATGTATAATCCTTACTGAAACCTTCAGTAAGAGCAAACAGTGTTTCCTTTGTCACAGTGTTTGGCATGTCACTAGCTGGCATTTCACGCCATAGATCCAATATATATTGGATTATTTATATATAACTCGCGTCTTGCTCCTTCTCTCTTCTCTCTGTATCTATGTCTATTCATACGGTTCTCCCCATCACTATTTCTGCAGACCACATCGGGAGTTACCGAGTGACAGTTAATGACCCGCTTCGTCAGACGCCCTGGGAATGGTGGCTGGTATAAACCACCCGACCATCATAAATCCAATGGCATCAAAGTTGTCAAAACTACCTAGCCACTGCCGATACACCATATTCGGACGCTTTCTGCCACAACACACCGCATCCTGAGTACTACGCAATTCTCTGTATTCATACAAATGGACAAGCATGTAGAGATTGAATAGTAAGAGATGCGGAGAAAGAGGCAGAGAAAAGGATGGATTGGGAGGTAGAAGCAGCAGCAGGTCGCAAGTATGTACATGGGAAATGGTTGTATGTAGTCAAGCGGAAGGACTGGGAGAAACAGATGTGGGAACGGGAGGACATGGAAGGTATTCGAAAGTCGGTGGAGCGATGGAACGCCGTGCATCCTGTGCTGTCGGACCATCGCCATTGAGGACGACGACGGGGGGGATCCATGTGCAAGCAGGGACGGTTGAACAAGGAGATGGAAGATAAGAAGGAGAGATGACGTCAGGGCGGCAAGTGCCACGAAAATTGTGCAATTGACAAGGATTAACTGGATGCAGGCGAAATGCTCCTATCGACCCAATCGCACCACTGCAACACCAGAAATAATCTACTCCCTCCTTGCACCCTCCAAACAACTAAGAGTACATGCACTCTCAGAAGAGAAGTAAAATTCGCTGCCAGGTACGGAAATGTACCAGAATTCTACAAAACAACACCAATATCTCGTTGAGTGCATATGCTGTCCACGGTCCGTGGAGGAGGAGTTTTCTCTCCGAATACCTGCAGAGCTCGATCTGTCATTCGCTGATAACCTGAAGCATGCATCCATTAGTTTGCTTCGTCTTGAGTACCATAGATTGGAAAATACACGGAGGTGAGATTATGTCGATAGATGTATGCACCCGAATTTAGCCGACGAAATCTTTTTTGGTCATTGGGCACCACCACACCCCATCGAGCCAACGAGAGGATTCGGCCGTGTCCGTGTCGCCTTACAGACATCGAGAGATGGTCGTTCGATTGTGATCCAAAGACGAGCTCGCCTAGAGAGCCATCTTGTTTAGTGCGGGGCGACTATAGTCTCAGAACCCAGGTGTACCACAATCCGAGACTACATAATCCTTGCAATATACTGTACTCTACAACCTCATTTAAGAGGACGTTTGTCTAGTCTAAAGATGAAGTTGCTCTGGAAAAACCGGGTGCATGCATCAATTTACTAGTAGAGTCGATGGTGCAGATCGATTGGTTGGCTAGGCTAGCTTCTTTTTACTCCATCTTCATTCGTTAACATCCAAATGTCCAATAGTCCAATAATCTGAATCCACAGGTTTGAGCTGTCCCACAATTCCGTCGACCAACCTGCCCCGCAACCAAAACAGAATAGCACCCGATACTATTTTAAGATCTCTACTTTGCAACCCGCAACCAAAACAGAATAGCACCCGATACTATTTTAAGATCTCTACTTTGCAACTCTACTACAGCTTATCTTTTGCGTTTGACTTGATTCATCGACCTTTAGCCATATCCCGAGATGCCTTTTTTGCACTACGAAGAAGCAACCACATGCAGCAGGATCCACCGAGAAACGATCAGGGGCACCGTTAGGGAGGTGGTGAATCGAGTGTGCTGTGTCTTTGGCAATTGGGTGATCCTTGCAACTGGAGTCTGTGGTACGACCGACCAATAGCAAGAATAGAATGACTACCTATATGAGTTGAAGAAATGCATTCTGAATGTGAAAGCGGTTCGAAAGACAGAACACAGCCAACCGAACGTTGACACATCAATATCTGTAGAATGAGGGGCACCTCGTGCGTCTGTGATCTTGGCCGATAGTAGTTCTGCAGCATGCAGGCAAACCCTACCTTAATGGGTAGCTTGCATGCAGCGAACAACACATTGTAAGCGGCTATCTGCCAGATGGCCTATCGATGGATTAAAGGGCAGACGGACTCTATTCAACTACAAAGAGATACAGCTTCAACCATGTCAATGAAGAAGCAAAGACCAGGAGCATGGTTCCATATTCATAGGAATATACCTTAGGCCGCAGACGTAGTAGTAGGTAGAATTGAAAGAGTGTACTCTACTCGGCTAATTGAAGGGATTGTATTAGGAACCGCCACTTTCTTCAGGTAGAAATCCAATGTCTACCACGACCCGTGCCTTGTGAATGATTACTGTCACTTAGTACTATGTGCACTATAGCTACGAGCTGCACCACTACTGGAACCTTCTGCAACTTACTGTCGGCTAATATCAGAGGCGCACCAATTCAAAGTCGTATTTTGGGAGTGGAGGGATTGCGCTACTTGGAGATAATTGGAAATTGATGAACTGACAAACGCATGTTTGCCTTAGCACTGTATGCGATCGATCCTAGCTACCGATCATACACACCATTAATTGAAATTTCCACCTCACCGAGAGATGTATGTATATCTCGAGCTTCCGCTTTTCAGTTTGACTACCACCCCAAGCGACTTGCTTCTCATCACCAACTCAGCGGCAGCGGCGCCGACAACCACAACATTGGACACTCAATTGCCACACGCAACTACCACCAGCCACTACATGACCGACAACATGCAAACGAACTACCAGAACTACAAACACTATAGTTTCGGAGGGGCCAATATGCACGGTGGGCAGAACTTTTACGGGTGAGTCTCCCTCGAACCTACACGAAGCCAAGATGTTCTGCTAGTGATAGATATGTGTGGTCGCATGATCGCATTTAAGCTGGCTAACCGACGCACACTGGCAGGTCGGACAGTAAGTGACTTTGTTAGATCGACAAGACGTTAACTTCGATCTGACTCCGTGCCTTCAGACCCCGAGTTGAAATGCCTACACTCTCTCTATACTTCGGATTATGAGTCCCACTGGCGCAGAAATCCACCTCGAGTTGAAGGAACGCTTCAATGGTTCCTAGATCATGCACAGTATCAACACTGGCGGCAAGAACAGGAGTCGAGCCTTCTATGGGTGTCTGCGGATCCGGGATGTGGGAAGTCTGTTTTGACCTCATTCCTGGTCGACGAGCTCAATAGTCCTACTTCTCAATCGGAATTGCACGGCACCGTTTGCTATTTCTTCTTCAAAGATGACAACGAAAAACAGAATAATGCAACATATGCTCTTTGTGCACTACTTCACCAGCTTTTTACGGCGAATAACTCACTACTTAAACATGCGATGACTGAGTTCAAGAACAAGGATCAGAAGATTACCCAAGAATTTCGAACGTTATGGAACATATTCATAAAAGCGCTAGCAGATCCGAACTGTGGCAAAGTCATTTGTGTTGTCGACGGCTTGGACGAATGCGGGAAGTCCACACAAGACCTATTTATCGAGTCTTTGGTTACATTCTATTCTACGCTTGGAAAAGATAGAAACAGTTTATTGAAATTGATTGTCACTAGCCGTCCATACCCCTCGATCGAAAGACGATTCAGCAAATCCCCAACAATCAGATTGAAGGCGGAAGATGAAACAGATGACATCAGCAGCGACATTTCGCGCGTTGTTCGGGCAAGGGTGGGCAGTATTGCGAGCCAGAGGTCTCTCACTCCTGCCGTGCGGGCCAATCTTGAGGAACGTCTTATCCATAACGCTGATCGAACATTCCTTTGGGTGTCCCTCATTCTCAAGATGATCGAAGACAGTGCAAGAGTCTCTAAAAAGGCATTAGAGGACATGATTAGTAATATACCTAGCGCATTGGATGCTGTCTATGACAAAATTCTCCAGCAAAGCTCCGATCACAAACACGCAAGAAAACTACTCCACATAGTAGTAGCAGCTAAGAGACCGCTTACACTCGATGAAATAAATGTGGCTGTATCTATTGGACCTAACGATAGGTCACACGACGATCTTGACCTCGAACCATCCATCGACAGCACAGTTAAAGACCTCTGCGGACTCTTCGTGAGAGTTATAGAGTCAAAGGTTTTTCTCATCCATCAGACAGCAAAGCAATTCCTGGTCAATAACCCGGACGACAGTCTTGGCCAAGGTGTATGGAAGAAATCACTACTTCCTATGGATTCAGACCTCACCGTAGCCCTTATTTGTATCCGTTACCTCTCATTTACTGTCTTCGAAACCGAGCCTCTAGTCCTCAGTGCCAACGAGCGAACGTATGAGACGAAGAGCGAGGTGGATTCCTACACGAAAAAGCATGTCTTTTTGGATTATGCAGCGAAACATTGGACAGCTCACATTCACGAGACCGAAATAGGGAAGGAGCCAGAATTTTTCAATTCTGCACTGGACGTTTTGGATAGTGGATCAATGCGATTGCTGACATGGTTCCAGGTGTACTGGATTGCTGATAATCCTTATCCCGAGCTCCCCCAAAACTTCACTGGTTTAATGGTGGCGTCATATCTTGGGCTCAGTGCAGCAGTGGGGCGGCTGATAGAAAAGGGAGCAGACGTTAACGTTCGGGGAGATCTACATGGCAGTGCTTTGAATGCCGCAGCCTTCAGGGAGCACCGCAGTGTTGTCATAATGTTGCTCAAAGCGGGTGCCATTGTCTACCTATTCGGGAACGAATATAGAAACATATTGCAGGTTAGTGGATACTGTTGGCATTCCATTAAGTGAAGCTATAGCTAATTATCGCTGCATATCGCATTGTAGATAGTGGGTGTACCTTGTCACCTTGGATCTAAGGCTATGGCTGACGTCCAGTGTTTACATTGCAGAGAGTATAAATGATGCTACCGCACTTCACTCACCTATGGTATGGCTGACGTTGGAGTCGTTTGTGCGGCAACAGGTAAGTGAACAACATTATAGCACCACTTCGTTGAAGTAGTATAACTAGCGCCCGGCTCACTATACTTCGCAGGATGTAAGTGAGCCAAATCACCATACCTCCTCTGCTGATATAATTAACGATTAGCTTGTCATGCGTGTTAGAATGTAAGTGAGCCATATCACCACATCTACTGTTGACAACTCAGCTGACGTTCCGTTCGTGTTGCGATGCAGTTTGTAAGTGAACCGCATCGATTCTTTGAGTCGCAATAGCTGATATTCAGCTCGCTTTGCATTATAGGTAGTAAGTGAATCCCAGCTCGGTGCCTACATCCCTCATTGAGACGATAAAACTGGTGCCTCGTGAGACCACCTGGCTGACGTTCGGCTCGCTTTGCCTTGCAGCGGGTAATTGAACCGCATCTCGGTGCCTCGTGAGACCACCTAGCTGACGTTTGGCTCGGTGTGCCTTGCAGTTTGTAAGTGAACCGCATCTCGGTGCCTCGTAAGACTACCTGGCTGATATTCGGCTCCCGTTGCCTTGTAGACTGTAAGTGAACCGCATCTCGGTGCCTCATGAGCCCACCTGGCTTACGATCGGCTCGCTTTGCCTTGCAGTGGGTAAGTGAACCGCATCTCGGTGCCTCGTGAAATCGCCTGGCTGACGTTCGGCTCGCTTTGCCTTGCAGGATGTAAGTGAACCGCATCTCAGTCCCTCGTGAGACCACCTGGCTGACGTTTGGCTCGGTTTGCCTTGCAGTTTGTAAGTGAACCGCATCTCGGTGCCTCATGAGACCACCTGGCTGACGTTCGGCTCGCTTTGCCTTGCAGTGGGTAAGTGAACCGCATCTCAGTGCCTTGTGAGACCACCTGGCTGACGATCGGCTCGCTCTGCCTTGCAGTCGGTAAGTGAACCGCATCTCGGTGCCTTGTGAGACCACCTGGCTGACGTTCGGCTCGATTTGCCTTGCAGTGGGTAAGTGAACCGCATCTCGGTGCCTCGTGAGACCACCAGGCTGACGTTCGGCTCGCTTTGCCATGCAGTCGGTAAGTGAACCGCATCTCCGCGCCTCGTGAGACCACCTGGCTGACATTCCGCTCGCTTTGCCTTGCAGGATGTAAGTGAACCGCATCTCGGTGCCTCGTGAGACCACCTGGCTGACGTTCAGCTCGCTTTGCCTTGCAGTCGGTAAGTGAACCGCATCTCGGTGCCTCGTGAGACCACCTGGCTGACGTTCGGCTCGGTTTTCCTTGCAGACGGTAAGAACCGCATCTCGGTGCCTAGTGAGACCACCTGGCTGACATTCCGCTCGCT
>Ga0307515_10009284_pt1 | contig 19032 bp, 17 predicted proteins | sample 17_EM_MG_FD_194513 | JGI IMG/M metagenome (GOLD analysis project Ga0307515, IMG submission 194513) | Populus trichocarpa ectomycorrhiza microbial communities from riparian zone in the Pacific Northwest, United States - 17_EM | ecosystem: Host-associated > Plants > Roots > Unclassified | place...
GATGAGGAGGAGGATAAGGATGAGGAGGAGGATAAGGATGAGGAGGAGGGTAAGAATGAGGAGGAGGATAAGGATGAGGAGGAGGATAAGGATGAGGAGGAGGATAAGGATGAGGAGGAGGATAAGCATGAGGAGGAGGATAAGGATGAGGAGGAGGATAAGGATGAGGAGGAGGATAAGGATGAGGAGGAGGATAAGGATGAGGAGGAGGATAAGCATGAGGAGGAGGATAAGGATGAGAAGGAGGATAAGGATGAGGAGGAGGATAAGGATGAAAATGATGGCAAAGAACCTCGGACAATTGGCCAGGGAGAGATGGTAAGTACATTGGCTGACAATGTGGATACCATGGTAGACGATCAGCCAATTGTGATACCTGAGCAAGGCCAGGAGATGTGTGTGCATACCCCACGGCCACAAGCTTTGGTGCCGGCCCCCTGGCCACATACCCCGGAGCCTTGCCCATGACCACCAACTCCGGAGACTAATCCCCTCAGTGGGGTGGAGCATTTGGGGCTTGTGATGCCGCAAGAAACCTCGCCCAGCGGTGCTAACTCTGCGAGAAGCTGAGGCAGCCAGAAACACCTCGGATGTGGATGTGGATTAGCAGCTGCTTGGCGAATCGGCAGGTGGCGACAGTCCCCCAGATGTCCCTCTCCCCGAAGCCCCTCTCCCTGAGGGGCACCCAGATGGCACGATTGGCGACCAGCGAACCAGTCCACGGGTTGCAGTGGACGCGATGGTTGTTGTGTTCGGGTTAGGGTCGGGTTCTTGTCTTGTTCGGTTCCATTGCGCTAATCTATTCATCTCAGGCAGTGACTATTACATGCATTGCAAGGATTTTGGATTGCTCAGAGTTTATTTTATCTATGGGTTTTGTATTGGTTTGATTTTATTCATAGTATTATGTAGAGTTAGCAACGGTTCCGGGTGACCCTGCTTCGGTCCGGGTTGGAACCGAACCGAAGGCCCCTGTCCGCGTCAGGAACTGCCAATCAACCTGACCTGCTGACTTTTGGTGGACCAAACCTGGGCCCGTACCCGTCAACCCACGGGTTTTGGTGGGTTTGGCTAGACCTGTCGGTTCGAATCTGTGGTTCTGTGTTTTGGGTTTCACATGTATGGTCGCAGTCAGATATGCTACTGATAATCGTAAAATATTGATAGTGGTACATCACGGTTCATTCTCGATGCATTGGCCGCCTTAGTGATCAAAATGAACAGACACACGTGCCCTACAACATCCTGAAAATCAGCGTCAACGGAGCGTCAATGAGTGTTGGTCGTGTATCTTGGGTAATCGGGGGGGCGACAGATTACACATAGCCATAAACCTAGTATTGGCCGCCTTAATAACAAACAAAGAAAACAAAACTCTCCCTACCCCATCTTGGAAATGAGCGTCGACGGAGCGTCAAGGATGATTGGTCTTTCATCTTCGGTAATATGAGTGACGCTTGATCAGAAGCATCTATGAACAAGGAGATGGCAGCCTTTATAGGCAGATAGGTACGGGATATTCCTGCCACATCCTCCGGGACAGTAACAACCTATGTCATTTACAGAGCTCCCACTAAGTATTCTTGAACCTTTTAGCGTACAAAAGCAGTCAAAACGATGCATATAGACCATAACGGCCACATTGCGCTGTGATGAACCATGATGGAAGGCCAACAATTGTTGACACTCAGTTGATGCACATTTTGAAGATGTGGCACGTAGTGTTTCTCTTTCTCTTTTGCCTATACATGCAGCCGATAATACATTTATGACTGACTGCAACCTGTCGCACCCTATATTATGCAAGATACACGACCAATAATCGTTGACGCTCTGTTGACGCTCATTATCAAGATGGGGCAGGGAGGGTATCCAAATCTATTTTGCCTATAAAGGCGGCCAATGATTCCTTTATGACTGCCTACAACCTGTCAGCGGTGCGATTACCCAGGATGCATGACCAATAATTGTTGATGCTCTGTTGATGCTCATTTTCAAGATGAGGTAGGGAGCGTGTCGATATGATTCTTGCCGATACAGGTGGCCAATACTTCAATTATGCATAACTAATACGAAATCAATTGTGAATTACCGGACTTATATGAACTGAAATTGTTGACGCTCTGTTGACGCTCATTTTGCCATGCGTATATCCGCATTATACAATCATTGGACTTGGCGTACTCCTTCATTCATATTGTGCTGGCAGCATTTTTAGCGTTTTCATTTACTTTCTTCTTGATTACTACATTGTTCTTTAATAATACATAAAAATATATAATAATTATCTCCAAAATCCCGTGCCTTTCAATCAATGCTCGTCATCACTTGCAGGTTTGCTCAATATGCTGCTCTGGTCTTCAAACTGGATGTCAGCTGCATTACCACACAGCAGATAGTGTACTAACCAGTGGATGTTCCTTCATCAGTCAGCATATCTGGATCAAAATCTGTATCGTGCTGGCTATCCTGGGCACAAGCATCAAGCGTGAAAAATTCAGCCCAGGGAAGAGATCTATGTGAATATGCATATCTGGCTGGCAAATTGACGATTTGGGCTTGTTGAGCTCTGGAACTGTTACCAGTTGGGGCGGGTGGCGTTTCGGGCAGAGGTGGCATCGCCTCTGGAGTCGGCTGTCTGCGTCTGTCGGGGGGAGGTGCCCCTGTTCCTTTGCGTCTCCATCGTGTCTGCGGATTTTTTGCCGTGCCATTTTGGCAAAGAAGGCATTGAGCCATCTGGTTTTGACAAAGCATAGCCCGGTGTCTTTCCATCGCAGCCTTCACCTCTTTAGGCCCAGGGAACTCAACACCCAGCTTCATCTCCTCTCGGACCTTGGTGCGAGGTTTTTTGATCAGAAATTGCCTTTGCTCCATTGCGGCATGCAAAAAAGCCTTCTATCGCCATTTTCGCCACATTTAAGGCCAGGCGCATGTTGGACTGTTCCAACTGTACCCAACCTCCTTGCCTTGCCATAGTAGCAGACATGTCGAAAACCTACAAGCAATCAGTTGCTGCTTGTAATGATGAGATTCGGCGATTACCACAACCATATACGCTTCCATAGCCTCCTCTAAGGTGATTAAAACCTGTTTCGTCCACTCACAGGGATTCTTATTAGAAAATTCGTCGGCGAAAATTCCAGAGCTGATGACATCATGATTGTCGATTTCCCCGACTGTGCGGACAAATGCCTTCGTCAACCATGGAGGTTTCCTGTCCCGGAAAGTGTGAAATTGGTCGCGTAGCTCTCTACGTACACCAGCTGTATGTGATACAATTAATTGACAGCTGTTCACCACCATATCCATATACCTACATCCAACTGCTTATTCTTGCTGCTTCCAGCTTTATGGACGATTTTTAAAGGGCATCCTGGGTCATATTTCTGGTGGCTGCATCGGCAGCTTCGCGGTGGACTAACTGGTGTCTGCGTTCTTGCTGTGTGCCAATGAGTGATGTATTCGATGTATCGCCTGCCAATTGGCTTGATTTCAATCCGCTCACTGCTGGCTGGGGTGGTTGTGTATCCCTGATATGCTGGTGTGGAATAGGAGAGGAGGATGATAACGAAAAGAAGTGGGAAGTCCTGAGGACTATATAGTTAGCTTCATGTCAGAATAGAATAAGTAGCAGCCAAGATGTTCCATATACTCAAGATGAATCGTGCTGCGTATGGCCGCAAGTTCCAGGGGTTTCCCACCGCCCCACAATGTGCAACACATAGATGCAATGTTGGGTGTTTGTTCACTGGCATAAATTACGGTGTATGACAGTCGAAATGGCATGATTGTCAGAAATCAATAGGTCATTGTATGAGGGGAAGGACCTCTGCAGATGTTTGTCTCAGAGAATCCCCGGGATATCACATGAAACTGATGCTAGCAATCATGTCATGATGTACGGCCCTTAGCCAAACTATTTCCGTTTTATTGATGGTCAAAAGTGCGTTTTTGCTGTGTTCAAGATGAGTAAACGTACCAACCTTGACATAAAAGACGAAGCTTGCCTCCACATTGTCCATATGTTGCAACATCCAACATCTCACCCAGCAACAAAGTCAAGGCAAACTACAATGGTCAATGTTCCGAAAAAGAACTTTTCGCCACTTCCGGCGGGGAAATATGGCAAATTGACAAAGCTCTCCACAAAATGATGTCATCAAGCTAATGAAGGCAAGAGCGGCTTGCAAGCAGAGAGAGTCGGAGCCCTTGGGGCATTGCGCAGCTTGCAGTCCAAAAAGAAGCTTGCGGCCGAGAAACGACCAGAAACACACCTTTCAAGCAATGAAGACAAAGAAAAATGGATTGAGGATTATGTTGAGAGAGAGACCACTGGGGCAAGAGAGCGAGTTGAAGATGCAGAGACAGCGGTTCAGCAGAAGCAGGAAGATACGAGGAAAGCTGAAACCGTGGGATTGACGAATGGACACCCTGAGAAGACATTTCAGGAGATGATGGTTGCTATCGGAGACAATCTGAGTGATCTTGCAAGTTCCGATGATGGGGAGGATGATGATGATGAGGATGATGAAGAGACAGAGCAGGGCCAGCTGAGCGAAGATGCCAAACCCAGCTGGGTGATGGGCACAATCACGAAAACGGTGCAGCAACGCCTGGAGAGGTTTCCTCAGAAGCAGATGTAGCTTGGCGAATTGACACAACCGGTAAGGGAGGACGCAGCTGATTACTTCTGTGAATGAGATAAGAAGTATGGCACATCCGCATTGCGGGTTCTGGCAGTCGTTCCACAGGAAACGGATGATGATGTAGCGCCACCTGTACCGACAATGATTGGAGAGCTTCTGGAGTGTCTTGACATTGTCCCCGGAATATCGCAAATGCCGCAAGGGACTTCTTGACCAGGAAGTAGTCATGAGTGGCTAGGTCCAGTGGAACCGCAGTCAAACACAAGCATATCCGGTCTTGAGCCTGCCGCAGAGTGCAATACGTCACCTTTGCTGAATGCGAAGCCTGTTGAACCAGTAAGCTTTTACCTCGGCATATAGCCTCCCGCTGATCACCATATAGATTTCGGATTCTGACCAAGACATGGTGACGGCTCCTGTGTCAGCGGAGGAATAGATAGGCAAATTGTAATTTTTGACTTCATATCTTAGAGAAAAGCAAATTATTTACCAATATTGCAACTTGTCAGCATTTTCTTGATTTCAGTGACAAAATTGTGACACATGATAATTCGTCTGTGCATGTGCAAGGGTCGAACGCATCATGTGCAAGTTCTAGAATCCAACACACAAGGAAAAACGGCCAAAACATTCGATTACTATTTGCAAGTGACTGTTAAGCGACAAGGTAAAAGCTATATTAGTGACTAAATATACTAACAAAATCTATGTGAGTGATGTCATACATGTCATAGAAAGAGCGGTCAGTGCTCATAACGAATCTGTCTAAATGACGACTGTCATGCTGCCTTCATCCATGTATCCAACTGCATAACTCTCTGCACAGACCTCGTGCACATGGTTGAAATATTTGAAATCGCTTATGGTGTGTCATGGAAATTGAGGAGAAGGAGCTGGATAAGAAAAGGTGAGGAAGTCGAGCTATATTTACCAAAAATGAGTGAAATGATCTACATGCCATAAATTGCCGGCCAAAAGCGCGGGAATGTGATAGGGCCACGTCATCTCACACTTAGATAGCGAGGATAGCAGTTGATCAGAAATTGAGAGGTAACAAAACTTCTGGATGCAAACGATAACACATACAAACTTAATATTGGATGTCAATAATGTGTATATGATACATTGCATACAATTACTGTGTGTACAAAGGCTGTTTTGATGTGATTAATGTGAGCATCAACAAAGTGTCAACGATTTTTAGTCTTACACATTCGGCAATCAATGGGCGGCATTGTCACATACTGCCAAAGTCAATGCATTGGTGGGCGTTATAGCGAAAGAGACAAATGACACGCTCATTGCCACATCCTAAAAATGAGAGTCAATGGAGTGTCAATGATTTTTGCCCTTGAATTATGAAAAATCCAAAGGGCTGCGCGGCGACATTGACACATAATCGAACTATCAGCCGCCTTTCTAGGTAAAAATGCTTTTGGTGACATCATACCTATGCCCTAAAAATGAGCGTCAATGGAGGGTCAATGATTTTAGGCCTTCCATCTTCGTTAATCAAGTGGCTGTGTGGTGACATTGACCTATAATCGAAATATTGCCCGCCCTTCTACGCAACAATGCTTTTAGTGACATCGTACCTGTGCTCTAAAATTGAGGATCAATGGAGAGTCAACGATTTTAACCTTCCATCCTCGTTAATCAAGGGGCCGTACAGCCACATTGACCCATAATCAAACTATTAACCCCCTTTCTAGGCAAAATTGCTTTTGGCGACATTGTACTTATGCCCTAAAAATGAGCGTCAATGGAGCGTCAACAATTTTAGGCCCTGCATCTTCATTAATCAAGGGGCCCTGCAGTGACATTGATCCATAATCAGACTATCAGCCACCTTTCTAGGGAAAAATGTTTTCGATGAAATCGTACGTATGCCTTAAAAATGAGCGTCAGTAGAGCGTCAACAATTCTAGGCCATCCATCTTCGAAAATCAACGGGCTGTGCGAACACATTATTCCGTAATCGAACTTTCGGCCGCCTTTCTGGGCAAAAGTGCTTGCAACTGCATTGCAACAATGTCCTACAATGAGCGTCAATGGAACGTCCACCGAGCGTCAACGGAGCGTCAACGATTTTCGATCTTGCATCTTGGATAATACAAGGGCAATGGGACACAGCAAACCCACAATCAACCTAACGGCAGCCTTTTTGTGGCAAAAATACTAGCTACGATAGCACGTCCACTTTCTATAATAGAGTGCCCACGGAGCGTAAACAATCTTTGTGGAGGCTCAGTAAGCTACACCGCAATGAAGTGCATTGCGCTGTTCCTGAATTGAGTTTCACACGGTCAGTCTTTTCAATATGTCCTTGTATACAACTTCACAAATATGCATGCAATGTCTCACAGATCTGATTTTTTTGCTTGTAGCTCTAGAGTCAATATTTAAGAACCAGCAATCTGCTGTACTATAAGTTTACTTTTGGCAGTCACTCGAGTTGTATTACCAAGCTTTCTTATTCCTACCGCCATGTCTGATTCACAATCATTAAATACCTCAATGCCAGAGGTTATGATCTCTTCCAAAAATGATCATGTCGTTATTTGGGATTTGAGCAACCTGACTTTACAAATCATCTTTGACGCTTGGTGGGCTTCAATGAATGTAGACTGGAAACGGCCGATTGCTTGTAAAATTCTAGACATGCCCCTGCGTGGCGATTTCACTTGCACTGTGGAATTGAGGAGACCAGCAGCCCTGGAATCATATGTATCGTTTGTCACCAAGTTCTTCGCCATCCATCAGAACATGGGACAAGCTCAATGGGGAAACATTTGCTTACAAAAGCTCACATCGCAAAGTGAAATGAATTAACAGAGTCAGAAGTAACTAAATTAACGAGTTCGATAGTCGATGAAACAGTGTTGGCCATGCTGGAGAGGCAAGGAAGTGGAGGAATTACAATAGTATGTTCGCAGAGGGAATTTATCTTTGACATCAAGGTTGATCCATATTGACCGAACTGACAGACAAACCGTTCCAAAATGGCAGCTAAGGACTTTGAAACTTCCTAATTTCACCAAGACATGTGGAATCAGTACCTCATGATAGGATTTGTTCCGGCTCACATTTCATTGAACACTATATCAAATCTTGAGCTGCGACGGTCATATCAGGCATTACGTGACGACCTAGTGCTGCTGTCCACTACAACCCTTAGCAACATTTGCCGGAGGGAACATGCACTGACCATGGATGCAATTAAGAAGCAATTGCTGTCACGAAATATAGTCAGTTTAGCGCTGGACGGATTGACATCAACGAACACACTCGCCACTATGTCGGTCATTGCTTATAAAATGGATTGAAATTGGGCATTGCGTGACGTTCAACTCGCTTTCAATGAGGTCGATCGCCTATTCCTTTCCACTATTGAAAGCTATTTATGGATGATAGGTCATGGGACAACATACTGGAGCAAGGCTAGCCGTATATTTGAAGGACATGCTTGATTGTTTTGAGCTTACCAATGGCCGATTGGTTGGTATTACAACTGATAATGCTTCCTCAAATTACTCGATGAGAAGCAAACTGCAATCAACACTTGAGGCCTCTGGAATCGAGTGGCCTGCACTGAGGAACCACATACCATGCATGGCGCAGGTTATACAGCTGGCTTTAGGTGCATTCATGAGCAGTCTCAGTGTACAAGGCCGCACCAAGTCTTGGGAAGCCCATGAGTGCAATCAGCAATTTGGAGAGAATGAAAGCACGGACTTTGGGAAGAGTCAAAGACTTCGAAAAGAGGGCAACGCTAGAATCAATAAGGTGTTGGCCATGAAATCAGGTATAGCAATGATAATTGAGAAAGTATGTATTTTATGATATTTTGAAAGTCCTGAAAGTGACCGTCATATAGCAGAGAATGCTTGCTGTATTGATTACACTGACACCTGGTCATCCAAACGAGTTCATTGACTGTCAAAGAGCCAAAGTCCGCATTGCCGTACTTCCGATTATGGATGTGAAGACAGGTTGGAACTCAAGATTGGAGTTGCTCGAGCGCGCCTACCAATTACGGGAATTCACCAGTGAGAGGCTCTAAAATCCATAATACAGCGATTACCGGCCACTCTTCACAACACAGGATGAATGGACGATTGTCAAGTATGTCATGGGAGTATTGAGGGCATTCCCATATTAGACCCTGTGGATGTCGAAGAGGCATACAGCCACATTACATTACGTTATCATAGTGTAAAATGACATGTTCGATTACATGGATAACGTTATGTGAGCTTTGGCTAAGAAGAAGACTCAATGGAAGCAGGACTTGTTCTTCACTGTGAAGTTAGCTCGACAGAAGCTGGCCAAATATTTCGCCAAAGTTACTCCAATGATGGGTATGCTGCTCATTTCAGCACACATCCTCGATCCTTTCCGCAAGTTGCGATTGTTTAGACAGTGGGACAAGGGAATGGATACTAATCCTGAAGACGAGACATCTTATACTACCCAATACAAGGAGGCCATTCTGAAGCACATGGAGAATGAATATTGTGCCAAACATCGACATGTGCCGCTCAATCGACCAGAAAATGTACCGAGCTGTAATCTCATCCTCTCCGCAATGGCCCCAGCATCCCGTTAATTATCCTTGATCCATATGATTCGTCCAGTGATGAAGAAGAATACTTAACACCTACCAATGTGGCTGGAACAACACCCAGATGAAGAGATCCCGCAGCACGCTTATTGACAGCCGCTAGGCTCTATTTGAATTTGCCACGTGATGCACCAAGGAACTGGGGGCAAATTAATTCAAATCTCAATGATTACCACTCTGACCCAATGAAGATTAGCAGCAAGTTTTGGATGCCGGACATAACTGACTGGTGGCGGCAGCAAGAGGAAATGCACTCAAAGTATGCCGATCTCTTCAATGTGGTGCGTGACATATTCTCTATCATACCACATGGTGTCAGAGTGGAGTCCAGTTTTTCCCTTGGGCGAGATGTTATCGGCTGGAGGCAGTCAAAAACCACAGGCGACAGCATTCGCGAAAAAGTTGTTGTAAGGCAGTTTGCTCGAGCCAATAACGGGATATTGGCAGGCAATGAGACAGAATCGGATACAACAAACACTTAAAATGACTCAGAAATGAAGACAGAGGCGGAGGCAAGGAAATTGCACAGAATGGCCAAGGTCCTCGGCTTTTTGGAGATGTGGCATGGCAGCCAAAACCGACGTGCTACCCAGAAGGAATCTCCTGCCCAAAACAAGCAGATGTTAGCTGTAGGATACATTTCGGACACTGAAGAGATCGTTAAATCTTCCTGGTCACTCCTTCAACATAATGGTGCGGCTGCATTTAAACTGTCAGCAAGATCATCTTTGCCACCAACATTGTCTGAAAATGTCCTCCCTGGAGGGCGAACTCAAATATTAAACGTCCACCGAATCCGCAGAACCAACCATAATCCAGTCCAAAGTGATGAGGATAGCGCACGTGAAAGGATTTCGGACCCCAATGATTGGCTCAACTGGAATGGCAACTTGGATAATCCAAATGACACCGAAGACGATTGCATGGCAGACGTTGAATCAGATATAGAGCAAGGCAATGGTATGTAGGATCCGGAATGCCTAGAGCAGAGGGATAAGAGCGCCACGCCAAATGTTGTCGGATTGATTCGGCCAACATGGAAGTCAAAGAGACAGGCTGAAATGGTGTTTGTGACGGTTAATGCAATAGAAAGGAGGAGGAATACGGGAGTGAAGACAAAGGAGGACAGAATGCGTCAGCTTCTTTATGTAGCTTGACCGAGTATTTCAGGTAGAGATATGTCATGGGCGAATGGTGAGCAGTAAATTGTGAATACCGTTTGATAAATGGATGTATAGCAGGCGCAATGAAGCTTTTGACAAGATATATAAATTTTAGTCATGTGAGAGTGATCAGTGCAAGAAAGTTACTGCGCTCGGCTTTGCCAAAGTCAAGAGTCTCTATCTGACAGAGAGACAACCAATAAGTTCAAATCATGATGAAAACAATTGTCACTGGCAGCATATATTGAATGGACAATGGATTGAAATGAGCGTCAATGGAGCGTCAACGATTTTTGATCTTGTACTTACGGTAATTAGATAGTGATCAGGTCGCTGTTATTCATAACTGACGTATTCGCAGCTTTTATAGGGAAAAGAGACAGCAACATGGTCACCGCCCCATTCTGAGAATGAGCGTCAACGGAGCGTCAACGATTTTTAGCTTCACATCTTGGGTAATTTATGATCCGATTGGTTGCAGATATCTATTCATGAGATCTTGGCAGCCTCTGAGAACAAAAACAACAGTGACATGCTCCCTGCCACATCCTGAAAATGAGCGTCAACAGAGCGTCAACAGTTTTAGGTCTTGAATATTTTGTAATCAAGGCATCGCGTGGATCTGCGCACACATAACTGAATTATTGACTGCCTTGATAGGCAAAAACACAATATATCAAAGGTCAAACACAGATTCCAAATTGATCGATATTGCAAGCTGCACAACATCCAAAAACGCATTATTGGTTGTTGAAAACACGATTTTGGCAACATATCATTAACAAACTGCAAAAACAAGAGCCTTATATGAATCTATAGATGGACCCGCTGGGCGACCCACTGACAGCCCGCCCAATTCGGACGAGTTGGGAGATTACCATCGAACTGTACCTGAGTTGACGGTTTGGGTCCATTGCCGACCCGGACCGCCAATGTGGCAAAGCGCTGGTTTGGAGCCGGACCCAGACCCGAAGTGACGGTCCGGAACTGTTGCTAACAGTAGTATTATGGGACATCGTGGATGCAGCGTCTTTGCAACTCCTGGCGTTTAAGGAATCTCCTTGGGATGGTGTTGAGGCTCAATAAGATAGCTGAAATGATCGTGAGCTTACACACTGGGTTGGTCAGGTCCAGCACCAACTTTGGTCCCTTTCAACAGTGTATACTCTGCTCCTCGCGCGTGGTCAACAATGCCAGAGAAGACCCCTCTCCATTGCCCTGAATTTTCATGCCAAAAGAAGTTCACCTCAGACAGCTGGCGACTTAAACATAATAAATTACACTATCCTGACCACCTTTAAGTTGCGCGCCAGAAGAATCTGACTATTCACAGCGCGCCCCAATGCATTGAACCTCCTCAGCACCATGAATTCAATGCTAGCAAAGATTCAGTTGAAGACTTGGACGCGTTTCACGACGTCGAACACGTTGAAAACGTCTCAGACTCAGAGTCCCAACCACCACCACCTCCTCTGCCACGGATGCCAATATACCCCGGCGCCGGCGCTCCGCTGATCGATTACATTGCTGAGCTGTGGGAACGTGATGCTCAGGGTCGCATTGACATGAACCTACAAATCAATCTCTACTACCCGTTCGTGACCCGTGCAGAGTACAACTATATCCAGTGTGGGATCAAGAAGAAAGGCAAGAAGATGTACTATGACAACATGCTGAAGGAAGAAAACACCGCTCTGCATTTCCCAATCTTCAAAAACAGGGATGGCATCCACAAGCTTGTGGCTAGCATGCCCGATGATCAGGCTCTTGTGGAGTGGGAACTACACACTCTCGAGGATATGAGATGGAATGACAATCACCAACGCCCTATCAATACTGGAGTCGAGACATCATCACAAGCATGAGATGGTTGATGCGGCAGCCAGCCTACGCTGACGATCATAATTACGCCCCTCAGCGTTGCGTTCACAGCGATACGCCACCAAAACGCCTCTATAACGAAATGCACACGGCGGACTGGTGGTGGGAGACACAGGTAAAGAGAGATACTCCGGGATAATAACATTCTAATCGACATTTCATCAATGCCCAGAGTGGTGGATACACTGGTTCCCTTGATCTTCATGTCCGACAGAATACATCTCGCAAATTTTTCTGGCGACAAGAAAGAGTGGCCTGTATATATGACAATTTGCAATCTGTCTTCGAAGATCCGCCAGATGCCTTCAACGCAGAGCATCATAATGGTTGCTCTCCTGCCGATTCCAATCATGAACTGCGATATTCCTCAGATGCGGCTGGATGAGCAGCGGCAAACGAACTGAGAGGTGCCGAATGAAGCACTCTGGTGGGTACTCCAGCCTCTCACCTTTCAACAAAATCCCGGCGCCGAGAGCGGGTATTTCAAAGTTCTCTGTGCACATGGCAACTTCAGGCGTTGCAAACCGGTTTTAGCAGCATGGCTTGCACATTGCCCTAAGTATAGCGACCTACATCATCTCAAGTAGCATGTCTGTTTCTGGTGCGAGAGTCCAATGAACGAACTTAGAGATTATGTCTCTCCTGACAAGCAACACCCCTGGCGGGATCACAGCCTATATCGAATGATCAGCGATGCCAACACCAAGGAAGCCAATGCTGAACTCTCGTCGCACCATGTTCACCAAGCATTCAACCTGTGTCGAAAGATTCGCTGTATTGTGAGCAACCTCCCAAAGCTCAACCTCCTCCATACAATGCAGATCAGCATGCTTGACCACCTCCAGAAGTGGATTTTTCACTTTATGAAGAAACACGAACGGCTCGACAAGTACAATGCAATCTGGTTATCCGTGCCTGCTTACCACAACCTCACACCAAAAAATTAGTCATATAAAGAAGTTTTTCAATGGAATGGGAAGGAGATGAAGGAAATGAGCCGGAACCTGCTTGGAGTTGTAACCCAGTCTCTATGAGGCGGAAGCCCCGCTCAGCATCCCATATTCAATCTCCCAATTGAGTGCACATGGGCAGTGTTAGAATTCTATATGTATGCTCAATATAAATCTCACGATGATGCAACATTGAGCTACATGGAGGATGCCTTGTGTCGTTATCACACCTTCAAAGATGTTTTCTCACTCAGGCGTTCCGGCAAACAGGCGAAGGCCTGAGCCACTGCCCCGACAACAGCACCCATGAAGATGCGAAAGGTAGACGAGGAAACAAATGCTGAAATTTGGATGCTATCCAAGAAGCGGCGCAAAATGAATGCCTGGCGGGATTATATCAGCCACCAGATGGATTTTTCCAATGAGTTAGATGCCGACGTCAACTTTCCGAAGATCAACTTGATGTTTGATTGGGTTGAACAGATTCGTCGATACGGATCCTTGCAACACTATACTGCCGAGAGACTAGAACAAGCACAGAAAACGAACCTCAAGGACGGTTGGAACGCTTCCAATCACACAGTCAACTGTCTGCCACAAGTGATCACCTTTCAGCATCGCATCCTCTGCTTCGAAATCAGAGATGTCAATCTCCAAGCCATCGCTGAGCATCGTGAGAACAGTGCTGCCGCCTGCAAAGTCCTCCCTTCCGGTGCTGATCTGGCTGCCCCCCTGAGCCCGGTGTTAGATGCAATGCTCAATTCCATGGGACCCCAACATTGCCGTGATGAAACACATCCTGACACTATGATCAAAGACTTCAGAGCATTACTCGACAATACGCAATACGCAACGCACCACGTGGCAATATAAAGCAGCACCTGCGAGTTTATCACGCATAAGAGTCGTAGCAACACATATATGTTGGATCAACAACTGCACGCAACGGAGATCTGTATTTACCATTGTATTTAAGTTCAAGTTGAGGGTTTAGATGGTGAACGCATATCTCAGATGTGTTGATGCACAGGATGCGAGAGCTGGCACAGAAGGGATCGACAGAACAACTGGGTGTGGGTAAAGAAATGCCCGGGGAGGTGTTATGGCGCACTGAATGGGCATCTCCTGTGCCAACTGCAATGACTATTCAAAATCAAACTCGTAAACCAGGATGGAGCTTTCGTTGAGTACTGGTTAGCCCTGGCGGTCACCACAATACCTGAAAACTCTGGTAACTTGGATTCAGTCTCGAAATGTGTAGAAGTGGGAAAAGCACTGGCAGCCGTTGCTTAGCAAGTTTTCAGCGTGGGAAACATTGTCAGCTGTGCACACATAATTCCAGAGATATCTACCAGTAGTTAAACAGGAGATGGACGGAACAAGCGATGGATTGTCAAAAGCCACATAGATCTGGCAACTTGAAATGATGTGTATAATTAGTAAAGAGAGAATTGCATTTGGCGCGGAGGTGGAAGGAACTCGAGGAGAGATTTTTGCAGCGTCAACCATCGCATTGCAATCCCGATGCAAGCGCGTACCCAATGAACCCGTTCTGACGTATGGCCACAGTTGGCCACAACGCCAGAGTGATCGTTTGAAATACGAGACTGACAGAATGCGAAGAAACAGTGAAGCAGCAATTGGAGGGCGATATATAACGTGATGTGTTGTATTGACGCCGGGCTCGGAGTAATCCGCCACCCGGGTGTATATGACGGCTGTGACTGAGCGCGTCTACTTCGACCGAGCCATTCCGCCCGAACGGAATATCTTTTTGCTGATGTATCATTCCTCAATTCACAAACTTTAAAGAAGATTGTACCTTTTCAGTGGCTTCCAGATGTACTCAGAAAAATTGTACAATGCTAGAGAGATATCTGGAAGTATTACTGAGTATGGATAACAAATCTGAAAGCTTCAGATAGTATTGACTACAAGATTACAAGTAAGTTAATATACTACAAAGCTATCTGGAAGTACGATTTTATAGTTTGATAATGCTGCTACTACAATCAGAAATCACTTGAGCAAGAAAACTCAGTTACTATCCGTAGTTTAATGATTGTAAACTGAATTATTGGAGTTATAGTATTATCCGTATATCTATATAAGTTAGAGTATAAGGTTACAAGTAATGGGAAACAATACTGAAGATGGATAACAGAGAGAATAATAAAAGGTTATTGATATGATCATAAAATATAACAATTGTATGATGGGAGTTCACCAGGAAAATTAAATATATGTGATATCTAGCTCATACAGTAATCAATATGATTGGACTTACATGATATTGCTAACAAAATATAATTGAGGTTTTAACTTAAACTTAAAGTATATATTGAGAAATGAACAAGTGGATTGATATTACTTCCAATATTCTCAGTTGCTTTTATTAATAAGAGAACCGATAATAAGAAATACAAAAGCAATCCTCCAATACTAATAACTTCTCTTTACATACAATCTGTTTACTAACTCTAAACAGTGTTTTATGATTTATTGTAATATCCAAATCTATGACTGTAATCTTACACACTGTCAGTAGAATTTAAGTCAATATACTTACACCACATTATCTGATATCACAACAAATCAGACCAGTTCTTTATCAACTAAGTAATACTGCAATAGTTATTTTACACAATTAAGCAATTCTTACTTCAGTGCTTTTGGAATTTATTGTAATATTAGATCTTTTACAGACCAGCTAGTATTGGAACAAATATATATGTGTAGAGTATAATCAAATCTATTCTTTCAACTAGAACTTTCATTAATACAAGTACCATTCTCTTGCCCACCATACTCCTCTCCCTTCACTCATTCACTCTCTTCAGAACCTTCCAAAGTCTATATATAATTCATCATCAAAAGTGTACATGGACTGTTGACTGCACTACAGGTACACCCACACATGCATCAGCAAAATGTAATTATGTCACTGGGAGCCTCTGGGAGTGTCTGAGAGTTCTAGAACCAGAATCCCAGGGTGGTCAAATCCCATAGTTGACTGGACCGATGCAGTGGCTTTCAAGTGCCCCTGAGATCACCTGGGAGTGGCGACAACAAGGCCGGGAGCACCTGGGAGCGCCGGCGACAAGCCGGGAACACCTCGAATCACTGAAGAGCAGTCTGGGAGAAATGACATCTTCTTTGGGAACACTGCTGGTGTGCTTGAAAATCATAGCTACTACTTATCGTTCAACGATTTTTAAAACTCATGTAGTCAGGTAGGATTCTCGCCTATCTATCTATGTATTTATGTAGCTACCCATCTACACATGGTATATGTGGACTAGCTGCAGGTGGTGATCGAAAGCAATTCGAGGTGCACCTGAAGATGACGATCGAGTGAACTCAGAGATACACTTGGAGGCTGTCATTGTGTGAACTAAGAGATGCACTTGGAGGCTGTGATTGAGCGAGTTAGGAGATGCACTGGGAGGCCATGTTGGAGTGAACTCAGAGATGCACCTGGAGGCCGCGATCCAGCGAGTATGGAGATGCACTTGGAGGCCGAGATCTAGTTGAACTCAGAGATGCACTTGGAGGCCATGATCGAGTGGGTTTGGAGATGCATTTGGAGGCCGAGATTGAGTAACTCACAGATGGGCTTCGAGGCCGAGATCGAGTGGGACTCAGAGATGCACTTGGATGCCGAGATCATGTTGAACTCAGCGATGCACTTGGAGGCCGTGATGGAGCGAGTTTGGAGATGCATTTGGAGGCCACAATTGTATAACTCAGAGGTTCACTTGGAGCTGGTGATCGAGCGAGTTTGGAGACGAACTTGGAGGCCATGATCGAGCAAGATTGGAGGTGCACTGGGAGGAGGTCCAGAGGAGGCGCGTCGGGTGCTGGGACTCTATCCATTAATTAGTTAACTCGCAACCGTGGGAATGTGATGAGGTGACTTTACCTTTGAGCTCCCATGGAGAGCTGGCTGGTGGCAGTCGATCTTGTAGGGAGGCATGGAGGAACCTGAAGCTATACTCAGGGGTCGACTCGTAATTATGAGAATGAAGGGAAGACAGACAATCTTGGGCGGATGCTGTACTTGGTGGATGCTGTACTTGGTGGATGCTGTACTTGGTGGATGCTGTACTTGGTGGATGCTGTACTCGGTGTATGCTGTACTCAGTGTTAACTCATGATCGTGCCATGGAGAGATGGAGAGGGATGACTTAGCTTTGTGTTCTGCGATGATGGTAGAGAAAGAGGAATGGGGGATAAAGATGGGTACGATATGGAGGATACGAGCGGATATGAGAAGTCAGGGGTACGACTCGCCTGGTCGGGTTTAGAAGACCTCATATCGGTGTTTTAACCCACTGGATCGGGAGTAGTACCTGCCGTATCAGGAATTGTAAATTGACTGGCACACGAAATTCTCTTAAGTCCCAGTTTCTCATGATGGTTTCCTCCATCTCATCTCATATCTCTCATTCTTTACAATCACCTAAGAACACGAAGTTCAGTCATTCTTCTCTATCTCTCCATGCGATTATCATGAGTTAACACTGAGTACAGCATACACGGAGTACTGCATACATGGAGTACGGCATACACCCAGTGCTGCATACACCGAGTACTGCAACATCCCAAGATCAAATGACTGCCGCTCCCAGCCAGTCTCATCTCTCGGCAGACCTTATATTACTCAACTCTTTACATCCCAACGATTACGAGTAAACCAATGGACAGAGTTTCAGCCGCCATCGCACCTCCCTCCCGATCTACTGCCTCCAGATTGACCACCTTCAAGTACTCCTTTAATCTCAATCAATCATGACCTCCAATTGTATCTCATCAGCAACGACCCTAATTTCCGTCTGAAACACCCGGGTGTTCCAGATGGCTCTGACGGCTCTGGCGGAACCTCGTACGCTCTGACGGAGAATTGATAGCTACCCGTCGCCCAGGCGACGGGTCGCGTTGCATACCTACCTCCTTTACTTTGTGGTGAAGTATACGCATCATTAGAATGACACGTGTGTTACACTCTTCGCAGGGGCTGCAGTTATGCTGAAGCCGTTTAGACAACGCCTGGCAATCGACGACAAACCTGGGAGCACCTCGAATCACAGTCATGTATTCAGTTTGTATTCTCATCTATGTATCTATGTATCTATATAGCTACCCATCTACACACGCTATATCTGGACTGGCTGCGGTCTACCGAATATATACTCCCTGTCACCCTGTCCACCTCCGTTACCCCAGTACCTCCGTACAACCGCAGTCGCTTCTTGGAGATATACTTGATCGAGCGCGTTTGAGATGCACTTCGAGACGGAGATTGAGTGAACTCAGAGATTCACTTGGAGGCTGAGATCGAGTCAACTCAGAGATGCACTAGGAGGCCGGGATCGAGCGAGTTTGGAGATGCACTTGGAGGCCATGATCATGCGAACTTGCAGGCCATAATCGAGCGAGTCTGGAGATAAGCTTGGAGGCCGTGATCGAGCGAGTTTGGAGATACACTTGGAGGCCGTGATCGAGCGAGATTGGACGAGTACTTGGAGGCGGCCGATGGACGGCGCACCGGGACTCAATTCATCAGTTAGTTAACTCGCAACCATGGACTTGTGACAAGGTGACTTTACCTTTGAAGCTCTTATGGAGAACTGGCTGGTGACGGTCGATCGGTAGGGAGGTACGCCGGAAGCTGAAGCTACATTCAGGGGTCAACTCGAAATCGTGAGAATGAAGGGATGACAGACAATCTTAGGTGTATGCTGTACTCAGTGTTAACTCATGATCAT
>Ga0307515_10009285_pt1 | contig 19029 bp, 5 predicted proteins | sample 17_EM_MG_FD_194513 | JGI IMG/M metagenome (GOLD analysis project Ga0307515, IMG submission 194513) | Populus trichocarpa ectomycorrhiza microbial communities from riparian zone in the Pacific Northwest, United States - 17_EM | ecosystem: Host-associated > Plants > Roots > Unclassified | place...
TGTAAACAGGAGATTAGGCAGCCATAATATAGATATTAACGTTGCTCGACTAACACCTACCAGACGCCCCTCCGTCCTTCCTATCTCCTCTCTTACCCGTCTCCTCGTTAGATACTATCTATATCGCCACGTCGACCAATAAATCCCTTAGTAGGGACTGGGGAGGAGTATTAGAGCACCTCTAGCTCTTATAAGGAAGAAGAAAAGAAGAAAGGAAGGTATAGAGGAGGGAGTATTTATAGACGGGAGGAGGCCTACGAGCATAGGAGATTAGGCAGCTATAATATAAATATTAACATTACTTAACTAACACCTACTGGAGGCTCCTCCATCCTTCCTATCTCCTCTCTCACCTGTCTCCTTGTCAGATACTATCTATATCGCCACGTCAACTAATAGATCCCTTAGTAGGGACTAGGGAGGAGTATTAGAGTACCTCCAGCTCTTATAAGGAAGAAGAAAAGAAAAAAGGAAGGTATAGAGAAGGGAGTATTTATAGACGGGAGGAGGCCCTATAAGTACGTAATTTGGTAAATACTAATAAGCACAAGATTCTCGTATAAGATGGGCTTAATTACTTACCAAAATACAGGGTATCTCTGTTACTGTAGTAGCTACTATAGTAGTAGAGACGCCTTAAATATTTAATATAACCGACTACTAAGGCTATCAATAAGTAAAAGGTAGGCTACCGATATAGTACGAACGATATAGTTGTTAATATCATTTATAGCCTGTTTTTACTTCTAGTGTACGCGTAAATCGTCCTTATATTTGGCGTAGAGCTAGTTATAGACAGTAAGCTAATTTGGGTCTAGCTTTGCTATTGATGTAGCTATAGGCCGACTTAGTAGTTCTAGCTTTGGAAGATTGTCTTTCTTCTTAAATAGGTCAATATACTGCTATACCTCGTTAGTTTTAGCTATGTCTTAGATAATAAAGAACCACTGAATCCAATCAGATGGCTTGTTAAGGATAAGGTTGATTTTTAATTTAGTAGAGGTCGTTATTTTTAAAATTTAATAGGTCAGGAAGGGTCTAGGTTAGGGTCCAGCTAGCGTCTTAGTAGAACCTTATTTAGACGTTCCGAACTTTTAATTTAATTCGTCAGTTTAGATTACCAAAATCCAAAATTTTGTTACGGGGAGCGTAATTAATAACCCCTACTAACAGCTCTAACCACGTTTAATTTTTAATTTATAAATCGGTAGATTTATAGGTAATAGTTATTGCAAGTAGCTCCAGGTGCAGTATATATAAAATCTTAACTATAGTATAGAGAAGTCGTAGCTGCTAATATGCGGTCCTAAGTATTCTCAAGGTCATATAACTTCTTATATAGGCGACATTTCCGCCCTTTAAAAAAATTAAAAAATTCCAAAAATCGATCAACGCTATAGATAGCAGCAATATTAATCCGGCAGTACTGCCAATTCTCCCTATATACCATTGTATGTATATCTAACAGCTCTAAAAGTAGTAAGAAGGTAGGACGGATAGGGGGGTTAAAATTTAGAAAATTGGATTTCGCGGTTAAGCTATTTAAAAGTTAGGAAACCAAGACAAATGCTACATTCTCCGCTTACCTCTAAGCCAGTATATAATTTCCTAATTAGGAAAAGTCGTTTATAAGTAGTTGCTGCTGCCTCCGTACAAAATCTTCTTGTTATACCTCTTTAGTCTTACTTATAGATAACTAAAATCGTTCTATATTGAACCTACGTTTAAATATAAGCCCTAAAAGCTTCTTAACTCGTGAGATTGCTATATAGGTTAGCCCGGCTGTCTTATCCTTTTCCTTAATATCTAGAACCACCCGGTTAAATATTAGGCCCTAGCTTTTATATACGGTAAGAGTAAAAGCCAAAGTAATTAAAAATTAACGCTGTAAGTAAGAGCCTCTTATACCCTCCTACTTATAAAGTACGGAAAATATAGGGACAACTTTCTTACCATCCTGCCGAGTAAATAGGGCAAGTCCGTTATACCCATCTACCGCAATTAGTAGTAACTAAGGCTGATCCTTTTTAATATCCGCGTGTCCCTTCTATACAACATCTTTAACTATACCAGTAGTACCGTTTACTAAGCCTGGTTCAACCCAGATATTCTATATTAGTATTACTTTCGCGCCAATATATAGGGCTAGATTCTCTATAGTATCGCACTAATTAAGAGTGACTTTCCGTACACCTACACCAGTATTAACTGACTTAATAGCCACCACTGGCTGTAAAAGGTCGCAAAGCCGAGTAGTGTTATACTTACCTATAGCAGCGCGTATACTATATAGCCGAATTGCGTCATCAAAGCCCGCAACCTTATTAGTAGATAGGCCCTACTTACACCTAGTTAAAAGAAGCTTCCAGGTCAGATCACTTATAGAATTACTACGTAGCTCTATAAAAGCGGTCCTAAATACAGAGCTCTTAGCGTTATTACCGCCCTACCGCATAACTTAATCTAGGACAGCAGTTTAGTTAATTGCCTTATAGGCTTCTTTTCCGTAGCGGGTAGATTGCTATATAAGGCCGCCTAATTCATAGGGGGAAGCTAATGGAAATCGCCTACTAGTAAGATATTTAAGCCTCTAAAGTAGTCGTTATTACGCGCAGAGTAGATCTAACGGAGGCGGCAATCAATCTAGGCTAGATATACTTACCCAATTATAAATTTCTTATTAAGGACGAGATAGTAAATATCCTTAAAAGCCTGTTATAGAGGCGTAAGACTAGTAGCAGGCAATTCCTTAAACGGGCGATTTACTAGCAACCTCAATAAATCGTATATAGTTCTGCCGTTAATATTAAAGGCAGCTACCCCAGTAGGGGCCGCTCAAGCCAATGATATTGGCTTACTATTAGCCCTTACTATATCACAGAGCGTAGTAGAGAGAATAGTAATAAGATATAATTTGCCAGTTCCTACCTCTCTATTAACGTTAATCCGTAGTAAGGAGGGGCTAACGCCCACTTAGATCTGCCTGTAGTAATTAACTATAACGTTATAGACATAACGCTGGCCTAGTTATAAGGAGGACGGAGTTACTATTTAGGATAGGCGGCTCTATGGTAGAGGCTATAGCCGTACTTTTTGCCAATAAGTCCTCTTATTAAGCTGCGGGTATATACCCCGATGTATACTCTAGTCGTAGTTATAATTAAGCTCCCTATTACTAAGCCTATTAGAATCCTTAATTTTAACTCTATTAGTATTTCAAACGCGGGCATATAGGGCCTTAAAGGACTAGTATAGCTCCAAGTCGTCTACAAAATCGCCCTTAAACTCATTAATATTATTAGTAGTTTCGCGACCTTCCTCTAGTTTCCGATTGCAGAAGTAGTTAGGTAGGTGCTAATAAGAGTTAACGCAAGCCTAATAGGAAGCCACATAATTAGGAGCCCCAAATCCATTAGTATAAATAGCTACTTCCTTATACTCCCTCCACGGATAATAAAGAATGAGCTTTACACAGCAGAACTTAGGATACTGCGGATAGGAAGGATCGCCTTTATATCGCGGAAAGTACGATATAACTTAAGGCCTTACTCTTAGTCGACGCTTATAAGTAGAGTAATTAAAATAGAGTAGAAAGTTAAGGAAAGTAACGTCCTCTACCCCATCTAGGCGGCGCTTATATTTCTTATAGTCAGACAGTCCGTACCCTCTTAGTTGCCCATCCTTAAGCTTATATATAGTGCTTTAATCGTCCTCTTAGCGGCAGTCTAAAGTTACTACATTCCTTAAGCCTTCGGAAAGGGGAATGTTAAGAAGTAGATAGCATACCTCCTGCGCTAACCAATCGCGTTCGGCAATAAGCTTGTTTATAAACTTAGCTACTATTAAACTAAAGGCATAGAGACTGTTGGCGTGCAGCTGTACTAATTAGAGTAACTCCTGGTAAGAAGTCGACTTCTTCTCTTCCTTACTGCAATATTTGCCTATATAGTTGACTATTACTAATATACTTATAGCGGGCGACGTATTAATATTTATTATCCACGCCAGTATTATAGCTAAATTGTAGCTATTAAGAAGCTTATCGTTACGCTATAGATAGAACGTTCAGTGATATAGATTTTGATCCTTTAATACAGCGGCCTTATCGCGAAGAGAGCGTGGAAAGTAAAAGCGGCACTCCTTCGCTCCAGCGGAGCCTTTCTTTAATCTTAAGCAGTAAGATTCAGTATAATTGCGGTACCGTTAAAATTAATTAAGGCAGGCAGTAAGAAGCTCACTAGTATTAAGCTGTTCTTTATAGCTAAGAGCAGAAGGATATTAAAGATTGGGAGGCCTAGATTAATTAGGATTTATTACAGATATAAAAGCAGCCCAGTGCTTAGTAAAAGCCGCCCTTAATTTACTAGTTAACGGATCTGGCCTTAGGGCTATTAAACTCCATAAAAAGCTATGTATATAGCCGCTACCTTATACCTACCACTTATATCGGGACCAAAAGTCAGTGCTATTAAATAGACCCATAAGCACGTGCTTCCTAAACAGATCGAAGCGGCAATACAGTCAGTAAGCAGCAATATGCGGGTTATTGTTAAGATTCTAAGAAGCAATCCGGTAGCGCTAAGCCTTATTAGCAGCCTTATATTTATTAAATCAAGGCATATAAGAGTATAGATTATACCAATATAGATTAGCAGCGCTAAGTGTAAAGAATAGAGACCCGCTCTCAATATTTTTAGCATAAGCCGTAAGCTTATTTCTCTTCTGCTTCCAGTAAGGCCTAGTGCCCTTAAGCTTCTATGCATACCATACAATCTTATTTAAAACCTAGTTACCCCTAGTACCATTTATAAGATTATTAAGCTCATCTAAAGATAGACTATTCTTATTTAATCGGCCGTAAAGGAAGCGGGTGGCATTAAGGGCTTACTTTCTTATAATCCGATTAAACACATAGTAGCGAAATAAGGGGTGGCGGCTAAACCGACCGTCCTAATACTTAAGCATATGCTTAGCGTATGCAGCTAGGGTAACTATACGGCTTTGTGGCATATTAAAGTCGGCTTTGCCATAGGGAAACAAAGTAGGAAAGGCGCCGCGCATAATGAAACTAGCTAATCGCTTAAAGAGAGGTGTCTGCCGCATAGTAGGAACCTCTAAGCCTATTTATAGGTCTTATTAATATTAAACCTCGCAACCCAAAAGTTCTAATTTATTAAGGTTAGGCACTAGATTAGGAACCAAAGTATCTAGTACGTTGTTATCAAATTTGCCATCTAGTATATTACTACTAAGCTCGGCAGGTAGAGGATTAATAGTAGAAGGACGTTGTGTAGGAGCAGAATTATTAGACTCCAACTCATTAATATAAGGTAGCTAATCTAATATAAAGCCATTTTCGGGTAAGCTAGTAAGCTGGGTGCTACATATTTCAACATCGCGATAATTAGAATAATTGACCTTTAGAAAGTAAAGCTATAGTAATATAGCAAAGCGCCTTACAGTATACCGCTTGGTAAACCGCCGACTTAGGTATTCGCCACCCTCTACTACCGCAGGCCTCACGACTAGTATATCGAGTTTAGTAGGTAGCCGTGGTAGCTGCCTCTAAGTCTTTAGTGTGTTCTGGCCAAAGCAGCAGACGTAGCCAGTATAGCGATATTGCTAGCCGCGTACACGCACGACTTGCAGATAAACGTATACGCGCGCAATCAGAAGCTCCTCTACTATAGTAAGTATAGGTAGGAAGCTAGGAATAGGCCCTAGATTAAGCCCGTTGCTTTTACTAAATAGGAGAAAAAGGGTTAGATCCTTAAGGCTATCGGCGTCCTTAATATAGGCTCTGCATATACCTATATTGTTACCCTTCGCAGCTAGGCCTATTTAGAACCACCGCTCCTTATAACAACTACACGTCTCCATATATTTAGCCTATAGTATACTCCTAAACTTCTTAATTCGCTCCTAATTAACAGCTAAAACGGGTATTAGTATGGCCGTAGTTAGAGTAAATATTAGCGGTAAAGTAGGTATAGGAGCTAGTTCCGATAAGGACGTATTTAGGCCGTCTAAAGTGCCTCTTCTGCTATACGGAGCTTTATCTATAGTATATAGCGGAGGAGTAGGCGAGTGAGCTTCACCCCGCCGATTAAGAATGCGATGCTCCCGTTATATTGCCCTAATTATCTTTCACCGTTAAGCTATTTTAGGGGTATCTTGGCTATTCTAGCCATAAGGCAGGAAGGCGTTCTTAGTATCGTTTTTAGGTAGAGTAGTTCGCTGGCGCCTTATAAGATAACTCTTAGTAATAGAACCTAACTCTATAAAAGCTCTCCGCTTATTTAAAATATATTTAGAGGCCTAAGAAAGTAAGTAGAAGTAGAAGTAGTATATAGGGAAGGCGCACCTTTGACCGATATAACTGGTATAGCTTTAAAAGCTTCTTTAAAGGGCCGTCTTTAACAAAGCTAAGGCGGGGCTTATAGATATAGCACTTACTGCATTTAATTACAATAGGATCTGCCATATTTGCAATATATATTAGTATTAATAGGAGGTGTTAACAAAAAGGAAGACGCAACACTAGGATATTTTAATGTTCATAATATTTTGATATTCGTCACGTGGATTCTGCCATAACTTACCGCGCGCAACATTTTCCGACTAATTAGAAGTCGGCTTGGTAAAATTTAAAAATTGGGACACCTAGACACCTAAAAGTAATAGACCACTTATACTTTGGGTCAATTAAATATTCTAATAACTTATCTTTGCATAGATCGGCGCCCCTTAGCCTAATCTATCTATAGTATAGTTAGTCTTTTTATATAAGGGGGCTACCTAAGCGGGCTACCGGCACGCTCCCTGCAAGTTTATAGCAATATAGTAATCTTTACAAAAATAGTGTGGATATAACTATAAACCATCCGCTTAAGATTTAAGAGTTAGTAATTAGTAATAGAAATAGGTAATAAGACATTTAATAAGACATTTAATAAGATATACGATTATAAGTAGCGGGGTAGTAAGACATTGGGTTCTAGTCTTAAAGACAGTATTAAGATAGTAGTAAGGAAATCCGATTTAGTTTAATAGAGGTATATATATACATCTAGGGCTCAATAACTTTTTTTCTTAAATTAGGGACAACTGTATATTTATAGCAGGTAAGAATATATATAGGATTAGTATTTCACTACTAACTAATAATATCTATAGATAAGCTGTCCGTTACTAGACTTGCTATAAAACTATACTAGGACTAACTTTAAGGCTTTTATTATATATAGCGCGCTTCTAATAACATAAATATATATAGAGAGCAAGCAGTATAATAATAAATATAGTACCGGCGATTACTATACCCGCAACTCCCCCGCCTCTTAGAGGTTTAGAAGATAAGTATTTAGAAGCTTTTTATCCTTTTAAAAGAATATTATACCTACTTTCTATTTAGAATACACTTCTGTATTATAGGGCTCGACCTACTTTAGACTTTAGAATATAGTTTTATATATTTAAATTACTTTCTTTTAGAAGGCTGGGAATATTCTATATATAAACTCTAAAACAGGGCTAGAACTTAAAGAGACTAATTAAAAAGAACAATGCATTTATACCTGGCCACGCTACCCTTACCCCCAACGGCTAAAAATAGGGGACCTAGAAACGGGCTCTATGGGTTTAAACACTACATTAACTAATAAGTAGACCAGTTTTAGGTCCGTATAGAACCCAATTATAGTCCTTGGTTCTGGCGACTATTAAAATTATTCCTATACCAGATCTCTAAACATTAGGTAGTAGTTAAACTGAATTCTTCTCCCCCTCCTTTACACCCAAAATAGGCCACTAAATTTCGCTTATAAATATGGTAGTTGTGCTTAAAAAGGCTTTAGGTATTTCCCTAAGCTTTAAACAACTAATAATGGACTCCCTTAAGCGGGAGAAATTTTATAATATAAGGAGCAGCATTACTACTAGTAAATTAATCTTAATTAGCTAGTTTATCTAGCCTAGGTATAAGTTACCTATACTACTCCGAAGGAGGACAGTAAAGTATAGCGTCCGTCCCCAAGTCGCGGAAAACCCACTGTACCGGAAAATATAAGTGGTACTTTAACTTTAAGCAACTATAACTCTGCGTACACGTTAAGCTTTACTATAATTCTATATAAGTCGTGTGCTATAGCTACCTTTAAACATTCGGGGCCCCTCCTACCTATAAATTACGTTTGTATTATCGCCTTCGCGCCTAATTCGCAGCGAGCCTCCTTTTATAGCGTAATAATATCCCTTTACTACAGTACTACCATTAAGCTCTTACCACTTATAATACTTATATTAGGGTCTTATCTAAGCCTTAGAGCCTTATTACGATAGTAGGAAGTCATTATTAGCATTATATCTGCTATGGCGCGTAAGTTAAAGTACCCCTTATATATCTCGGCACGGAGGGTATCTCGGCACGTAGAGAGGGACGGTAATAGCTTTTTAAGCTTTGCCCTTTTATAGATAGTTAGTACCAATCTCCTAAATATTACCGCTCTACTTAAACACGTATACGCGACTTAGATCCTTATTAAGTTACCTCTTTTTATTAGCCTTAGAAGAGAATAGCAGATTTTATTTCGCGAAATATATATTATATTAATCAATATAATTAATAGACTACGGTTATAAGGCAGGATATAGTCTTAAATAATGCTTAGGAGGAGGAGGCAATTAAAGTAGTAAGTAAAATCTTCGACTTATCAGAAGTCGTTCGCCTAGACTATATACGCTATACCTTTATATCTATAATATGCTTATAATCTTAAATTTAAGTAGCACTAGGAGCTCGGCAATTAACCCTTCCATTATTGCGTATAAATACGCCGTTTCCGTTTTCTTCCGTTATACCATCTATCTTCTCTATTAGTTTTGTGGAGTATACGGACATTTTATACTTCTACTTACTAAGATTAATAGTAGACTTTTTAAACGTATCGGGAGCACCCGTTGCATAATTGCAAGTTAATTCCAATATATCGCTATTTAAGGTACAGTCTGAACAGGAGCTAAAGGCACCGCCGCTGCCCTATATTAGCACGTATTTCTACTTTACTTCTTCCCTTCTTTCCCCTTAAGTAGTAGATTAGAGACTTACTTAAATAAATACCCTATATTCCCTATAGCATTTATAATGCATTAATCTAGATTTACGCTTAAGGGTATAGGCTTAGTATTAACCGATAAGCACGTAGCGCTAAATGTATTGCCCTTAAAGCTAAGATTAAAGTAATCTGGGAGATAGAAGCTAAAGATGGTGTCTTAACGCCGTGCGAGGGTTAGGGTAATAGGGGATAAGGAGACAAGTTAAGAGATAACGCTAAGAAGGAGAGTGGAGCTAAAAGTTTATAAGGGATATATTACCGGGATTGTAAATACGTTATAGGATAGAAGGTAGTAAATCTCGGTTTCGCGTATTTTTTTTTTTAGGGGGAGGGCGGATTTTATATAATTACTAATAAGTTAAAAACGGACGTCCTTTTATACTCGCTTAATTATTATTTAAGCATCTATTTATAGATAGGATGTAGGGATTAAATAATAGGAAGGATAACTAATTCTAAGCGCGGCTATAAAATATGTCTTAAAATAGAGAAGCATCTTAGGGATGCTAAGGGGGCTAAATATAGTCCCCTTAATATAAATAGCAACAGGGAAATATCTTTGGCTATATTAGTTTCGCGGTCTCGTCTAGCTTACGTGGCCTATTAATGCCTATAGAGTAACCCGATTAGGACACTTAGCCGTATTAGCTACTATATATAAGATAACGGCAATTATAAATGCCGATAGCCAAAGTAACGTTATACTAGTTCTTATTTAAACGTCTAAGATCCCTAAAAAGGTATTACGCGGTTAGGGCATTACGTTTTCGCCACTTATGCTTAGTTCTAACTATAAGGGACTTAGATACTGCTAATTATTTACGTATATTTAAATAAAGTACTAACTAACCTAAAACTAAACGCCATAAAGAACTGCATGCATTCTAAGCTATCTGAGAAAATTTATACTTCCGCTAACTTACGCCATTAGTAGTTAGACCTTCCTAATACAGCCTTCTAACATATCACGACGAAACATCCCCATAAAGCGCCCTTTTTCTCCGCTAGTTATACTCCCAGTTCTTAATTAAAGTGTTTTTTTATAAATAGCTATCACAATCTCTAAATATGACCTTTAGCACCCCTAATTTCCGCCTCTATCGCCTATCCTTCATTCTTGTAATATATTCTTAAATAATAGCCAGTATAAGAGCAGTTAGTAGTGTTATTACAATAGTATAGCAGAGAGCTCCTAAACATAATCTACTTACCTTACCTTTCTCTATTTTAATCTTAGATAATAGTTCCTTAGTCTTTAACTGGAAAATATATAAAACGACAGCAGGTATAAAGAGAGGGATGTAACATACCATACCCAATACTAAATAAATTACTACCCTTAATTGAACGCTAAGCCTTAAAAGAATAGCCGCGATATAAAATAAGCGGCCGAATATTAAATAGAAGAATATAGTGGCTAAGATAAGCATTAAAACCAGCCCTATAATTAAGCAGTCCTAGATATATATAGAAGTAACTTTTATTAAAATCCCTTCTAGAGATTAAAGGTTATTAAGTTAGTCTCTAAGAAAGCTTTTAACCTCTTCTAGCACTATATTAGAGAGAGTTAATAGCAAGTTATTATATATTATATTATAAGTAAATCCGACACAGAATTGTTTTATACCTAGTAAGCAATTTTTAGGAATTAATTCCTCGATGGCTTTGGGAATAACTATAGCGGCAGCGTTTGCGGCGCTTTACACTTAGCTAATAGCACTAGGGATAGCCGTTATAACGCTATTAGTAACACTTATAACTTTAGTTTAAAAAGATTAAAGGATATCTTACTCTGGAAGGGCGTGTGGTATAACAAAGGGATTATCTAGAGGTTTAATAGTAAAATTAAACTAAATTTAAGAACCTATTAGTTAAAGCCACTCGTAAAAATCCGGATAGAGAGTAATATCTTACGCTTAAGATTGTAATACCCGCCTTTATATTACTTTCCTTATATAGTACCTGCAGCGCTAGAACTATATAATAGATAGCGGTAAGTATAAAGGTAACTAAGACACCTCGCTTTAGCTACGTTCCTCCCTTCGCTATAGTAAAAGGATAATAAACTTTAAGAGAATGCTTTAAAACTAGTTATATTAAAATAGGAATAGACTAGTTCCTATATAAATTCTTCTAATACTTATACAGGAACTTTTAGTCCTAAAAATAGTCCTAAGTAATATAAAAATAGCCAACCTATAGCGATGTAACGGGGGCCTAGAATTAGGCCCTTTCTATTTTTTTTATAAATTAACATTATTAGATAATTTTATAAAATCTATACTAGAAATATATATATATTATACTATCTTATCTCCTTATTAACTAACAATATCTCTAATTATTAGTATATGCATTTTTATTATTATCGAACGCCTACTATAGGCTATAGCCTTTACTAGGTCTTAACCTATGCTCTAAAACCGTTTAAAAACCCATATCTATTGTTTTTCTTATTGGGTTTTTAATTAGGCCCATAAATAACAACTAATAGAATTAAGTGCCTTAACTTAAGAACCCCCACCGCAATACTTAATGCTCAATAGTAGGAATAACGTAGACGGCGTATTCCTAAACATTACTATACGTCTATATAATAATATCGATTTAGGTAGCAAGTTATTAGCGTTACTATACGATAATGGTAGTTCTAAGGAGAGAGTTTTGCTTAGGTTATTAAGCCCTAGAAAGTACTTACTTAAGTAAAGCGTTAATAGCTAGGAATCTTCATAAATTATAACTACTTACTAGTCTAAAGTTAAGGATATATCTTTTTCTTAAGTTAGAGCGCGAAGCCTAACGCCTAATTACTTGTTATATTTTTAAAGCAGTTTCTATACTTAGTATAACTAGGACAAAGAAAAGAACGCTTTTTATCCTATACTCTTTCATTCCCACTTTATATGCTTACTCGCTCGCTCGCTCTTATAACCTTCTAAATATCTCTTATTCTTATAGCGAATTTTATATACTTAAATTTTTTAACTATCTAAATTACTAGCTTAGATTGGGGATTTAACTTAATAAAAGACCTCGCAACCTCCTAGAGGCGCTTAGGTCTTTAACTCCTCTAATAGGAGCCTAATTAAATTAAGCCCTTAAATATACTTTATTACGCTGTTCTAAGCCTCCCGTTAAAGTTGCTAGTTAATATTTCTAAGCTAACTTACTTCTTCCTTTGCCTACTACCTAAGCTCTATCTCTATAGATGTCTCGTCTCTTAATTTACTTAACTTTTAAGCTAACCTAGTATTTTCCGTTTATAGCTTATTAATTTTTACACTAAAGCTAACCTCTAGGTAGTTTAACGTCTATAAGAAGTTAGGAAACCTAATAATTTAAGATATCTTATATATATTTACCGATATTATAACGCCTTACGCTTTTATAGAGTTTATCTTTATAGTAGCTGTAACCTATATAGCCTTAAACGTTATATTAACTCCTTTATATAATTCCTTATAAGCACTAATAGAATAATCGCTTATATTTTTTAAAAAAATTCTTAAGAATAGTTCCTCCTTTTTTGGCAGTACTCTCTAAATATAAGGGTCGTCTAGGCCAGGAATAAGACGGACTTATAACGGCTCTATTATAATTCCTAACTTGCTCCCTATAGAAGCGTTAGTTATAATTCAATAGAGCTTGCTTAGTCTTACCTATATGTTTTAATAATTGCTCCCGGCACTTGTTCCTCTACTTTCCGCGTTTAATATTGCTCGATTGTATTAGAGCTATTTTAGTTTATACCTCTACGATCCGTGAAAAAACGAATAAAAGATATATTAATTTATTTAAACTAAGTAATATAAGGCTGCTTAGCTTAGTATAAAAACGATATAGGTTCTAATAGGATGTAATTTAGGGCCCTGGAACTAGTCCTAGGATACCTATTTTAAGTAGGGTACCTTTTCTAGGAACCTTATATTTATAGCATAACTAAAATACACTATAGGAAAGACAATAGCGCAACATTTTTAAGAGGTAAGTGGTAGTAATACCAAAATTAGCGTAGGTCCATATTACTGCATTAATTCTTATTACTTAGAATTTAAGAACTCTAGTCCATATAGTGGGGACATAGTTAGGGGCGTAAATCTCTATTGGTAAACTATAACTATAACTATTAAAGGTATTCTTAAAGTATCCTTAACAAAGTTAAAAGTTAAAGGAAAAGGGGAAAAAATTATAATAGAAAATAGTGCCTAATATGTCCGTCTTATTATAGAGTTATAGGCTTAACCTCGAACCCAGTAGGGAGTAAGAGTAGTAATTAAATAATAATCTCTTAGACCCCAGCCACGGTTATTTTAAGACGCTAAGGCGCTTCCGGGCTTTAAAGGCCTTAATTAGATTATTATATATATCTATCTTATCTTCTTAAGTATTTTTGCTGTCGGGATACCCTTTCTACTTAACCAGATACTGGACTTTCCTGCGTTTACCGACTCGGCGAAGGCGCTTTTTAACTAGCCGTTTAACGGTGAACTGGTTATCCTCCGCGTCTATAGGGGCAAGTAGGCCAATATCTCGAGTAGCTTATGTAGAGGTTAATTCTCTAATATTGCCCTTAGTGTATTTAGCTAGTAATAGTAGGCTGTTAATTTGTGGATTAGAAGTAAAGGTATGTCCTAAGTACACGCTATAAGGGGTTGTGCTAGAATTAATATACCCGGGGCTAAGTAGATTAGCGCTATTAAGAATAACTAGAGCGTTTAAAGCGTTATGCTCCTGCTTCCTAATCTCTATACATTCTAAGCTTAGAGTAGTATTAGTTAAGTCCTCTAGTTTTACGCCGCAAAATAAGGCTTTAATAGCTGAATGGTCCTCTATATTTCTTACGTATATAAGACAATCTATACCCTAGTTAGACGCAATAATCTTAGCCGTTAGTCATTAATACGTACGCGAAGTTAAAGTTATATTGGAATCTTTTTAATTTAGAGCAAGCGTTCTATCTTTATTAGGGTTTATAAGGTCTACTATATTAATTGCATTATACTCGGACATTATGCTACTCCAGGTGGCCACTTAAGGGAGAAGTCTAGGGTTAATTATTTTAAGTATCCTACTGCACACAGATGGCGGCGGGGTGTCGGTACTAGGAAAGCTTCCATTTTTAGTCTAGCTACTATTTATATAACTGCCAAAATCTAATATTGAACGGCTTAAGGGTGTTATAGATCTGTTAAACGGGCATTAGCTAATACTTTTTATTATCTTGTTAATAAAACCGTATCCCACTTTAGCTAGAGCTTTATTACCTATACTTAATTCCTTCTTATAGCCGGACCTCTACCTCTTAACTTTAGCCGGCTATATTTCTACCTTACAGTCTTCTTTCGATCTTTTTAGTAATTTTAGTTCCTTAATAAAGTTAAGGCAATAAATATCCTGGAGATAGAATTTCAGCTTCCTAACTAAATTAAATGTCGCCCTATATTATAAACCTAGGTAAGGGCAATTTAGCGGTTTACTTTTATCTAGGGTTTCTATATACCTATAGATATGCTCTTTCTATATAGCCTATTTTAGGAATTAATGCATCCGTACTGTAGCTAGCGTAGTACTACTAAGGCAAAAAGGACAGTAGCCGGTAGTGGCGAGCACCCTATTATATACAAAAGGGTCGCATTAAATAGGAAGTCTTTTACGGTCGTCTAGATGCGCTTAGCAGTGGCCGCTCTATTATACCTCCCTAAAAATCTACTAGTTACATTAGAAGCATAGCTTAGAAAAGCCATTATAACTTTTCTTATAGCAGTTATATATATGCCTCCAATTATAAGTTATCTTCGTCTTTATATCGTTAAGCGGAGATTAAGCTGTCTTCTGCTAGCCTGCTAAGTTAGAGTAACGGCACTTCTCTAGCTCCAAGCCCGGTTAAAACTCTACTTTAGCATCCTTTTAATATAGTGCAACTATGTCGCGGAGAGCGTTAAGACCTATAGGGCTCCGTAAGGCAGCGACCTTAAAAAGTACAGATACAAGGCGGTCCCATTTAGGCATAAGAAATTAAGTTCGGTTAAATATAGTCCGGTAATAATATAGTAAGGTATTATCCTTATCGCCAACATCCGGTCTATATAGCTATACCTTCTACCACTTATAGAGTTCTTTAGTAGTTAGCTTGCGTTTCTGCGTATAAAGCTCCTTTTAACGGGTTATAGAGTTTACATCCTTCTTCCCTTTTAGAGCGGTAATCTCCTCCTCTATATTAATATATTTTAAGCTTTCTTAAATTTATGCTGCTTCTCTGCTAAGAGAGATTGCTATAGTTTTGGGTTATAAGGGAGAGATAAACTACGGAAGAGGTTATTAATAATACTGCGTAGCTCGGTACTAAAGTAGCTCGCCTAGCTATCTGTGCCACTATTATTAGGCATATAATAATTATTAAACATATTTAAATCTCTCTGCCTAGCATACTTTATTCTTTAAGCGGCTAAATATAGCTTATCTTTATCAGAAATTAATTAGTAAGTAGCCTAAAGATGGAAGGAACGACTATATATATACCAATCTAGTATAAGCCCTCCGCCCTAAAGTCGTGAATTATAGGCGGCCGAAGGTATTCTATACGGATGTCTAGCGCTCTAAGGCGGAAGCTAAATGCGTTTACCTTCTTAATTTTCTATCTTACGGATATGCTCTTAAAGAAAGGTATATTAAGTATACTTTCTTTCCATTATAAATAAAGCATCTCCCCCTCTGGTGGTACTATGTTAAGGAGCTCTTTAATAGTGTCGTAGTCCCTAAACGCCTTTGCTGTAATAAGTATGGCCAGTATTAAGAGTATAGGGCTGTAAATAAGAGGTATTGCTACTATGCCCTTGTATAGAGAGTGTTCTGGCCTACTAATATAAGAATTAGAACTGCCGCTTAACTTAATAGGCTAAGCAATCTAGCGCTTACCTCTTATCTAGTATTGTGGTCATGTTCTTAACATCTTAAATAATTTAAATAGCAAACTCTACATTTCCGTACTTATTGCGAAATACTATAAAAGTTACATCCTATATTATAACTGAGTTAATTTATTTGCCTACTACGCTATATATATATACGTATTAGGGAAGGGGGGGGGTTTCCTTACCTTATAGTGCAAACCCCGGCCGGAACCCGCTTAATAGCTAGACTTAATATACTCGCCAACTCGCGCGGAAGAATAAATAATGGCTATAAGGTCCGCCTAATCATTTACTCTTATTACTGGTCGTTTATACGCAACCTAATCTGCCGTCTATAGCTGCCTTCTTAAATAAATAAAGTGGTTCTTAGTCGTAAACCTTTTTGGCCTTTTTTTCCTAGGCATTTTTAGTTTATTGGCTAGCGGGCCTTTAATAAACTAAATAAGATTAGAACTCTAATAAGGAGAAAATAGGGAAATATAGACGGAATATATATTCGTAATAGAGAGGGTTATATTTATAGGTATTGCGGTGTTAATATAACGCCAGCCAGCTATAAATTCTTTCTAGTACTGGCTAATGGTATCTAAGGCTGCCGTTAGATTATCCTTAACGCCATTAATACTATATACCATATTCTTAACAAAATCTTTTAAGGATGCTAGGTTATATAGAGAAGAACTAGGATTTTCTTTAGCAAATCTATTTAGCAAAGGGTTAGAGCGGGATGGAATCCAACCGCTACAGTACGCTAATTATAACTTACTAGTACTATAGCTCTACCTTTCTAAAATAAGCTTTCTCTATCTTTGGCTTAAGACACTTTTGAACTTTAGTGCCGTCTATACCCTCCCTGCTTTAGTTAGAGCCCTTTACCCTTACTACGGCAAGGAACTCGCGAGGGTCCTTTTTTCTTAGCATTTTATAGAGAAACGGATAAGGTAAGCAGAAGCTAATATAAAGAAGGGAGGGAAGAGGAATATAGAGATAAGCTTATAGGGATAGATGGGCGAGCTATAGAGCAGCAGGTAAAAAAAAAGAAAGAGAGAAAGAGAGAGAAGATGGGATAGAAATTAAGTAGTAGGTAGGTAGAATAGAGCAAACGGACGCGACTAGAGGAGATCTTATAGTAAGAGATAAGGCACCTCCTCTTTAACTAACACCTTTAGGGACGCTATGTTATATATGGGCGCAGCTTAGGATGGGCAAATGCTCTATTTTAAGGGGGGCCCAGTTTTAAGAACCCTATAGGCCCAAAACGCGGCCCTTAAGATTATTGTATAGAGTTAATAATTTGCATCGGTAAGGACGTAGCACTTTTAAGGCATAATTGGTTAATAAGATGGAGGAGCAGCAATATAACTAAGCAGCCTAAGCATAACCTAAGCGGGAGGGTAAGCAGCCTAAGCAGCGGGTAAGTCGAGGGTGCTTGGCGCCTAAGTATAGCGGCGATGCTGACTAACCGAGTCGGATTCCGCCAAGGGGAGTTTTGGTCTGTGACTACCTAAGTAGTCTCTTTTAGCACTCTCGATCCGAGTAGCTTTAGAGATAAGCTTTTCTTAAAAGGTAGAAATTTCGCCCTTCTCTTATATAGCCTGTTGAATCTTAGGTCATAGCTTAGCGAGTAGCTGGTAAAGTTATATAGCGTTATCCCATAGATCTAAGTAGGGTATATTGTCTTCTAGTTCTTTCAAGTAGTTTATAAACTAGACTATAGTCTAACTATCCCACTATTTGGCGTCATGGTATCGCTGGTTATAGTCCATCCCTTAATTAGTAGGGTTTTAGACCTAATCGACCAACCAGGTCCTAAGTTCGCTAAATTTAAGGGGTATAGTAAGTTTCTTCTCGTAGCGTGTCCATAAACTCTTAACGGTGCCACATAGAAAGGTAGAAGCAATCAGTGTCTAATTATACTTATTAGAGTAACGTTTCGGATCTAGCCGAAACTTAGTTTCGCATTGTTGGATAAAACGATTGCAGTTCTGAAGATTATTACTATAGTACTTATCAGGTTCCTTTATGCAGAATTTAGGTTTTTCTAACGTTATAGCATAGTATGGCGTTACCCCTTTAAGTCCGCTTCGTGTCTAGGGTGTCTATACTTCCCCCAATTGTTCTTGCAATTGTTCTTAGTAGTTTTAATATACTTGTCTTAATCATATCTCTAACTCCTTTGTTTTTTATAGGGTCTCGTATAGCAACCGCTCTAATAACTCCCTAGCGGTAATCGTTCCTAAGGGTCTCGCAAGGTTAGACAGACCAGCCGTGGCTTCTTTATAGGAAGAGGGAATGCGCTCCTCTGGGGAGACTCTTTAAGCCTCTTGCGGTAAGGGCGTTGCTTCGTAGGGTACAGGAGTATAGTCCGTTATTATTAATTAATAGCTATACGTTCCTAATGGATTGTAAGCAATTAAAATTATAAGAGGCCAGCCTGACTGGAATGTATAATTATCTAATCAACAGTGTCACTGGTAAGTAGAAGGTAAGTTAAAGGTAAGTTAAAGGTAAAATAAGTTTTACGTATTAAAGGACAAATGCTTCTAACCACTTCTATTTAGAGACTAATCGCTAGTTCTTCTCTAGAGGGGAACCAGCTTCCTATATATTTCTTCCGAGACGCTAGTAAAACCTTTCGCCCCTAACCTGTCTAACTGTGTCTTCTGGAACATAGATGGGACATAGATAAAACCTCCTACCGTCTCATTAGATATATACCTCTTGGGGGATTCCGTTACAGTTACAGAGGTTACGGATATTGGAATAACTTAACACCAATATTTTATAATATTTCCTAAAGTTAATTGATTATATAATAGAACCTAGGCTTTTAGAATATGTTATTTTTATTACTTAGGTATTTTTAGGTCTTAAGATCATTTTCGTAAAAAAAAAAAAGCGTTATTAGCAATTCTGCGACTATATATAACTTTATTAAACGCTAGCTAATATATATAAAACCGATATAGATCTATAATAGGTACCTTAAGGTACTTACTATAGCC
>Ga0307515_10009286_pt1 | contig 19029 bp, 15 predicted proteins | sample 17_EM_MG_FD_194513 | JGI IMG/M metagenome (GOLD analysis project Ga0307515, IMG submission 194513) | Populus trichocarpa ectomycorrhiza microbial communities from riparian zone in the Pacific Northwest, United States - 17_EM | ecosystem: Host-associated > Plants > Roots > Unclassified | place...
CAACCGTACCTGCCGAGCGATAGGCGACTGCTTTACCAAGCTTCGTGGCCGCGGCGAGCATCGCTTGTCGCGTGCTTTGCGCAAGATCCGCCGCCGGCGTTTCTTCGATCACTTTCTGATTGCGCCGCTGCATCGAGCAGTCGCGTTCGCCAAGCGCCACGACGTTGCCCGCGCCATCGCCAAACAATTGCACTTCGATGTGGCGCGCGCGCTCGATGAGCTTCTCCAGGAACAATCCGCCCTCGCTGAAGTTGCTTTTCGCAAGGCGCTCGACCGATGCGTATGCGCTCTCGAGCTCCGCAGCATCGCGACAGAGCTGCATGCCGATCCCTCCGCCGCCCGCGGTGCTCTTCAACATCACGGGATAGCCGATGCGCTCCGCCTCGAGCGCCGCGTGCTGCGCATTGGATAGCAAGTCGCTGCCCGGTAAGAGCGGAATATCGTGCTGGGCTGCCAATGCGCGAGCGCGATGCTTGAGCCCGAAATCTCGCATCTGCGCGGGCGTCGGACCGATAAAAACGATTCCCCCTCGCTCGCAACTTTCGGCGAATGCGGCGTTCTCGCTGAGAAAGCCGTAACCGGGATGAATGGCCTGCGCGCCGCTTGTCCGAGCGGCTGCCAGTATCTTTTCAGTCTGGAGGTAACTCTCCGCCGCCGGCGATGCTCCGAGACTCACAGCCTCGTCCGCCATTTCGACATGCAGGGAATTTCGGTCGGCATCGGAATAGACCGCGACGGATACCAAACCCAGGCGACGCAGAGTACGAATGATGCGACAGGCGATCGCGCCACGGTTCGCGATGAGAACCTTTCCGAACATTGCCGCGATCCTCCGAGAGACTTGGGCCGGGTCGTCCCGGCCAAAATAAGAGGATCTGCGGGTCGTCCCGCAGCCGGCGCTCGTCGCGACCGCTGGTCTTCTGAAAGCAGCCTGCGGCTCTTTCAGCCCGCAGGCAAAAGGCGCGACTTTTGCCTGCTAGGTTCTAAATCGATCGGCCCACACCAGCACGCGCACCGGCGTGGGGTTGTATGCGTTGCAGGGGTTATTGAGTTGTGGGCAATTGGAAATGAGAACGATGACGTCCATGTCCGCGCGCATCTCGACATAACGGCCCGCGCCGCTGATTCCATCGGCAAACGTCAGATCGCCGTTTGGCGTAACCGGCACATTCATGAAGAAATTGATATTGCTCGGCAGGTCGCGCTTGGAAAGACCGGAGTCGGCTCGCGCGAGCGCCAGCAGAAAATTATCGCGGCAGCTGTGCATGTGGCGCTTCTCGAGCGCGTATCGCACAGTATTGCTTTCCGCAGAACAAGCGCCGCCCAGCGTGTCGTGTCGGCCGCAAGTGTCGGCAGTGATCGTGAGCATCGCGTTACCGTCGTTAGACATGAGCCGCGAGCCCGTCGTGAGATACAGCTTGCCTTGGGCGCGAAGGGTATCGGCCGCGCTGTAGTGTTCTTCCGTATCGGAGGCGTTATAGAAAAGCGTGTCGACGGCTTGATTGCCCTCGAGATCCACGATGCGCAGGTATTGCCCTTTGCACACGACACCCATCCACGGCTCGCCCGCCGGGATCACCTCATTCAACGAGACGGTTTGAAAATCGAATCGGCTTTCCATCTCCACGGCGCTCATCGGAAGTACATCATCTCTGTGTTTCGAAATCCGCGTTGATTCTCGGGACAACGATTGCGACACGCATCGTCGTGCGAAACCGGCCCCGTCGCAAACGCGGTCACGCGCACTTGGCGCGGCCGATACGCAGGCTCCGGGTCGAGTGGATGCTGACACGTCGCGAGGACAACGAGCGTATTCATTTCAAATCTCAAGTCAACGTAGTCGCTTGCTTTGGAGTGTGCTGCTTGGAATTGCAAAATGCCTGCAGCATCAGTCGACACTTTGCTGAAGAAATTCACATTCGCCACCACGTCACGCTTGCCCAGGCCGTATTTTCCCAGCTCGTTCAAAAAGCTGTCGTAGCCGTTCTTGTGGTAATCGTTGCGCTGCTCCTGGAAGCGCGTCGCGCCGTACTTCTCTGCCACTAACTTTGCATTCGACACACCGCACAAAGTGTCGTGCCAGCCGCACGTGTCTTCCGCGACTGAACACAAGATGCGTCCCATGTCGGAGTAGCAGACACACCCTTTGGTCAGATAAGCGGTATGTTGCGCTTTCAGTGTGTCCGCCATGTTGTAGCGCTCGAACCGCTCTTCATAGTTGTAGAGCAGAGTCGACACATTCGCCCCACCCTCGAGATCCGTCAGGCGCAACGTAACACCTCGCCGAACGACGCCAGACCAGTGTGCGCCGCTGTGCAGATGCTCCTCCCAAAGGACCCGATCCAAAGAGGATCCTGCTATCGACATACTGAATTTCTCTTTTGCTTGCAGGATGCTTGTCGCGGGTGCAAGCGACGTACCAAGCGTCAGTGCGTGTCCGCAGGCCGGAATACAGCGTGAAACGGGAAAACCAGCGCATCTTGCTCTGCTCAAAAACAGAGCGCCACTCCAACCGCGTGCGCGGAAAGAGTGCAGTTTGCAGTCATGTCGCGATCGCACAAGTAGGCGCGGAATTTCAAACAGCAGCGCCAAGAGTGCATGCAGCGATGCGAGTTGCGCCTGACGATGCTCGCGTGCCCAGCTCGGAAAACTGCGGCATAAGCCTTGCATGATCGTGCGGGCAAAGTGCGTCTAGGGTTCCGGCCGTCGCGAGCGCTTGTTGCGAAGGTGTCTGGTCCGAGAGAGGCAGTCCTAGCGCGATAGCGCCGGGATACACGGCGGGACAAAAGCCCGGGAGATTAGGTCGCCGCATCCGCGCGAGCCCGATCCCCATCGGGTGCGCTCGGAACGGTGCGTTCAGACAGCGTGATCGAGCAAGCCGAGGATAATCATAAATGCGCTCCCTCCCATCCTGGATTAAATCCACCGCCATCGTGCTGACGCTCGGCGTCGCACTCATTTCGCAAAGTGCCGTCGCGGCGGAGAAGAATAATTTTAAAGTCGCATGGAGCATCTATGTCGGCTGGATGCCGTGGGACTATGCGAACCAAAGCGGCATTCTGAAAAAGTGGGCGGACAAGTACGGCATCACGATCAACCTCACTCAGGTCGACTACATCGAGTCCATCAATCAATACACGGCCGGCGGCTTCGATGGCTGCGTGATGACGAACATGGACATGCTGACGATTCCCTCTGCCGGTGGTGTGGATTCGACGGCGCTCATCGTCGGCGACTTCTCGAACGGCAACGACGGTATCGTGCTCAAAGGCGCGGGCAAGAAACTCACGGACATCAAAGGACAGCCGATCAATCTCGTTGAGCTGTCCGTATCACACTACTTGTTGGCGCGCGCGCTCGACTCGGTGGCTTTGAAAGAGCGGGATATCAAAGTGGTGAACACTTCGGATGCGGATATCGTTGCCGCGTTCGGCTCTAAGGATTCCACAGCCGCCGTGACCTGGAAGCCGCAACTATCCGAAGTCATCAAGATGCCGAACGTCACGGAGGTATTCAATTCCAGCAAGATTCCAGGCGAGATCATTGACCTGATGGTCGTGAATACTGCGGTGCTCAAAGACAATCCCAAGCTGGGTAAGGCGCTGGTCGGCGCGTGGTACGAAACGCTGGCCGTGATGAGCGGAGGTGATAGCAAAGCGACCGCCGCGCTGACGTCGATGGCGAAGGCGTCCGGGACCGATCTTGCGGACTTCAAGAGCCAGCTTGCGACGACAAAGCTGTTTGTCACGCCGAGTGAAACCCATACCTTCACCACGAGCCCCGGCGTCGTGAAGACGATGGAGCTGGTGCGCACATTCTCCTTTTCGCATGGTCTACTCGGCAAAGACGCGAAGTCCGTGGACGCTGTTGGAATCGAGTTTCCGGGCGGCAAGACGCTCGGCAATCCCAAGAACATCAAGATGCGCTTCGACCCGTCATACGTGAAATTAGCCGTGGACGGTAAGCTCTGAGACTGCGAGACAACCTTAGAGACCCTGTGAGTCATCCGATGCGGCGCCTCGTCAACCTGCATCCCGGCCGAGGGGGACTCGTTTCCCTCGGCTTGCTGCCGTTTCTGTTGCTCGCCTTCGCTTATGTCTTGGGCTCGAACATCCGGACGGCTGCGAATCCAAACGATAAGCTGCTTCCGACGCCGCACACGCTTGTCGAAACCGTCAAGAGCTATGCGGCGGAGGAAGATACGAGAAGCGGCGAGGTGTTGTTGTGGCTCGATACCTGGGCGAGCCTCAAACGCATAGTCGTCGCGCTCACGATCAGCGCCGCCATCGCTCTTGCCATGGGCCTCGCGATCGGCGTGATTCCCTTCGTTCGCGCGACCCTCGCCCCGTTCATCGGCGCCGTCGCAATGATTCCGCCGCTCGCGGTGCTGCCGATCTTGTTCATCGTCATCGGTCTCGGGGAGTTGGCGAAAATCACTCTAATGGTCATCGGCATCACGCCCGTGATCATTCGCGATCTCGCCTTGCGTGCCTCGGAGCTTCCGACCGAACAGCTCATCAAAGCGCAAACGCTCGGCGCCTCAACGTGGCAGCTCACGCTGCGCGTGTTCCTACCGCAAATGCTGCCGCGACTCATCGATGCGTTGCGTTTGCAGCTGGGTTGCGCCTGGCTGTTTCTCATCGCCGCGGAAGCCATTGCCTCGACGGAAGGGCTGGGCTATCGCATCTTTCTAGTCCGGCGCTACATGGCGATGGACGTGATCCTGCCCTACGTGGTCTGGATCACCTTGCTCGCCTTCTTGATGGATTTCGGTTTGAAGGCGCTGCGCGGCCGGCTGTTCCCGTGGGCGCAGCTGAGCTCGTAGCGATGGCGCAAGTCAGCGTAAGAGGCTTGTGGAAAGAGTACGGCTCGCACGTCGTGCTCGAGAATCTGAATCTCGAATTTCGCGATCGCGAGTTCGTGACTATCGTTGGCGCTTCGGGGTGCGGCAAGACAACGTTCCTCAAAATGTTGCTGGGAAGCGAGACGCCGTCGCGCGGCAGATTGCTGATCGACGGTAAGTCGGTGCCGCCCGAGCCGGGGCCCGATCGCGGGATCGTGTTTCAGCGCTATTCTTTGTTTCCGCATCTCACGGTCATGCAGAACCTGATGCTCGGCTTGGAATTTCAGGGCTCGCCGCTATTGGGCAAGCTCTTCGGCGCGAAGCGGCGCGCGGCCCGCGCCAAAGCGGAAAGATTGCTCGAGGTGCTGGGACTCGCCGGTGCGCGGGATAAATACCCGCCGCAACTTTCCGGTGGCATGCAGCAGCGCTTGTCGATCGGTCAATCGGTGATTCGCGAGCCGCGAATTCTCCTGCTGGACGAGCCGTTCGGCGCGCTCGATCCCGGCATCACGGCCGACATGCATCGTTTGATCGTGGAGTTGTGGGCTGCGAACGCAATGACCATTTTCATGATCACTCACGATGTGCAGGAAAGCTTCAAGCTTGGGACGCGGCTCTTAGTGTTCGACAAGGTGCGCCACGATCCTCAAGAGCCGGAGCGATATGGTGCGCGCGTGACCTACGATCTTCCGTTGCGCGGCCCGGCCGTCAAGCCGGGCCGCGTTCCGGACACCATAACGCTCAGCTCTGTGCGGGCTGAGGCTTGCCACGAGCGTGATGGCGTGCCTGCAGCTCCTCCTGCGTGACCACACCGTCTTTATTCGTGTCCAGTGCGTCGAAGTGCCGAGCGACGAGCGGCATCGAGGCTGTCGCCTCGTCCTTCGAAAGCGCACCGTCACCGTTCTTGTCCGCGGCTTTGAAATCCGCGGCAAACCTTTCTTTCATTGCGGTCCGACGCGCCTCACGCGCCTGACTCATCTCTTCCCGCGTCACTTGACCATCTTTGTTGAGGTCGAGCTCATCGAAGCGCTTGGCCAAATCCGCCGCGCTCGCCGCCTGAGCCTCTTCCTTGGTCACGACACCGTCGCCATTGGTATCCCACTTCTTGAAGAGGTCCGCGCCGCCATGTCCGTGCGCTTGTCCGGATTCATGGGCGAATGCCACCAAGGGGGCCAACGCCAACAACGAAGCGACAACTAAAGTCTTCATGTTCGAATGCTCCGAGTGTTTAACGAGATCTACAGCGTCAAAAACGCGCGGTGCGACAGCGAGTTGACGTTACGAACTGTAAAGGACCATGGCTGATCCCACGCTGAACGGCGGCTTCGGCCGGGCGGTCGCGTTCCCGGACATTCGGCGCATCGGGTAGACTTGCGCGCCTCCATTTCGGTCGGTCGCCATGAAGCAGCAGCTCGAGCAGCTACTCCTCGCCGCCTTGCGTGACGTCGTCGCAAGCGGCTTTTTACCCAGTGTGCCAGATCCCGCGTCGGTGTCGGTGGAGCGCACTCGCGATCCTCAGCATGGCGACTTCGCGACCAATGTCGCTTTGCGATTGGCCAAAGCGGCTAAGCGCAACCCGCGCGAGCTCGCGCAGTCAATCATTGCTGCCTTGCCCGTCAACCCGCTGATCGCACGTGCGGAAGTCGCGGGCGCCGGGTTCATTAACCTATTTCTGGTCGCCGATGCGCAAAGCCTGGCGCTCACTCGGGTCCACGAGCTGGGCGATCGCTATGGCGAGAGCGCGATCGGTGGCGGCGTAACGCTGCTGCTGGAATTCGTGTCCGCTAACCCAACCGGCCCTTTGCACGTGGGTCACGGCCGGCAGGCGGCATACGGCGCGACACTCGCGAGCCTGCTCAAGGCCTGCGGTTTCAACGTGGCTCGCGAGTACTACATCAACGATGCCGGCCGGCAGATGGACATCTTCGCCGTCAGCACATGGTTGCGTTATCTCGAAGAGTGCGGCGCGTCTTTGCGGTTTCCATCCAATGGTTATCGCGGCGACTACGTGCGCCCGATTGCCCGTGTGCTGAAAGAGCAGATCGGTGACGAGCTGTTTCGCCCGACAGAAGCTGTCTTCGCGAATCTGCCGCCGGACGCGCCCGAGGGAGACAAAGACAAGTACATTGACGCCGTCATCGCGCGAGCGCGCTCGCTGATCGGTGACGACGGCTATCAGCAGGTTCTGGAGTTTGCGCTCGAACGCATGCTCGCGGACATTCGCGGGGATCTCGAGCAGTTCGGCGTGCTGTTCGAGCGCTGGTACTCGGAGCGGCAGCTCAACACGAGCGGCGCTATCGACCGCGCGCTCAAGCGTCTGGACGAGCAGGGTAATCTGTATCGCAAAGACGGCGCGCTTTGGTTCACGGCAAGCAAGTTTGGTGACGATGAAGATCGTGTCGTCGAGCGCGAGAACGGCGTACGAACTTATTTTGCTTCCGACATCGCGTATCACTTGGAAAAGCGGGAACGCGGCTTCGAGAAGCTGATCGACGTGCTCGGAGCGGATCACCACGGTTATGTCGCGCGCGTGCGCGGCGGCTTGGCGGCGATGGGCGAGCCGCCGGAGTGCCTGGAAGTTACTCTGATTCAGTTCGTTAGCTTGTTCCGGGGCGGCGAGAAAATCCCCATGGGCAAGCGTGAGGCGCAATTCGTTACGCTGCGGCAGCTTCGCGAAGAAGTCGGCAACGATGCGTGCCGATTCTTCTATCTGATGCGAAGCCATGAACAGCATCTGGACTTCGATTTGGAGTTGGCGAAGGCGCGCACCAGCGAAAACCCGGTGTACTACATCCAATACGCTCACGCGCGCGTAGCGAGTGTGATGAAACAACTCGCTTCGCGGGAGCTGAGCTTCGATCGAGCGATGGGCCTGAGCAATCTCACGCTGTTGTCCTTGGAGCATGAGCAAGCTGTGCTGAGCGCTTTGGCTCGCTACCCGGAAGTCGTGGAGCATGCCGCCATGAGCCGCGCGCCGCATGCGCTCGCGCACTACCTGCGCGAGCTGGCAAACACGTTACACACCTATTACAACGCCGAGCAGTTCATCGTCGACGACGAAAAGCTGCGTAACGCGCGTCTGGCCCTCGTTCTCGGTGTACAGCAGGTCGTTCGCAACGGTCTGCGCTTGCTGGGCATTTCCGCGCCCGAGAGCATGTAATCATCGTGTCGCGCTTCTCCGCACGCGATTACAAGAAGACGCAGCGCCGCCCGCTGGATCTCGGGCGCTATCGTGAATTCGGCGCGGGCTTGTTGGTGGGCATCGTGGTCGCAGCCGGCCTGTTCGTTTACATGAGCGAGGGCAAGAGCCAGCGTTTGGCCGATTCGCCGCATCCCGAGCCGCGACGGCAGGGAGTGCCGAGCCCGCCGGCGCCGGAAAGCACCGACACTACGGAGCGACTGACTTTTTACGACAGGCTGCCGAATTTCGAGGTCGTGGTGCCGGAAAAAGATCGTGAGGTTAAGCCCGATCTACCCACCGCGAAAATCGAACGGCCCGGTGTCTATGTCCTACAGGCCGGCTCTTACCGGAATCTGTCGGACGCGGAGCGAGTGCAAAAACAACTCAAGCTCCAAGGCATCGATGCGACGGTGCAGCGTGTCGCTGTCGATAACGATGTTTGGCATAGGGTCCGCATCGGTCCCATCAAGGACCTCGGCGAGTTAAATCGCGTACGCCAGCAGTTGCAGGCGGCTGAGCAGGATACGCTCGTCATTCGCGTAGGAGATTGACCATGCTGGCGTTTGGATCGATGAGCCGCGCATGCGCGGTATTGTGCGTGCTTGTGGTTACGGCTTGCGCAAGCGGCAAGCCCGCGGTGGATAAACCCGAAAAATCCATTGCCGTCCCCACGACCCCCGCAGCTCCCACGGCAGCGGCCCCCGCCAAAACTTTTCCCGGCAAGGATCTTCCGCCTTTGACTGGCGACCCTTCCGTCATCACCGTCGCGGCGGTCGGCGACATGATGATCGGCACGGATTATCCGAAGAACATTCTTCCGGATGACGATGGCGTCGGTTTCTTGAAGGACGTGACGCCGATTCTTGCCGCCACAGACGTGACCTTCGGAAATCTCGAAGGCACCTTGCTCGATGGGGGCGAGCCGGTAAAGGTTTGCAAAGTTCCGGAGAATTGCTATCTGTTCCGCACGCCGACCCGTTACGCGAAGTACTACAAAGAGGCGGGGTTCGATGTCGTGAGTCTGGCCAACAACCATGCCTGCGACTTCGGTGAGGCGGGCCGCGATTCGTCCATGAAAGCTCTGGATGCGCTCGGTATTCTGCATTCCGGGCGCGCGGGCGATGTGGCCAAGTGGACGGTGAAAAACCGGCGCTTTGCACTGATTGCTTTTGCCCCGAATGTCGGCGCCCATCAGCTCAATGAGCTCGACACCGCGCGCACTTTAGTGGCTCAGCTCGCCAAGGAAAACGATGTGGTCATCGTTTCATTTCACGGCGGCGCGGAAGGCGAAGGCGCCGAGCGTCTGACTTTCGCGCACGAGATCTTTCATGAGGAAGATCGCGGCAACGTCGTCGAGTTCGCGCACGCGATGGTCGATGCAGGAGCGGATCTCGTGTTGGGCCATGGGCCGCATGTCGCGCGCGCCATGGAGCTGTATCGCGATCGCTTGATTGCCTACAGCCTTGGAAACTTCGCCACGTATTACGGAATTGGCGTGGCCGGAAATCGCGGCATCGCGCCGATTCTCGTCGCCAGCATTCGCGGCGACGGCCAGTTCGTGGGCGCGAAGATCGTGTCGACCGTACAGATTCGGCCTGCGGGCCCGCAGCCGGATGCGGAGAAGCGCGTGCTGAACCTCATTCGCAAGCTCACGCAAGAATCATTTCCTAACGGTGCGCTAGCCTTCGCGGACTCGGGGGAGATTACGAATCGCGCGGTGGCGCGGTCGGACGCACCCTCAGCAGCTCCTCGAGCTGCTCCACCGGCACCGGCCGACAGTGCAAAAAGCCCTGGGATTGGTGGCACTTGAGGGTGCGCAGCACTTCGTACTGCGCCTGAGTTTCCACGCCTTCGGCCACCACAGTGAGATTGAACGCTGCGGCCAGCCCAATGATGCTCGAGACGAGCGTTGTGCTCGCTCGATCGTCGGGCAAGCCGCTGATGAATGTGCGGTCGATCTTCAAGGTATCCACGGGCAGCTTCGACAATAAGCCGAGCGCGGAATAGCCGGTCCCGAAATCGTCCAAGGCGATCCTCACGCCGGCTTCACGCAATTCGCGCAGCTTGCGGCTGGTGCCTTCGAGGTCTTGCAAAAAGCCGGTCTCGGTAATTTCGAGATCGATGCCGTAACCGTCCACTGCCCAGTCGCCGAGCGTGCTCAAGACCTGATCGACGAAATTTCTGCGCCGCAGCTGCAGCGCGGAAACATTCACCGCCACACGCATGGGCCCCAATCCGAGGCTGCGCCAGCGTGCGCAGTCCTGTGCCGCCTGGCGCAGAACCCACTCGCCCACCGGCACGATCATTCCGGAAGACTCGAGCAATGGCAGAAACAATCCGGGCGGCGTGATTCCTCTTTCGGGATCGCGCCAACGAATCAAAGCCTCGACGCTCTCGATGCGCCCGTCGCTGATATTGATCTTGGGTTGGTAATACAAGACGAACTGTTCTTCGTCGAGCGCGATTCTCAGTTTGTGCTCAAGTGCGAGCCGCTCCGCGACGTCGCTGCGCACCTGGTACTGCAAGAACTGTTCGCCGGAGTCTTTCGCGTCCTTCAGCGCGGCTTCGGCCTTTTGCACGAGGGTGTTGCCGTCTTCGCCAACCTCAAGCGCCTGCGCAATGCCGGACTTGAAAGAGATTCGGATATTGCGCCCTTCGATCGAAAACACGTCGTTGAACGCCGCGCTGCCCAGCAGACCGGAGACGCCGTCCTCCGCCGGGCTGAGGGCCGACGCGAGCATGACAAACGTTCCGCCGCCGAGATGACCCAGCCGCTCGTCGTCCTGAATGTGATGACGCAATCGATCCGCAACGCGCTGCAGAAGCAGGTCGCCGACGTGATGGCCGAAACTGTCGTTCACGTTGCTGAGATGCTGGACATCGAAGGCGACAATCGTCGGCGTACCCTCTAGTCCGGCTCGATTCTTCAACGTTCGGTCCAAGCGCTCGCAAAACAGCGAGCGCTTGGCAAGCCCCGTCAGCGCATCGAAGTAGGCGAGAAATTGCACCGTGTCTTCTTTCTGAAGATATTGCAGGGCCAGTGAAAGACTGGCGGCAATATCTTGCAACAGCAGCAACTCTTCTTCGTGGACGGTTGCGGATTCGCGCGATGCAAGAGTGAGCGCCCCGATGCGAGCACCGTCCATGGTCAAGGGCACCGCGACGACCGACGTGAAACCCATCGCGATCATCCGGCTGCGCATCGCAACGGGCGGCTCGGATTTTGTGAGATCGTTGCACACCACGATCTCGCCCGTCCGCAAGGCGCGGCCCGTCATGCTCGTATCCGGCTCGGTGCCATCGCCGATCTCATAGGCCGGAGGCAGCGGCAAGTCGCTGCCGGTTCCGATTTGATACCACGGACGTGCGCGTTTTCCCGAAGACTCCGTTAGCGACAATGCGGCGTGATCGTAGCCCGCCACTTCAGTTGCGAGCCGGCACGCCTCGCGCAACAGCTCATCGCGATTTCGAATGCGCACTACCGCCGCATTGATGCCGCTCTGCATTTGCAGCACGCGGGTGAGACGCACGATGCGTTCTTGCTGCTGCATGCGTTCGGTGAAGTCTCGATGGGTTCCGCGGAAGCCCAGGGGCGGGCCGCCGTTCGGATCGAAGTGCGCCGTGAAATTGCCTTCGAGCCAGCGATAGTCGCCGTTAATATGCTTCCAGCGTGCAATGCAGCCGCGCATGTCTCGGCGTAGCGGGCTCATGGACGACAGCGTACGCGCATAGCCTTCGCGATCTTCGGGATGAATGAAGTCGCTGAACGGCTGATTGATCAGATCGCTCACATCGAAGCCGAGAATGCCCTGCACCGAGCGGCTGCTGAACAGATATCGGCCGTCCGCCGCCAGATCCCAGATCCAATCCGTCGCGGTGTCGACGATATCCCGCAGGCGCTGCTCGCTCTCGCGAATATGCTTTTCCGCACGACGCCGGCGACGGCGCTCGCCCGCTTCGCGCACGGCGCGTTTCACCGCATTAGGCAAGCGCGCCGGATTGGTCTTCAGGACGTAGTCCACAGCGCCGCGCTTGAGCACATCGATGGCCCGCTCCTCACCGATAGTGCCGGATAGGAAAATAAAGGGAGTGTTCGGCGCGTCGTGGTTCGCGATGGCAAGCGCTGTGAGCCCGTCGAACGCGGGCAACGTGAAGTCCGAAAGGATGACGTGAGGGCGGAAGCGCTCTATGGCCTGGCGAAATTCCGGCTCACTGTCGACGACTTCATGAGTGACGAACAGACCGCTTTGCTTGAGCATGCGCGCAGAGAGCTGCGCCTCGGTAGCAACATCCTCGACCATCAGCACGCGCATTGGGCGACGCACACGCACCTCATTTCAAACGGATCGCTGCCCTCCATCCCTGGGCAATTCAAAAGTGAAACAGGCTCCCTTATCCCGTTCGGCTTCGGCCCAGACGCGGCCGCCGTGACGCTTGACGATTCGATGCACGATCGCCAGCCCGACGCCCGCGCCGGGAAATTCTTTCTCGGCGTGCAGTCGCTGAAAAACACTGAACAGCCTCGAGACATAGCGCATGTCGAACCCGGCGCCGTTGTCCTGAATGCGATAGAGGCAGGAATCCTCCATTGTTTCGCCGGAGATCTCGATGTGCGGCGTTCGCGCGCTCATCGAGAACTTGACGGCGTTATCCAGAAGCTGACTCCACACCTGCTGGAGCAGGATCTTGTCACCGCGCGTGTCCGGCAGTTCGGCGAACGTCAATGCATCCGGATTGATTTTCCGGGCACGGCACACCTCCTCTGCGGCGCGCCGCGCAGTCGCCGTCATATCGACATCGTTCAACACAATGCTGTGTTGGCCGACGCGCGACAGGGCGAGCATGCCTTCGATGTGCCGATCCAGTTTTTGCGCGGCCTCGCGAATGATCAGAATATGACCTTGCCCTTCGTCGCCGAGCGTCGGCGCGAAATCTTCCTCCAGAATGCGCGCGAAGCCTTCGATGGCACGCAGAGGTGCGCGCAGATCATGAGAGATGCCGTAGGTCAGGGCGTCCAGCTCTTTGGCGGCGGCTTCGGCCGTCCGCTTATGCGCGACTAATTCGTTCTGCAGGGAATCAATGCGCATACGGGCGTCGCTAAGCTCGGACACGAATTTGTCCTGCTCGGCGGCGGAATTGCTGTTGTCACGCCGGCCACTCAACAAAGCGACGCTCCCGAAGATAATTCTTTGCAGCGGCAATTATCCGCGCGCCGCGCTGCTTATCGGGATTTTACTGAGCGTACGGGTCGCGAAATTTCATGCGCTGCGTCACACCTTAAAAAGATGGGTGTGCGATCGTGGTGCCCGCCTCTTTTTTGGGCCGGCACTTTGAGATCTCGCAAGCTCAGTCGTCGCTGATATTCCGGAAGTCGACGCCGAGAGATCGAAGTTTGCGATAGAGGTGCGTGCGCTCCATTCCTACGCGTTTTGCAAGCTGCCCGACCTTGCCATTGCAGAGCAGAAGCTGCTGCTGCAAATACGCGCGCTCGAACTGCTCGCGCGCTTCACGCAATGGCAACGCCAGCAAGTCTTGCTTCACGAGCGGCTCGTCGGGGGGTGCTTGCACAGCCAGCTCGCGCTCGATTTCATCCAGACGAATCTCTTCGGGCCCGCCCTGAATCAGCAAGCGATTCACAAGATTCTTGAGCTCGCGCAGATTGTCCGGCCACGGGTAATTGCGCAGACGGTTTTGCGCGGCGACACTGAAGCGGCGGAAAGTCAGGCCATCCGTATCCACAGCGCGATCGACGTAATGGCGCAGAAGCTCCGGAACGTCTTCCGCGTAGTCTCGCAATGGCGGCACTCGAACGATCAGCGCATTCAGATGCGCCAGCAGATCGCGGCGGAAACCGGCGGCACCTGCACGATTCTCGATGCCGGGCTGTGCGGCGGACAGCACTCGAGCCGTGAATTCCAAAGTCTCGGTTCCACCGATGCGCGTGTAGTTTCCCGATTCAATCACACCGAGCAGCAGGCGCTGCACCGATGGCGGCAAATCTTCGAGCTCGTTGACGAACAGCGTGCCGTCGCGAGCTTGCTCGAGCAAGCCGGCATGACGCGTACCGCCCACTTCTTCTCGTCCCATCAACTGCGCTTCGCCATCCGCCTCGCGCAGCGAGCTTGCGACGACGGTGATGAAAGGCTCGCTTGCGCGCGGGCTTTGCTCGTGCAGAAACCGCGCGAACGCCTCGCGACCGGAGCCGGGCTCGCCAATCAACAGCACGGCGGACGGATTCGCGGCAATCTGCTGCAGCTCGGTGCGCATCTGCTGCATCAGCTTGCTCTTGCCGACGGGCACCATGAGTTGCGGAACGAGCACTTTGCCCGGCGCTCTGCGCTTCTTGCCCGCATCGAGCGCGCGCTCCACCGTGCGCAGCAGCTTCGCAAGCGACAACGGCTTTTCAACGAAATCGAATGCGCCGAGTCGGGTAGCCTCCACGGCGGTTTCTACCGTGCCGTGCCCGGACATCATCACCACCTGGCAACCGTCAGTCGGCGTGGTGGACCATTCGCGAAGCAGCGTGATGCCGTCCACGTCCGGCATCCAGATATCCAATAAAACAAGGTCCGGTGTTTGTTTCGCCTTGGAGGCACGCGCTTGCCCAGCATTAGCTGCGACATCCACCTCATAACCCTCTTCCGAAAGAATTTCTTTCAGCAGGCCGCGGATATCCGCCTCGTCATCGACCACCAGAATGCGTGCCGCGCTCATGCAAAGTTCTCCTTACGCAACTCCGAGCGCCGTTCGCGGGATGCGGAGGCGGAGCGCGTGCTGTCCTGCACTGGCAGGACGATGCGAATTCTCGCGCCACCTTCAGGCCGATTATCCGCATCGATGCGTCCGCCGTGCTCTTCGACAATCTTCTTCACGATCGCAAGTCCCAGGCCCGTGCCTTTCGGTTTGCTCGTGACGTATGGATCGAAGACACGGCCTAGCAGTTCGCGCTGAAAACCGGGCCCGTTGTCGCAAACGGTCACGACAGCATACGCCGCGTCGCCGCCGCTTTCGAATCGAGTCGCGATATCGACTCGCGGCGACGCTAAGCCGTCGAGCGCCTCGATTGCATTCATAAGTAAATTATTGAGGATTTGTCTGACTCGCCCACGATCGGCTTCGATTGTTTCGACGTGCTTATCGAGATCCTGCCGAATTTCCACTCGCGAGGGATTCGAGCGGTACAAATCGGCCACTTCTGTGACGAGTTGATTCAAATCGAAGCGCGTGATGGTCATGTCCGGTGCACGCGCATATTCGCTGAACGCATTGACCATCTGCTTCATGGTCTCCACTTGCTGCACGATGGTGTCAGTGGAGCGCTGAAGCACTTCCGCGTCTTGCGCGTTCATGCTCGAGAGAAATCGCCGCCGCATCCGTTCAGCGGACAGCTGAATAGGCGTGAGTGGATTTTTGATTTCGTGCGCCAGGCGGCGTGCCACCTCGCCCCAGGCCGCATCACGCTGAGCTTGCAGCAATGCCGTGATGTCGTCGTAAACGATCACGTAGCCGACATCGCCAGTTTCGCCAGGCATTGGAGTACACGCACACATCAAAGTGCGGTGTCCGTTTTCACTTTCGAGATCGAGCTGCTCGCGCCACTCTTCGCGGCCCGCCGCGAAGCGGACGGCCAGCGCGGCGACGAACTGGCCAAAGCGCTCGTTGCCGGCCGCCAGCTCAGGCAGGGCGCGCCCGATGGCATTCGAAAGGTCCGCGTTCAAAATGACGCCTGCGGCCTGATTGGCAATGCGCACCGTCAGCTGGCGATCGACATTGAGGACGCCCGTGGACAATCGGGCGAGGATGATCGAAAGGCGCTCGCGCTCGCGCTCCACGGCCTGCTGGCTGCGAGTAGCTTCTTCACGCGCACGTCGCAGGCGCTTCGTCATGTCGTTGAAGGAGTGAACGAGAAATCCCATTTCGTCGCGAGACGGCAATGGCAGGCGTGTTCCGAAATCGCCCTTACCAACGGCTCGCGTGCCGGCGATGAGGTCCTGCACGGGGCGGGTAAGTCTCTGCGCCGAGAATATCGCGCCATAGATGGCCGCCAGCATCGCAAGCAGCAGAACTAAAGTGAGGGTGAGACGGAAACTGTATTTCAAAGGCTCGCGCAACGCCGCGAGGTCGCCGTACTGGGAATAAGCTTTTTGCACTGCTTCGGAAAGCGCCGCGAGATTCGGCGGCACTTCGTACAAAGCAAAAACATAGCGCTCATCGCGACTCGACAGCGAGTCCGTGACCGGCGACGCGGTGCGAATGAAATACTGGCCATCAGCGCGCGGCTCGAGACTCACGTAGGGGCGCTTCTGACTCACCTGCCGCACGACCTCCGGCGGCGGCGGCGGCGGGATCATGTCGGTGGAATTGTCGCTGCTGATCGCGAGCACGCGCTCGCTGCCGTCGAACAAAATGATCTCGACTGCATCCGTGAGCCGGCGCTCGCCATCCAGCCGATGCAACAGATCGTTGGTGCTCACGCCCGGCAGCGAATGCGAGAAGCGCTGCGTGCGCATGGAATACTCGTTCATGCGCATCTTGAGCTCCGCTTTCGAGCGATCAAGCGCGTCCGTGAGCCCCTGCTTCACTTCGACACGAAACCAGCTGTCGATGCCGCGATTCAGGAACTCGAGCGAGAATAGATAGACGATGACCAGCGGCGCAATGACGAGCGCGCCGAAGATGAGCACTGTTCTAACAGTGAGGCGCGAGCCGGGAACGTGCTCGCGGTAGTCGTGAACGAGGCGATAGATCCGATGTGCGAGCAGCACGGTGAGGCCGACCACGCCGATGAGATTGAGCAGCAGAATCCACGGCTGCAGACGGCCGAACTCCGAGGAGTTGGCCGCGCTCTTCGCCAGCATCAGCAGCGCGCCCGCTCCAATCGCCGTCCATAGCAATACGACGCCGTAGCTGCTCCAGCGTTTACGTTCGCCGCTCACATTGGGAGCGACCATGAATACCACTCACTCACTCGATACCAATCGTCAGTCCAGAACATTAGGGCGCGGAGTGATGCTGGCAGTCGCCCGCGCCGAATTCCAGCGCGAACACCAATGCGATATCTATCGTCATCCGATAGTTGTGGCTCGACCAGCACGGGCCAGCCGTCGATAGTGCCTAAGAATTCGAGAGCCGCATCGAGATTCGGAAAGCTCTCGCGCTCGCCGCTGCGCATATCACTGACGACATAACGCTCGCTCACCGTGTGGTAAGAAAGCTCTCTTCTAAGAGTGAGGTCGACAATATCCGCATCGAACCAAAAGCGTCGCTCGCGCGCGACGTAAGTTTCCAGATCGAACGCGAGGGTTACGCCGTCTCGAAGCGCGCCCAGAATGTTCTGATTCATCGGGTACTCGATCCGCGAGTGAAGCAGGAACACTCCGTGATCGATGTTCACATACGCGGACTTAATTTCCAGGTTGCCATCCAGAGCATCGGCCTGAACAGCATTGGGGAGACCCGCGAGCCAGAAGGTCGCGAGGAAAGCGAAGGCGGCCGCAGCCGCGCGATTGCGGAGCTCTCGTAGCATGGATACAACAATGGACCGCGGGCAGGGGCTCAGGTTCCGAACGTTGCCTTTTCGACACAAGCATAATAGAACCCGTCCGATCCCGCTGCCGCTCCGGGGAGTAATTGCACGCCGATTTCCTGCGACACGGTGCTGGCTGGAAGTGCGCTCTGCCTTGAATCCGCTCCGGAGGGCATCTCGACAACACGGGCTTGCATTTCGGTCGCCAGAAATTTCTTCAGACAGACCGTGTTTTCCTCAGTGAGGAGCGAGCAGGTGCCGTAAAGCATGCGGCCACCGGGCGCCAGCATCCGAAAAGCCGCCTGGAGAATCTCGAGCTGGACGTTGGCTAGCGGTGCGATGTCATTGGCACGGCGAAGCAGCTTGATGTCGGGATGGCGACGAATGACACCGGTGGAAGAGCAAGGCGCATCGACAAGAATTCGATCGAAACCGCGGCCGTCCCAAAACGAATCGACGGCGCGGACGTCTGCGGCGACTAGGGTCGCGGATTTGCCGAGTCGTGCGAGGTTCTCACGCACGCGGTTCATGCGGTTGCCGTCAATGTCCAGGGCGACCAATTCGGCAAGGTCAGGAGTTCGCTCGAGAATGTGGCCTGTCTTGCCGCCTGGCGCCGCACATGCATCGAGAACTCGCATGCCGGGCTGCGTATCGAGAAGGATCGCGGCGAGCTGTGCGCCGGCGTCTTGAACCGAGACAAGACCGTCTGTGAAGGACGGAAGCGCGGAAACGCTTACCGGCTTGAGGAGCTCAATCGCGTCCGGCGCCCAATCGATTGCGCGGGCCTCGATCTCCACACTCGCAAGCAACGCAAGGTACGCAGCCACAGTCGTTCGCGACGTGTCGGCGCGAAGGACCATGGGCGGATGCGCGTTGTTGGCGGTGAGGATCGACTCAGCTTGCATGGGCCATTGAGTTTGAATGGCATCAACGAGCCATTGGGGATGTGCCGTGCGGCGCGCGGGGCTGGCGTCGATGCGAGCGAACAGTGCTTCGCGTTCGGCTACGAACCGACGAAGAACGGCATTGATCAAACCCGTTGCACGCGGATGACCTAACGCGCGCGCTGCGTCGACAGCGATGTGCACAAGAAGCTGCGGCGCGGTGCGTGAGTACTCTATTTGATGAGCGGCCGCGAATAACAAAGCGCGAACGTCGACGGGCAATCGTTTCGGATCGTCGAGCAGCGAGTCGACAGCGGGCGCGAGACGTAGATACCAACGTAGCGTTCCGAGTGCGATAGCGCGTATCGACGCACGATCATCTGAGCGTTCAAACGTCACGAATGCGTCATCGGCGGAATGGCCGTTGGCGGCGACTTTCGCGATGGCTTGAGCCGCGGAGGCCAACGCCTCCGCGCCTGGCGCTAATTTGCTTCTAACTTTTCGTTGGTGAGCCGGCACACATTAGCCTAAACGTTTGCCGACCAGGTTTATTGAATTAGCAAGATCGTGTGCGGAAATGGGCTTGCGCCCAGGA
>Ga0307515_10009287_pt1 | contig 19026 bp, 8 predicted proteins | sample 17_EM_MG_FD_194513 | JGI IMG/M metagenome (GOLD analysis project Ga0307515, IMG submission 194513) | Populus trichocarpa ectomycorrhiza microbial communities from riparian zone in the Pacific Northwest, United States - 17_EM | ecosystem: Host-associated > Plants > Roots > Unclassified | place...
TTTCTTGCAATTTGGCCCCTAATTTCAATCAATTAACTTGGTAAAAATTAAATTTGGTCTCTTAAAATTCCAATCTTCTCAATTAAGCCCAAATTAAGCTCCCAAACTTAATTTTTCACCAATTAAGCCCCAAATAAAATTAATTTGGCCCATTTAAAGTATAATTAAGTCCTTGCACTTAATTAAATCCTTCAATTGGACCCAAATTAATTCTTAAACATAATTAAAATTTAATTTGGCCCATGATTAAATCAAATTGGCCTATTAAAAATTTAATTATGTCATTAGGCTTAATTTTTATGCAAATTCGTCCAATAATCATTTAATTTGACCTTGAATTTGCATTTTTTTTCTCAATTTTTGGGCATGATGGGGTCCAATTAGGTCTTGAATTTCCTCCAAAAAATTGCAGATTGATTCTCTGGTCTGCTTTCTCCACGTTGCCAGCCTTTATTTTATTTTTTGATTTTTATTTTGAAAAAAAGTGAATTTTGAGGAATAACCCAGAATTGGGTTATGACAATAATTTAAAATTCAAGAGTATTAACCTCTTAAAACGAAAAACTAAGCTTGTCATAAATTTAGAAAAAAGATAAAGATAAAAAATAATAGAACCATCATTCTCTTCTCCTATATTCTGAACATGATCCCCTTTTTTTTAGAGGTTGGGATCAATTATATGTGTTTGAGGAGGTGAAGAAGTTTTCTGGTTAATAACAAATTCCTAACCATATTACTTTAAGGTTTTCTTAGACTAATTTGATTTTAATAACATGTGCATTGACTTTGACCTTCTAAAGAGATGTTTTCATGTGAGACCTTTTCCACATCATTAATGAGATGTCATGTCATTATCCCAACATAAAAAGATTAGGCTGCACTCATGCTAGTTTGTTGGCAAATTTCATATCCAATTTCAAATATGTCATTATCGCTCATCTAGAGGATTTATTGGGCCTAACATATATGGATAAAAAGCTTGAAATGTTTATTTTCAGACCAACTTAAAACGTAGTGAAATTTCATCTGTAGCTTCATTATGGTCTAAAGAGTACATAAAGATTTCATTTGGCATATTTGCTATGACTAATCCTAATCCCATTATGATTCTTTTTTCAAGTTGGATTTAAATGCAATTAGGATTTGCACTTCTTATTTCCAGTAACTTATCCCAATGTGCCCTTTGTAGTTCTTTTCTTGAAATTGTGTAAAAAATGCTTCATGTAACTCCTTTTTACCCTTTATATCTACATAGCACTTTTAATTACAAAACAAGTTAGATATGTTATTGCATGTTATATAACATAAATAAAAGACTAAGAATAAAGTACTAAAAAGATAAAATAATATGAGTTTATCAAATTCCCCAACACTTAGATTTTGCACATCCTTGAGTAAGGAAAAGAAAAGTCATAGACAATAGACTCCAAAAAATAAGACTCAAAACTTGGAAAGAAAGAAAAACTAATAACTTAAAATAAAAGAAAACAAATTGAAAATAAAACCAAGTCAAAACCACCTAAGCATTTAATTTTACTTTCAATATCCCGACAACATCAAAGAGTACAAGAATTATGGGCAAAAAACAATTTGAAGAGTTTAAAGCATAAAAATTCATAAATTTATTCACAATGCAACTTTCAAACATTTTTTAACCTTTGAAACTTAAATGAAATGCATGCTATACAAAAATAGTAATTCCTCCTATTTGTATACACTCTAACACTCAAGTTTTTTATGGTGTATTTGTTTATATCCAAAGTCATTCAGTGTTATAATATATCATATGCTTGCTCTTCGATATTATTTGCACTATTAAGTATTATATGCAACACATGAATCAAAGGATATTTATTCAAGGTTGTAATGTGGTTTTCATTAAGGTGCGGTAAAAGAAAGACAAAGAAAAGGTTAATAATCAAAGAATCTAGTAAAGCATAAAAATGATGAACTCAATATCATATAATCATCACAACACATGAATTCATTATCATAAAAGCACAATTACTTAGCTTTTTTCAATTTCAAATTCCCACATTATATTCTCATCAAAATCATAAAGGAGATATTTTCATTTATTTCTTCTAGCACCATCAAGTTTTGGTTTTTTCTTTTTTCTTTTTTCTTTTTTTCCGTTCTCTTTTTTATTTGGCCAAAACTGATCATACTCAAATTTAACACCAAACTCCTTCACATAACCACTTTTTCTTAAAATTTCCAACCATAAACCCATATAAACATCACGCATATGTTCTACTAGTCTTTAGCTAGAGAATAGGAAACAAAATGAAAATTTAAGGCTCATAAAATATAGGTAAATAAAAGAAAAGATAAATAAGCTCAAAAAGGTTCAGTAATGGATAACATGCTAAAAAGTTGGCTTTTTAAGTTCAAAATGGTTAAATTCCTACAAGCCCTTGTCATGTTCATGCATACATGTAATGTAAATGTAGTCTCGATAAGATATGAAGCAAGTTCTCAAAATACATAATATTTGAATGAACAAAATTCATCACATAATCATGTTGAAGGCTCAAAAGCTCAGAAAATGTAAAATCATATACTAAGTCAACATGATATACTTTCAAAGTCCATCTCTAAACCAATTAAGCATCAAATATTATAAGTAAGTTCATTCATTAAGTTTTTACCTTTATCAAATTAACTAGTTTGAACTTATAATACATATATTCTCATCAACAATGAGGAGACCAAAAGATAAAATTAAACACTTAGGGTGTGAAATAAAAATCCAATAGAACTTTTTTATTATTATTAAAAACAAGTACTCATACCCAAATTAAAGTAAATCACACATGCAAAGGAAAAACATCCAAGCATAGTTTTTGTATACTGGGTTGCATCCTAATAAGCGTCTTTGTTTATTGTCTTTGGCTCAACTTCATGCCCATTTCTAAGGAGCAATCAAATTAATTTTCATCATAATACCTTTCTTAAAACCTTTATAAAAAGGTTTCAAGCCTTACCCATTCACTTTGATCACTTTGTTTGTTTTTAAAATTTGAGTTTGTGTTGCACCATGATTAAAGATATTAGTATAATAACAAACATCCAATCTAATGAGAATGCAACTTACTAGGAAAGAGCTTCAAATATTAACAAAAGAGAAGAAATATTCTACCCAAACATGAAATTTCCATCCTTTTCCAACAATTTGCATAGGGGTAATGTTAATTTTTAAAAGTCCTTTATAAATATTGGATAGAAACTTACCTGTTCAAGAAAAGAACAAATTTCCCACACACTCGCAGGATAAGATATGTAAAACCCCAGTTAAAATATTATAGTGTTAATGAAGTGTTGGAAATTTAACCCGATTATAAAAATAAATGATAAAAAAAAAGTTATATGTGTATATGTGTGTGTGTGTGTGTACTAAATGATTAGAAATGAAGTTTTATAGAATAAAACTTTAAGGTATTGTAAGTTTTAAAAATAGGTGAAGACAAGATACCCAATTAAACAAACAAATAACAAAACTAAAGAACAATGGCAATGTCATAAATATGAACTATGAGGGACATATAAATAGAAAATTTGGCTTCATAAGGAAACCAAGTTAGCCAGCTAAACCATAAAGAAAAAGAGAGGAGATTTGAGCATAATCTTTGGAAAAGCTTTGCTAAAAACACCAAAGAGAGTTAGATTAAAGGATCAAAGAGAGTTAGGAAGAGATCTAAGTAAGAAAAATTAAAGGATTTAAAGGGTTTACTTAGCTAGAGAAGGTGATTTTGAAGAAAAAGAAGAAATGAAATAGAAGTGATTAAAACTTATTTTTCCTTATTTTTATTATCTCAATTTATTGTACCTAAATGGTAAGAAACCATAATTTGAGCTTGTTTGAATTATTAATGAGAGTTGATGTGTTTCGAATATGGAAGTTTTGTGTTTGAATGAATGAAAGTTTAGATGGATTTTTTTATGTTATATTGAGGTTAGCAAGCATAAAAAATCATTGAGTAATGTGTTAATTGAAAGAATTGAAAAGAAAACTATAATGAAGATTAAAGGGGTTGAGATTGTTTGATTTATTTGTTGTGTTAATCATATAGAATATCAATTGTAGCTCATTATGAATTATAGATAACTGAGATAGGAGTACCACTTCCTATGTATGCATTATGTCATAACAGCTGAATGACGCAAATGAAGCGTATATAAAGGTGTAGTCCGAACAACGTGATATCCTCCTCAATATATGAGTTGTCAATATAAATAATAATAAACTAGAAATAAAAGGAAGGAAAAAACCGAAAAGTCCAAATGAACGAAGTCTAAAAGAAGCCAAACTACGCTGAAGGTGGGCTCAGTAGGGTTTGGTTTGACTAGGTCAAACCAAAACTCAAGTTAGGCTTGGTCCTATCCAAAAAGAGTTAAATAGAGCTTAAAATGGGCTCAGCTTAACCAAAGTCTAACCAAACCCCATGTTTGGTCAAACTGAGCTCAAATGGGTCAAACTAAATCAAAAGAAATCAAATTAAACCTGAATGGGTTAAACCGTGCCTAAAATGAACTCGGTTGGGTTCAGTTTGAACAGGTCAAATCAAGCTCCATGATGGACTTGGTTTGACAAACCCAAAAGGGTCAAACGAAGTTCATCGTATATCCTTAATAAAAACTCAAGATTCAAGGTATTATTAGATAGTTGTTTCGAATTCTGATAACATTAATGGCCTCGTCAATGAAAGGAAGAATTCTTGAATAAAAAATGTAGTTTAAATTTCATTATTGAAAACTCTAGCAAATGAAGCAAATTCCAAAACCGCTATGTATCATAACATTTATAACAACCACAAATTCAATTTCACACGCTGTATAAAAAAAAAAAGTAAGTTGCGAGCTATGATTATCATATAACCAATAATCCAAGCTAGCTTCAGGGGGATTAAGATTTAAGCTGATCTTGATTCATTTATTTTCAGTAAAGAAGTGGTTGATGGTAGGCATGATTTCAGGTGGGCGAGTTCTCAAGAATCTGCGCAGGCCATGCTCAGCATACCTCTCTCCTTCCTCATTGTTTCCTAGCACTCCCATGCTACGTTTTGCTTTGTTGATTCTGTTAATCAATTCCAGCAAAGGAAAAACGATCAACAAAGTGAAAAATAGAATATTTCTGTGAGTGTAAGAATTTAGTGTACCTGACATCAGGGTTCAGGAAGACGTTCCTTGTAAGCTGAAAGATGCACAAACTTGTTACACAGGTCATTGCAGCCAATAGCGGGTAGACCTGGCAGCATAAAACACTTAAGCCCATGAGATGCAAGAAGATCAAATACCAGGCAAAGAGAAACTAGCCCAGATGGTACTGCTGGTTTAGCCCATTTTAGCCCATGATCTTTACAGAATTATAAAATAGTTGAAGCCCCTTGAAAATGGTGGTGATGATGCTTGCTTACCTCTGGCTTCATCCAACGCCCCATTGGAAGGCTTTTGCTCCTATATGCAAAGCTGCTGATGTTTTAATGTTCTCCTTGGACTTCAAGAAATAAGCCAACTCCTGTATTGAATCGTTATACTCACAGGCAGAGGTGCTATTATTTTGTTTATATATATAGTGCCATGTCATAACTTTAGCCAGCTCCAGCTGAGGAGAATGACTTGACCAGCAATGTAAGGTATATTCTGGACTGCAGATTTCAGTGGGCTGAGAATTAACGATGACTTTTACACGATGAAACCAGGGGCACTAGCCTCTTGTTTTGCTAAATTTGGAACTTTCCATGACCCGATAGACCTGTTGACGAGTTTGAGCTTCTTTGTCTTTTTAATCTGTGTTCCCATTTCGGAAATTATTTATGGATTGGAATTCTTGCCTAAAATTTACATTTTGGATTTTATTTCTTCTAATCTAAATGCTATTATTGCCTGTTTCATGGTTAACTTGTTTTCTCCAAAGAAGTAAAGGGAATCCAGGCACAAAGACATGCAAGTCATTCTTAGCATAGTTATTAAACCCGGCCATGGAGTTGATCCGGCCAAGGGGACGGGTCCCGGGTTTCATGGGTCAACCCGGGTTAACTCGGGTTAACCCGGAAAAATTAAAAAAAAAATTAAAGTTTTAATATTTTATATGAAAAAATTAAGAAAATTCATGTAAATATAGGCTATACATATTGTAAATAACAAAATTTAAAACAATATTTTAAAAAGATTTTTATTCCACATTAAAAAGATATTATGGTAAGCTTTTAAGTTAAAGTATTTAAACCAAAAAAGTTTTTTATTCTATATTGAAAAAACATAGCTTTTTTCTTGGAAAAATAAAGTATATATACCAATGGGTTTCAAATCTCATATTTGAAAAAAAAAAAAAACATCGAGTCTCACCCGGGTCTCGGGTTGACCCGTCGGGTCGACCGGGTTTGACTAGGTCGTTGCACTGACCGGTCTTTTGACAAACCCGGACCGGTCCAGCCCCCGGATCGGCCGGGTCCCGGGTCGACCCGTCTGGCCGGTCCAGGTTTAATAACTATGATTCTTAGTTATATCATTTTCTTTCTTTTACAAGAATTATATAAGTTATATCTTAAATTTTTAATTGTTTAAGTAAATTAATTTTAAAATATAGTATCAAAATTTTATTACCTAAACTGCAATAATTTGAATATCATGGTATCTATTTTATTTGAAAAAAATAAGTATGAATTAGTGCAGTTTCAAAGTTTTCTTATTAAATTATTTCTTTAGCTAGTCAATTCTGTATCGTTGAATTTTTTTCTCTTTAGTAACGAGGAATTTGAGGTTGCACTTTCTCGATAGAGGTTCAATAAAGTACAAACATACTCGGAATCCATATGCTCGGAAGAAGGGAGAAGGGGATTCCTTTTATCAAGGATGGAAGATAGGAGCGAATCTTGGTCTAATTAGACACAACGACACCATGATTATACAACTCGGTGGATTAGCTTGTTTATTCAGTGACTGGAAGCTTTTCAAGTTTGATTTTATTTTGAATTATTTTTTATATTCATCTAATTAAATTTAAAATAAATTGTCTTATAACATATTAATTTTATAAAACCTGTGTATATTAAAACTAATAATTAAAAAAATTAAAACAATATCATTTTAAATAAAAATAATATATATGAGTTGACTACATGATTCGTGATTGACTAAACAACCTAATAACTCGAGTTTAAATTATGTCATATTCCATGTCAGGTCTTGTCACAAGAATAAGTGGGGGCTACAATCCCCAAAATTTTATTTTGTTCATGTAGTATTATATATATTTTTCAATTATGCCCCATAAAGTTATAAATTAGCATCTTATAAATACTTATTAATTAAAATGTTTTTAACAATAATACATGGTTTCTCATTTGATTTAGTTTAAGAAATTGGATTTACCTACTTATCCATTTAATGTACATTAAAATCGTTTATATTAGAAAACAAATGTATAGCAAAATGATTTTCCTTTTTTACTTAAATAAGATGCACAAAATTTTAAAACTAGAAATTTAAGCTAATAATTAACAAAACTTAATTGTCGTGGCAATATGAATTTACTATGAATTAAAACAGTAAAATTACAGCTTTATTCTTAACCAAGAAAATCAATAAACTGATCTTGGAGAGTAAATGAGTTTTTTCACATGATCCATTAGTTATTCTTGAATTAATTTGGGGCAGCGTGGTCTTTTTTATATTTTTATGCATAGTAAAATGACTTAAATACTTGTAAAAGAAAAAAAAAACACCTGACTACCTTATAAGGGCTTTTTTGGAATTCTAACTTTTAAAACACAATGAAATTACCATATTATCCTTAGATTTAATATTTTTAAAACAAGACTCAATGGGATTTTTTATACTTTCACATTGGTTTTTTGTTATTATCAGGTGAGTTTAGAGGTAATTTGATATTATAATCAATATAAAAAACAAAAGAAAAAAGTAGCTTAAGCTCCAGCGTGTTAGCCGCCCCACTATATTCAAGTGACATAATGGCGATTTAAGGTGGCCAAAAAGACCTTCCTTGGTAATTTTTTTATTGGTCTCAGCAGTGCCTACCTCTTTGAGTGGTGCATGTATTGTAATACTCGACAGTTTGGCATTGATTGAATTTTTTCTTCTCTCTCTCTCCCTCCTTGAATTGTGCGTTGCCTCTAAAAAACTTCACAATAACCTTTCAGTTTGTTTTTCCTTCAGATTTAGCCCATATTTTTTTAGTTATAATTTTTTTATTTGTATAAATTATTTCAATTTGAAAATTGTTTTTAATTTCATCCTCCTTAAATTTTTTTCATCTCTTAAATTTGGTTCACATTCTTTTCATTGTTATTTTTTTAATAAAGATGATTTTTAAAATTGATTTTTTTATGATTTCATCCTTAATTTGTTTTTTCTATCAGGATTGGTCCTCATTCTTTTAATTATTATTTTTTTCTTTGAAAACTTTTTTAAATTGATTATTTTATTTTATTTTATCATTCAACATTAATTTGGTTGGGAAATAGGCCTATTGATTGGGCATGGGTCAGGATTTCACAAATCATGAATATGGGTGATGAACTCATGTTTAGAAGATTTATCCGGGTTTACTTCATTTTTCATATTATTAAATTAGGATTGCCTTTTTTAATATTATTAAATTAATTGAGCTTATTAAACCTAGTTGACATAATGATTGGATTCTTAATTTTTTTCTTCTTCTTTAGAAACTCTAGTGTCACCTTAAATTCGTTTTGTTTTTACATTCGAAAAAAATTAAGCTCAACCCGCGGTGTAGCGCCAACCACCAATGTAGGTTTACTTGAGTCACTTTTGTTGGGTCTTTTTCTTAAATTGATTTTTTTTTTAATCTTTGGCCTTCAATATTTGGTTCATTAGAATTAGACTTTCTAATTTGTTTCAGTATGGGTTCCATAAGGTTATTATCGTCTCATGCCCTGACTTGCAGGTTTTGAAAGTTAACCATGATTAGCCTGAATCAATCCTGTGTCGTTGTCTAAATACTTTTAAAAAAAATATATATCAACAAATATGTAACATTTAAATATTGTAAAAGTGTTTCGTTAAGTGTGCATCAAATTTTTTACTTCCTAACATCTTTATATTTTTTTAAGGTTGCAAAAAAATGATTTGACATGTGACAAAGCATGGATCAAAATACTAGTATATACTATTGAAATCATTTGCATTTGTAACTCAAATAAAGCCTTTATTAGTAACTAGAAAACTATCTAAAATAATAATTAATTTGTTAAATACATGTTATTTAAAAATCTTTCTTATTTAGTAAAACTTATAACTCAATAAATTAATTATATAAAATATAGCAATAAATATATTAATTTTTTTATTTTTTATAAAGACATTAGATGCACATATACACACAAGCATACTATTAATATGAGCCAATTTATTTTTACCCCTTTCATTTATTTATTTTTTTGTTTTTTTGGAACATGAACGATACAATACATCATCTAGCAAAACCATAAGTTATGGTTATGTAACTAACTTTCTGAAATCTAAATCTTGCCCACATAATCGAATGTTTACTATAAGAAATTCAATGTTGAACCTGAACCGTATCAATAGAAAAAAAAACCTTTGGAAGGATGAAATTGGGTAAAAAAAAAAAAAAACAAAGCTCGAATCAACTCGAGATGGCTAAGTAATAAGGAGTGATTCAGGTCAACCCACTAAATCCGCGATCCAAATCCTAAAATTAGAATAACTCAAATGAAAAGAAATCAAAGAAAACCTCAAAGATATTTTTTAAAAAAAATTAATGTCAAATGATGAAATCGAAAAAGAAAATAAGTAAAAAAAAAGATGTTAACTGATGTTAACTTTTAAAACTCATGGCCTGAGTCATCAAACCAGAAGCACCATACATAGAAAAAACATGAAACTCAATCCCCAACAAATCAAACGTTGAATGATGAAATAGAAATAAAAACCAATTAAAAAAGGACCAAAAACAAAAATAGCAATTCAAAGAGAAAGGATAAAAATAAAATAAAAATTACAAAGCAAAAAAAAATATTCAATTGAAAGGTGAAATCGAAAAGAAAAACAACTTTAACAAAAGGATAAAAAAATCAAAAGAACAATGACCAAATTAAAAAAAAAAGATAATATACCATAAATTTAGATTAAAGGATGAAATTGAATACCAATAAAAATTGTACAAAATCATTAAGATAAAAAATAGAAATAAAAAAAATAAGGATAAAAGTTGAAAAAACAACACATGACAAATTAGAATTGAAGGATGAAATGAAAGAAAATCAAAACTTAACAAAAGAGCCAAGAAAAAAAATTAGAAATAAGAAAACAGAGATCAAATCTAAATAAAAAACAAATTGAGAGGTTGCTTTAAAACTTTTGGGGGTCAAGCGCAGAAACTAAGGAGGAGAGAGAAAAGAAAGGATAAAAAAAAATAGGACACTGACACCAAACAAGACATCTCCTAGCAACACGTGTCAGCTAGTGATAGAGAGGTCGTCGAGACAATTTGGATACCGCCCCGGAAGCTAGTGTTTGACCGCCAAGAGACGCATACGCGCCGCCCAAAGATCACATCACCAGTCTTCTCCTCGGTTTAAATTTTATAAAAAGAAGACCAATGAGTGAAGTGTAAAACAAGAAAAAAAAAAGGGACCAAAATGAAATTGGGCTCCTTGCTCTCAAGTAATTAGGGGGAAATGACAAGATTTTAACTATAAATAGTAAAAGAAAAGGGGGTAAGAAGGAGAAAAAAAACTCTAGCTGTCATGAAAAAATTGAGACGGAGTGAAAGAGATAGGAGAAAGTGTGATGAGAAATGAAGAAAAAAAAATGAGAGAATAACATTATTCATCTTCTCTTACCTTTCTCCCATGAAAAAAAAAACATAAATAAACCATAGCCAACATATCCTCTCACCACACCAGTATCACCACCATGCTAGCAACACAATGTTACTAGTAGCCACCATTATCAGTGGCAAATTATAAAATAGTAGCGATGTCGACCACTAAACAACCACTCTCCATCAAAACTTCTCTTATTGATTTCTCTTTCTTAAACCTCTATTTCTGATAAGGCCATCATCATTTTCTCCCTTTGATGAGTATTACACAATCATATAAGTCATGTAACCCTTATATGAGTAGATTTGATTGAAAAAGAAACAATAGAGAGAGAAACACAAAAACCAAAACTTCATCGTCTCCAATCTCCCTCCACATATGATAGTGGTTGACATCACTGATACCAATCAACAGAGGATGGAGTGGCATATCTTGCGAGCCAGTACAATAGCAATGTTGACTACCAAACGACCCTATTCAATGTATGGCTATCAGGCGTCGTCATTGTTGCCATTATCCCAACCACTATCTTAGCCATCTTAGTCCATTTTTTACCACCTTATAAGGTTCATTTTGAACCCTAAACATTTTTTTGAATAATTATTTTGGTTTATTATTGACTTTGATGTGTTTTACGATGAGATTTTTAGGATTAAATAATTTTTTATTATTGGATTGGTAATTGTGCTTAGATGATGTTGGATGGACCTCTTAAATTTGAATCTTGCTTTCTTGTGTTTGCATCCATTGTCATCTTTAGCATTACAATGTCTTCTTCTCCATGCATGAGTATTTACGCATTTACTACTAGGAGCATATGTTAGCACTATCTTTTGGTTTAAATAACATGGAAACAATACCTCCATTCATGCATGTATGTTTAGAATGGGCTTGTATTTTGGTTATAAATGAAAGAAGAAGGGAAAATTAACAAGATTGAAAAAAAATAAGGACTAAATCAAAGATATTTTAAAAATTAAGAGACTAAATTGAAAGAATAAGGGAAAAGTGTTGGCCCTTATTTCACACATGTTGCGGCGTGAGGAAGGCTCGCCCCTTTTGAGCAGTGCGTGGGACTTCTTATGTTCTCCATTTAGTGTCTTCTTGGATCATTGAGGCGCCTTCTTCCCTATAAGACAACACGTGTGGTAGTAGGCGATCCGATGTAACTCTAACAACCCACTTTTCTTTCTTTTCTCTCTCTCCTTGTCTCGGTTTCCATTACTGGCTTATTCATAATTTCTCCGCTTAGGCCTCAATTTTTTTCTATTCTTCAATTCCAGTCTTTGACTATCGATCTTTAGAAAAATAATGAATCCAAACAATATTATCTCGTAAAATTGAATACTAACTCTAAGTCAAGATATGTTTTAGATACCATGATAACCATATAAGAGGTAAATTAAAATAAATTGTCAACTCTAAATTTCATTAAATACATAATGTAATAACTAAATTAAAAATAAATAAATCGTTAACATAAGAAAACAAACAAAACCAAAACGCAAAAAAAATCACAAAATACTATGGTTTACTATTGAAATTATAATCTCAAACTCTTTAGTTTTTGTTATTATAAAATATAAAATTATAATACCACTGTGGTTCATGACAAGGAAAGAAAATTTTACTTGTTAGCTTTACAAAATCGCAGTCTTTAACAAACTCATTTGTATGAATCTCCACGTATAGGAAATTTCCCTTCATGTGGCAGCCTTCAAATTCATAATATGTGGTGGTTGCGCTAAGCTGCATGCATAGGGTAAGGTATTAATTTAATGAACCTATGTGGGGGGATATATAATATATTAATATTATGCTTTCGTACAATTAGTCTCCTGCTATGAATATAAAAGTATGGCACGCCCTACTTTGTTGTAATTGTAAAGCCTCCTTCAAGACATTGATTATTGTATTCTCAATCATATCAGATGGGTATTTTGCATTTTCACACCACATTTTGTCTATATCCTTCTGATAAGATATTGTATTCTAAATCTTGTAAGATGGGGATTGAACATTTTCCTGATATGATCCAATTCATGATTTTTATCCCGAGGAGGAAAGAAAGAGAAAGATAGTTGAAGAGTATTTTTCATTCACAGCTATGCATGCATGAAATTAGAAGTGCTAAGCAAATCAGTCACTGTCTTGAAACAAAGAATGCATAGGAATTTTGATGTTTGCATGTTGTCAGAACTATACCTGTCGCATCAACATAGAATCAGAAATGTTAACATGTTATTCTCAACAAAAAAAAAAAAAAACCATGAAAATGTTCCCAGTTTTTAACGACCAGTAGCTCAGTCTCTATATATCTCGAACACATAGCTTATTATTCTTTCCCAGTAGCCACTAAGAAGTTGTAGCTTGAAACAATTAGAGAAGACTGATTTTAAAGAAGATTTTGTGTAGAAGAGTCAGTAATATAACAACTACATTGTAGCCCTGATGAAAATGAGATTTCTCTTCTTTATTGTCTTGTTTCTTGTGCTCTTTTCTTGTTCAGGTAAAGTTTAAGCTTCTTCATTTGTGCTTGGATTTAACTTCCTTCTGCTTACTGATATTCTAGCTCTCTTATGTTGTCATTGCAGGTGCATATGATCCTTTGGATCCAACTGGAAATGTAACAATAAAATGGGATATTATGTCTTGGACGACAGATGGCTATATTGTAAGTATTAGATCAATAGCAGATATTATGGCTAAATTTATCATTCTATACAACACATTGCTAAAATTGAGCTGTGATGATGGTTCCGCTGCCAAAAAAACTTCCCAGGCAATTGTAACATTGTTCAACTTCCAAACGTTCCGGCACTTCATGAAACCTGGATGGACCATAGGCTGGACATGGGCAAAGAAAGAAATCATATGGTCCATCAATGGTGCTCAAGCGGTTGAACAAGGCGACTGCTCCAAGTTCAAAGCAAACATACCTCATTCCTGCAAGAGAAGCCCTGCAGTTGTGGACTTGCTTCCCGGTGCTCCTTTCAACCAGCAATTCGGTAATTGTTGCAAAGGCGGAGTAGTGGCAGCATGGGGCAAAGATCCTTCAGCTGCTGTCTCTCAATTTCAGATTACTGTTGGATTATCCGGTACTTCAAATAAAACAGTGAAACTTCCAAAGAGCTTCACCTTGTTAGGTCCAGGACCAGGATACACTTGTGGCCCTCCAAAGATGGTGCCTTCCACCAAGTTTCTTACTCCTGATGGTCTGCGAAGAACTCAGGCCCTGTGTAAGTTTTCCTTTTCCCACTACAGTATAGCAGTCTTTTGAAATGCAGGCAGCAGGCTGCTCACCTCTATCCTTGTTTTTATGCAGTGACTTGGAATGTTACCTGCACTTACTCACAATTCATGGCAAGAAAAAACCCAAGTTGCTGTGTATCTCTTTCATCTTTCTACAATCAGATACTCACTCCCTGCCCAACTTGTGCGTGCGGTTGCCAAAACAATGACACTTGTGTCAAGTAAGCCACCATTTCCATTACCTCAGACTCTAATGTCTCCCAGATTAGTGATTTTTACTGGAGAAACGAAGTCATGAAATGTATTATGTTGACGCAGTGGCGATTCCAGAATTCTTCAATTGCCGGTAGGAAACACAACCCGGAAAGATAATAGCTCTCTTCTGCAATGCACACACCATATGTGCCCGGTTCGAGTGCACTGGCATGTGAAGGTGAACTATAAGGAGTACTGGCGTGTCAAGATTGCGATCACAAATTTCAACTACATGAAGAACTACTCGACTTGGACCCTCGTTGTACAGCATCCGAATCTCAACAACGTAACGCAAGTTTTTAGCTTCGAGTACAAACCTCTCATTGCCTATGACTCGATAAGTGAGTATCAGGAAATCTTACAATTCTATCACGATGAGATTGCGTCAGAAACAAACTTTGATTTAACATTCCTTCTATGTGATATGCAGATGACACAGGGATGTTCTATGGCATGAAGGACTACAATGACGTATTAATGGAAGCAGGGCCACTTGGAAATCTTCAATCTGAGGTGCTTCTTCAGAAGGACCAGAACACTTTCACCTTCAAGCAGGGATGGGCATTTCCACGGAAAGTCTACTTCAATGGCGATGAGTGCATGGTACCCCCGCCAGATACATACCCATTTCTGCCCAATTCTGCTCATGGATCCCCACACTTCTCCATGTTGATTTCTACGTTGATTTTCCTGTTCGTGTATATCTGGTAATTTATGGCGTTTGAGGCAGAGGAAATAATAGAGCATCAGAAGTTCTGAGCCCAGATACATTTTGACAGATAACTGGAGCATAGTTACGCAACAAAATTGCTCTGTGTCATGAAAAATGGAGCAAGTGGTGGTCTATGATAAGTAAGATAACCAAAAAACAAGAAAAATCTACCTCTAGTTTGTGCAAATGTTTTCTTTTTTATTTCTTTTTATTTATGTTGTAATGGTACTCGAGCCATTGAAATTCTACCAACAAGATTGATAATATTACGGGGACTACATGCAAGCACAACAGCTAGAAGTGACAAAATAGCAGTGAATTCATCCACCAATGTATTAGCACCAACCGTTGTGCACTGAAACAAAACACACCATTTTGAAGCCAGTGAAATGCCGAATATCATCCCATATAGCCATAAACTTTTCACCTTGCTTCCAATATGTAATCAGGTCAAGCAGATCCAGTCGAAAAAATTTGTTAGGTTGGTTACCGCATCGTTTAGTGAACCTCGACAGTCTACGCGTATCCATATAAGAAAGCCAAAACAGAAAAGAAGGCTATCATTAGCATAAGCGGTGAAGTAAGCTGGCGTGAACTTGCATTAGGCAACCATGGATACGCATCTGGAGGAGGCATAACGCAATTGTCACCATTGAAATAGATTCTCCGAGGGAAGGCCCAGCCTTTATCAAAGGTAAAAGTTGACTTGTCCTTTCGAAAAAGTAGCTCTGACTGAACATTACCAGAACGACCGGCTTGCATAAGCAAGTCATTGTAGAACTTTACTCCCCACAACATGGCAGTATCATCTGTCCGAAAAGTATAACATGATGAGAATCCCCATTTTACATTCTATTGAGGAAAAAGATACAAATTTATAAAGTAAATAAAACCAACCACAGGGGACATGTAACTTACTAATAGCTGAATAAGGAGATAATGACTGGTAGTTAAAACTGAAACTCTGGGTCAGATTGTCAAAGTTGGGGTGTTGCACAACTAAGTTCCATTGCGTATAGTTCATGTTATAATTGAAATTTGTAATTGTGACCTTAACGCGCCAGTATTGCTTGTAGTTAAGCTTAACATGCCAGTGAACTCTGATCGGGCACATGTGACTTGTGCATTGGACAAGAGGCATAGGGTTGTTATTCCCTAGACTCGAAACAACCGAAGCTAAATGTGGTGCATTTGGACTGCAAACAAAAAAATTTCAAGGAATAGTAAATTTTGCATATTCAGCACATACAAAATGGATATATGTATATATTCTGGAGACCCAAAGCTACAAGAAAGAAAAATGATGTTTCCAATAAGAGAACTTACTCAACACAACCCCCCGAATCCGAATTGTTTCTTTGGCAGCCACAGGTGCATTTTGGACAAGGAACTATAGTGTCGTTGTAGAATGATGAGAGGGAGACACAGCAACTAGGAGTCTTCTGAGCCAGGAATTGTGAATATGTGCAAGTAACGTTCCATGTCACTGCAATAAAAAAAGTTCAGATGTTCATTATGCTATTGCCATGGATGCAGATTTAGATCGATTAAAAGGGCAAGCATTGTTTTGAGATTTTCTCCCATCTGCACTTTAAATTTCAGTTAAAGGGATTCATCATAGATGATAGCTATGTTCTAAAGCGAATTGTTGATTATGCAAAACAAATGCATAGATGCTGCTCTCTACTCTTCTGTATTTTACTTACTCAAAGCTTGAGTGATTCTCCTTTTATCTGTAGACATAAATCTAGTAGGCTTAACAATTTTTGCACGAGCACAAGTATAACCAGGTCCTGGTGCCTTCAGAGTGAAGTTTTTTGGTAATCTCACTGTTTTGTTACTGGTTCCAGCTGAACCCACGCTAAGCTGGAAGGAGCTTGCTGCATTGGCTGGATCTTGCGCCCATGAGCTGATAACTCCCCCCTTGCAGCAATTTGCAGTCTGCTGGTTATAAGGAGTTCCTGGCAATAAATCTACAACCGTCGGACTCTTTTTACAACAATGTGGAACGTTTCCTTTGAATTTTGAACAATCTCCTTGGTCGGTTGCTTGGCCTCCCAGCATGCTCCATATTACCTCCTTCTTTGCCCATGTCCATCCCAGTGACCATCCTGGTGCTTGAATGTGACGATACTGCTGGAAGTTGTAAATCGTGACAACAGCCTATCATGCATGAAGGTGTTAGCAAATCACAGATGTGGGAGTCTCAAGAGAAACTACGAGTTTAATGGATGCTAACAAACCATGAATGTGAGAAAAACGCAAAAGAGAAACTGCTAAACAGTTCAGTAGATTATGATATGCTGATCAAGTACACCCTTCTTTAATGAGATAAAGGCCTTATAATCCAGTGAGGAACAGGTAGCCCAAATTATTGAAGAAACATCGGACTGGAAAACTTCAATCATGCACCACTAGAACTTGTAACAACTCTAAAAGTTGATAAGCTCAAGGAACTCTTATGAACTCAAGTAAAATGAAAACTGAATACAGAGTAGGTGGAGGATTGATTGTAACTTCCAAGCAACAAGACAAAAAAGAAAAACCACTTCAGCGACTAAACATAGCTAATAATCTAAAGCAAAACACTGCCAATAATCTAAGGCAAGCAACGAAACATAGAGCATATCAAACATAAATAACAAATTTACTGTACATTGTTCTTCTGGGAGAATCAAAATTGTAATCCATGTTCAAAATATAAGCTTCCTATCATTAGTTGATTATGTAAGCTTCCTATCAAATTTACTGTACATTGATTAGTACTTACGACATAGCCATCAGCAGTCCAGCTTATGATGTCCCATTTGATTGTAATATTCCCAGTAGGGTCAAGAGGATCATAGGCTTCTGAAAAATTAATAAACAGCAACTTGCATTAGAAAGACAACGACCTAAAAAGTAGGATTAAAAAATTAGAAATTTAAAGTTATAGGTAGAAGGAGTAAGAGCTCAAAAATCAAACGTATTGGCCAACAATTAAAATGGCAATTGCACTAAATTTAACAGAAAACTTTAAACCAAAAATAGGAAGGAAAAAAAAAGATCATATAAGCATGCATCACTTATCGCTCTAGCACTAGTGTGTGATCGGAAAATACTAACAAAAAAACATCGATGTTTGTTTCACGCCAAAATCATTTTTGAAAGGCATCTCAACGTAGTTCCAAACACAAAAACAAACTGTTCCGTAAGCCTCCAATTTTTCACTTTCTAATTGTGCTTTCTTAGTTACTAATCATGCTTGAATGATGAAACCACAATCCCAGATGGTTTTACGTTAGCCACAACCCATAGTAGAAAGCTATGAATAGACATAGAAAAAGCTCAGGAGTTTAACGAAAACCCATTAACAAAAACACCTAAAATACACCAAAACAACATGATTCTTCAATGTTTTATATAATGAAACCACCCCATTTCCTCATTCATCAAATTCAAGAAACAAACTTTCCCAAATACCACTCTAATTAATGAACCAAACCCCCAACAATTTCCATTTTGTGAAAAAAAAAATTGAAAGAACTACACCCCATCAATAACTCAAAGAGTCCAGCTTCTGAAAGACACAGAAAAAAAAAACATAGAGAGAAATTTTGCCAACCTGTTGAAGTAAAACTAGCGCACCAAAGCACAAAAAGCAGCAGGACAGTGAATTTTGAGAACAAACTCATCATGGGAGAGACAAGAAAGCCCATTTCTTGACACACAGATTATGTTGTGTGTTTTGATTACTTGTTTCTTTGTTTAGTTCAAAGACCAAAAAAACTAAAAAGAGTAAAGAACACGGTGACGACTAACTGGCTGGCACTTGTTAATGCTGTTAGCTCAGTTTAGGGTCTAAAAAGCGGACTTTTAAGACCTCTTTAATGCTTCAATGACACGTTTTGGTGAAGAAAATGCAAACTCAAATTGCTTTCATTGTTAAAAAACCATTAACTTTTGCTTCTCTTTGGGTTGGATTTGTCTAAAATT
>Ga0307515_10009288_pt1 | contig 19024 bp, 2 predicted proteins | sample 17_EM_MG_FD_194513 | JGI IMG/M metagenome (GOLD analysis project Ga0307515, IMG submission 194513) | Populus trichocarpa ectomycorrhiza microbial communities from riparian zone in the Pacific Northwest, United States - 17_EM | ecosystem: Host-associated > Plants > Roots > Unclassified | place...
TTAGCTATGTTTAGTACGTTTAGCTTAGAATTAGAATAGGATAGAGTCTTTAGAATTAGATCTAGTTCTTAGAATAAGATTTTATTTTTAGAGTTATAACTTAGGCCAATATTAAGAGAAATATCCTATATTTATTCTTAACATTCCCACCTTATTAATATGAAATTCAGAGTTAACCCGTACCCTAATTACCTATAAAAACGCCAGAGACTTTAATACCTTAACTTTAATTCTTTGCGGAGGACTAGCAAGTTATAGGGCGGCTAACTTATCGCTGCTAAGTATATAAAGGTGGAGGACTTTACTATAAGCAAGTTCTTAACTTTAATTTAATGTATATGCAAACGACAACGAGATACTCTTAATATAGAAGCAACTAGATAGAAAAATAATACCAAGCTAAAGAAATCCTAATTGGCGCCTTAATTCTTAACGCCAGAAAATAAGAACGTAATTGCGAAAATCTTTTCTTATAAGAAATTTCTTATTTCTTTAGCTTCTTAGAGGCTTTATCTACGGTACAATCCACCTTTCTTTTATATGTCCCTCTCCTTAATAGATCTAAATAATCTTCTAGTACCTCTTCTAGTTGGTCTCTTTACTTATATAGTTTACCCTTCTAAGCTATCTCTATTATAACATCTTTAAGCGGTTTATATATTATAGCATAACAACGGAGGTAACGCGGGTTCTTAGTATAGTATAATATAAGTTTCTTATGCGGTATACCCGCGGGTAAAACCTAGGTAGGATACCAGTATATTACTATAATAGGACTATATATAGATACAACTAATCTATATTTAGGGTTTCGGAGACGCTTTAAGTCCTCTATTATATAGTAAGTTGGCAACCACAATAAGAGATACTTTAGTTGTCCGTCTAAAATTATAGCATCGGAAATTATCAACACTTTAGTTAGGGGAGATATATCTCTAAGGAAGTTTGTACAATTAGCTAAACTATTCTCTACTTAACTATTAGTATTGCTAAAAAATATATAGGTGTTTTATAAATATACCTAGAGGTACTAGCAAACCTTTAATATGGCCCTCTTTTGGTTGAGGTAAGTCTGTTTTAGCCTCGCTACGGCCCTCTATTAGCTTAGGTAAGACTATCTTAGTTTTACTGTGGCCTTCTAGGCTCTTAAGGTAATTGGCGTATATTTCTATATCCTCTTATATATTACCCTCCGTATTATTATCGATTTTATAAGAGTTAACCTTATTAGGTATTTAAGTAGGCGTATAAGGTATTTATTTTTATATAGGGTCTAAAAGCTGCAATTATTTCTTCTCCCTACTGGCAGATGCTATGTCTTTATTATTAATACGATTTTAGGATAATTTAAGGTTTCTAGTAAGTTAATAAACAGGTATATTATCTTTAGGGCGATAGCATATTATGATATTTTTATAAGTACTGATTAAGGACCTATAGGTTATATTAGCAACGTATTTAAGCTTAGTTAAGGTAATATATATAATGTCTGGTATTCTTATAGGGATGTTAAGGGATGTTAAGGGATATATGGTTAAGAGGTTAAATTTAAAGGTAAGTTAAATTAATGGCATATAAAAACCAGGAGCACGATATTTATATTCCATTTCTCTTCTAGGGCAGAGTTAGGATAGAAGGCAGAAGGGAAAGGCGGAGTATACTAGCCGCCCTTTTCCACTTTATGTGGTGTCTATAGTACAATATTTAGTAGCTATAATTACTCTTAGCTTACGTATTGTCTGCGCCTAAGACTATAGGTGCCTAGAGTAATCTACAAGTAAGGCATTGTTAGGGGTAGCTATTAGCTAAGCTGCTGCTAAACTTAAATAGCTAACGATCCCTAACGGACGCCGTATGCCTTAGTAGGGTTTAGAAGCGTTCGTATAAAGTTATAAACTAGAATCGGAAGTTAATAATAACCCCTAATAACGCCTTTCTTAGCAGGAATAGCATTATATAATTTACTTCCAACGCCTATCCTTCCCGGGGCAAGATACTGCCTAAGCAGTAAACTTATCCTAGCCAGTTAATCTTATATATTAACCCCCTATCTATAGCAAAGGAGCTATTAGTGCCTTTAGGGTGGTTTAATTACTATTCTAGCTAAGCCCTTTATAAGCGCTCCGCCTTATATAGGCGGTAATTAACTCCTATTAATCTACTTTGCGTTAGGGGAGATCTTTTACTTAAGGTACTAAGCAGCTGGTACTTAGAGGTCCACAGATATATTCTATATCCCAATAACATCGACTATAATTTCTCCTTAAGTGGTATTTGTAACCCCAAGTACCTATAAGCGCAGCATCCCTGAATTGTTAGCTAGTAAGTAGGCGTTTATAGATAAAGAAACCGACTTTAAAGATAACGGCAACGTAGAGGTGTTAGCTGGTTGGGAAAGTAACTTTAGTAATAAGGATTAAGAATAGGACGCAGAGACATTATATAACGGAGAAAATGGTTTTAGCACTAAAGATTAAGAAATAGGGGCAGATAGCAATGAAAAGATATTAAGCGACGAGGCTATATGGGCGACGGTTAGATATAGTAGCCTTGGCTTTATAGTCTTAAATCTATAAGTATAGGATATAAATATAAAGAAGATTTCTAATAAAAGCTAGTAAAAGGGTTAAAACTTTGGCCACTTTTCGTTTAGCCTATCGCGAAATAAAATAATATTTTACTATTCCTACCAGAGTCTCTACCCGCTTAACTTATAGCGAGCTATAAAGCATTCGCGATAATTTATGCTTTTACTTAGATAAATTTATTTACTACCTTAAAAGTAATAATAGAAGGAAAATCTATACTAATGACCTAGGATTTTTTGAATTTCTTATAGACCTGGGACGCATGCTACCTTAGCAACTATTAGTCGTATTTAAGACTACAGTACTTATAGATTTATATCTTAAGGATATAAATATGTTTTTTTATAGTGTTTTCTTTTTATTTAAATCATTTCTCTACTTATGGTATATAGCGGTTATTCATCTATTCTAGTGTGGTAGGGAGGGGTAGTTAGGTTACGCGAGAGGGCTTAGACTTATAGCTACGCTTATAGGGCTGTTTATATAGGAACTTCTCTAAGTATGTATAAGGGGTCTTTATATGGGAACTTCTTTAATATTTCTAGATCTGGGACTTATATATTTCTTTTTTTTATAGTTCTGGTATTTTTCTAATATTTACTTCCTATTTACATACTAGGCATTAATAGAGGGCGCTAGGTTAGATCACTCTGCTTACACAATCACTCTGCTTATACAATTACTCTACTCGTATAATCGCCCAGCTCGCACAATTACCTAGTTTACACGATTACCCAGCTTGCACAATTACCTAATTTACACAATTGCCTAGCTTATACGATTACCTAGCTTATAGGATTACCTAGCTCCTATAAGCACTATGCTCGTATAGTTACCTAGCTTGCACAATTACCTAGCTTATAAAATCGGCCAGCTCCTACGAGTATCTAGCTCGCATGATTACCTAGTTCGCACGATCGCCTAGCTTATATAATTACCTAGCTCACAGAATTGCCTAGCTCCCACGAGTACTATACTCGCACGATTACCTAGCTTGTAGGATTGGCTAGCCCCCACAAGCATCTAGCTCGCACGATTAAAGCCGAAGTTATTAAACCTATTAATACCCTATTTACACGCTAGGAATTAATTAGAGGGCGCTAAGTTAGATCACTTTACTTATACGATTACCTAGCTTGTAGGATCCCCTAGCTCCTATAAGCCCCTAGCTTCTACGACCTCCTAGCTTATAGGACCGAAGCCACAGCCGCTAAATCCGTTAAGATCCTAGCTGCATGTTTAGAGGACGCTACGCCTAACTACCTAGCTTGCTATTTTTATAGAATTCCTTAATCAATCGACGGTGCCTATTCTAAAAATATCCCTCGATAACTTCCTATAACAGAAATTTCTTATTACACAATTCCACAAGGAGATTTACTTCCTTAACTGTCTATACCAGCTCTTTGGCGCGAAGGATATAGCTATAATAGCGCTAATATATACCCAGTATTCTCCCCAATAGGGCTTTTATAATATTATCCTATAATAAAACTATAAGTAATACCTAGTGACCTAGCTCCATAAGGATTCGATCTTTATAGGGTGTCCAATTTTAAGACTAGGGCTCCTATAAGGCTTTATTTGCAATAACAATCTTTAAAATATTAGTAAAGCTATTAAAAGTTACATCTAAGAAAAGAAACTAACCGGCGATATACGCTAAAACTCTATATCCAGGTTATAGGGTTGTAAGAGATCCCACGTATTACTTAACCTAGCAAATGTAAGTAATATATAGCCTTAGTAGGATAAGGTATAAGATATATAGGATTAGGTATATCTCTGAAATTTAAGCTAGCGAATGCGGCACCTATTTAGCAATATTTATGAATAGAAACCTGTCCTGCCTTAAAAAGTATATAATGGCTTTCTCTTTATTTGTCCATTTACTACTTGCTCCGGCATTAAGAAAAAGGCTATAATATTTCTACTTACAACCTAGTATTAGTCTGTTAAGCTTAAACGAAATACTGCCCCAACTATTACTATCCTTAAAGGTTGTGTTAATTAACTTAAATTATTTCTTAACTAACTAAAACTTATATACGGATGCTAAGGGCTCATTGTTTATATAAGGGCTAGTTAAGTTATACTTTATAAAGTGTTAGTAGAGTCTTACTAGGGAAAGGCCAATGGTGTAAACTAACAGTTTAGGTGGTTTTTAGAGAGCTAAGTTAATTAATATTAAGTAGGTAATCGGCGCTGGTAGCTCTAGATTAACTATTGTTAGTAAAACCCTTACTAGACGCTAGACTAGTCGCTCTTAACTTATTAGGAATATCCGTAAAGTAAACTTCGTTATCTGGATTAATAGATTTTATTAATGTTGAAAATAATAGTAATGGATTGCATTGCTAGAGTAATTAATTAAAGTGCATCTTATATTAAAACTGCAAGAGGTATAGTAAGAGCGTTGGCAGTAATTAGGAGGACATTTAGCGGAATATATCTATTTAATAATACTAGGCAGCTAATGAATGCAATAACGCCACTAACACGACTCCCCCTTAATGCACGAGCGCTGTAATTTTAAGAATTTTAGACGCATGTACGTAAATTCATATTATAGTGCAAGCGGATTTATTTAAAGACTAGAGGATTAATTTTAATTATATGCCGAAATCTTAACTCTAAGCTAGATATAAAAAACTACTATTAAAGGTCCGTAACATTAACGAGTGGACGTGGCTTCTATAAGAGAGCACTATCTACACCTTTCTCTTTAATATGGTCCTGTAAGTCTTAGAGAATCGCCTAGATTATAGTCTACAATTTAATTAGAATAGATACTGTATAGGAGATATTAAACATACTTGGACTTGTAATGCGTTAGAGCAATTATATATTAACTTAGAGAAAGCAGATGTATAGATAATATCCTATACTTTTCGCTCTCTAGTTCTTCTATAAAGAATACTAAGGAAATCCCATAGAGGCTTAGGGAATAAATAAATTATTCTATAAGAGAGTATATCCGTAGTCCTCTTATAAGTTAGAGTCTTATCTATTAAAGTCTTATCTAGGCAAGTGCTAAGAATTTTACTTAATATTATATTATTAAGTATTTGGGGTACTTGTCGGTATTATATGTATATAGGATCTACTGGACCCCTAAATGCCCTTTACTGGTTACTTAGGCCCGCAGTAATTTAATTAGACGATAGACCGGTGTTAAGACGCTTGGAATCGTCTAACTTAGAAGGTATTATTTTCTTGCTTTGTAAGCTCTTTATAGGCCAACTAATCCTAGTAATAGAAGACGCCTTTTTTAGATCCACCTTAACAGATCATGGGGTATTCGCTTATTAATAAAGCTTGGTAATTAATGCACTATATCTGGAATCTTGATCCTAACCATAAGCGGCTGTTAAAGTACTAATAATTAATATAAGAGGCAGCTAAATATAACGCTTTAAGAAACTAATAGTTAGCGTAATTTAGTGAGTTACGGCTTTAATAAGTAAGCTAATAGTTAAATAAGCATCCATATTAAAGAGTAAAGAGCGGCCGTAAATAGTTAGCGGAAATAAAATAAGCTAGGGAATAGTTTAAAAGGAGCGGTAAAAATAGTAAAGTAGGGTAGTAATAAATAAAAGATGTAGAAGACGCGTTAAGGTAACCAGTAGAGTGGGCGATAAAGGTAATTATATATCCCTAGTATAACGGGGCGGAAATCAGCTCTATATATTAGGTATTTCCGTGTCCTTTCCTTTAGATAGCATTCTTAGATCTATTAAGGCGTCTTACTCTTTAGCTCTTTAAGGAAAAAATTATCACAAATTGTATATCCTACGCGTTAGTTAGAAAAGGAATCCTCTAATAGTATTAAGGCTTATAGCCTTCTGCGACGGAATAAGCTGTATTACTAAATATTTCACATTATACGCTTAATTAAGTTTGCGACTTATATCGCCTCTTGTCTTAGCTAAAAAAGAGGTCCAATTTTTAACTGCGCATTATAAGCAAAAGCGAGGTTAATAATCGCTACTATATTAGCGCAGCTTTAATAAGGGTCTTGCGCTAATTATATCGCTTTAATTAAGTACGCGACACTTAATTAAAGTGATATAATTGGCGTAAGGCTCTTCTAAGTTTTAGGGGCGCTAGCGACCTGCCGGGGAATTAAGAGCGGAGGGGAACTGCACTTAATTACTCTTTTATCTTAATATAAATTATATAACTTATAACCCACTATTATAGACTTTAGTATTATAGTAGCCCTAGATCTTATCCGCAATGCTTTTAATAAGCAGTTTTAACCTTATCTCCCTAATATTATATATACTATTTAAAGGCTCTAGAAGCTTTCTATTAACACCTTTTAATATTTACCGCCTCTCTTAGAGAATGAACGCGGCTACTATAATTCGCTCTACGCTCTTTTAGGGAGTGAGGATGTCTAGCCTTCTCTAGGGAATTAGGATGTCGTCTAGCCTTTTTTAGGGAATGAGGATAATGCCGTTTAGTCTTCTTTAGGGAGTGTTTAGCCTTCTCTAGGGAATGAGGATGTCGTTAAGCCTTTTCTAGAGAGTAAGGATGTCTAGCCTTTTTTGGGGAATAAGGATAATATCGTCTAGCCTTCTCTAGGGAGTGTCCAGCCTTCTTTAGGGAATGAGGTTGCTTCTCTACCTCCCTTTTTACCTAGATATGCGAACCTGCTTAACGTATTATCGGTAAACCTCTCTAAGATTAAGACATTCGTTAATATATCTGTGGGGAAAGATTTAAAGGCCATTATTGGCGAACTAAAGTGGTTAAACGAATATCCCCTTATTAAGGATCTTATTACTACTAACAGCGATTTATTAAATAATACTATTTTTTAAAAACTTCTTAGCTAATGGATGCTTGCGGATTCTTTTAAGAAATGGTAACTAAAGTCTATAGGTACATTAAGGATTAAAAGTTTAGTTGAAAGTTGAGCCGCTTTTATAAAGGGAGTTAGCTATATTATATTATTTGTAAGAAGTATAGGATGTTACAACGTTACTAAAGCGGCTTTAGCTATTAGATATGGAATTAAGCTTTATGTTATGCAAAGGCTTAAAGGGGCAGGGCTATTAGTTCTCTTAGCCTTTACCTATAATACTTACTAGAGATTAAATTTACCTAATATTGATGATTTTCTTATAGCTTTACGGCACCGGTCTTATTTTATAATATTTAAAATTGCGTAAAAATGTTTAGTTTGGATGGGATAGTATTAAGAGCTTTATTTTGGTTAGATGCTTTTTCTTAGACTAATATATCTTAGCACTACTAACCTACCCTAGCCGAGCCCGAAAAAGCGAATTTCCTCCCCTTATAAACGCCCCTATATAGAAGTTACTAAACCCGGGGATCCTATATTAGCGTATAATTACTAACGCGTAAATCTAATAACATCGCACCCTTTTTAGCTACTAATAACGGCCTTAACGAATAGCATATAGATATATAAGAGTAGTTATACTTCCAAATAGCAGTATCTTTAATTTATTATAGGCCATAGAATATCTTTTTTGCGATTTATTAAATAATATCCTTAAGCCTCTAAGCCGGCGGGCGAATTCCTTACACTACGCCTTGGTTAAGAACGCTTGTTACAAGATTTCCCTACCCCTTTTAATACCCGCGGCAACCTTGCGTAAAGATACCTAAATATAAATAGCATAGCGTGTTTAAATGGAAACCCTAGCGGCTCTAGTTCTATAGATGTTAGTGGTAACAGCGAATAGATAAGCTATAATAAGGCGTAATGGGTATACGGAGACCAAATTGACGGTAATACGCCACCGGCAATTAGAAACAGCGAATAGATAAGCTATAATAAGGCGTAATGGATATACGGAGACCAAATTAACGGTAATACGCTACTAGGAATTGGCAATAGCGAATAAATAGGCTATAATGAGGCGTAATAGGTGTATAGAGACTAAATCGGTGGTAATACGCTACTGGTGATTAGCGACAGCGAACAGATAAGCTATAGCTTTGCGCAATGGGTATATAATAAGTCCCTTAACAGTGCGGTTGCTATAAGTTCTGCTTATAGGTGTTAGTGAATTTCTTTTAAAACTCTTGTATTGTTATACACCCCGGTTTTAGGTTTTTAACGCGATATAATAATAGTTTAATAATATCCCTTATTAAGTAGAACTAGCAGTTTAAGCTTAGCTAATAATCGGCACTATAATTATTGTACTAACGCTACCTCTAATCCCGTTTTATTCTACCTATTATAAACTAGCCTAGTAATAGCCCTACCCGCTCTCTAAATGCGGGATAGTATAACTAAGCGGGACCTAGAAGTCCTAATAAGGGCCAAAAGCTAATATATATACCACTAAATCGTTTGGATATTATATTGAAATGCGTTGTTCCGTAAAATAGACTGTTAGGCCTATACATAAAGAGTTTATATTAACTGCTCCGACTTTTAACTTTAGTAGTATTTCTGGTATCTTTAACTTAAATTCCTTATTTGCGTTAGCCGCTAAAGTTACTATACCGAAGTAAACTATATTAAATATACTATTTTCGTAAGCTTACGCGCTTTATTACTTTCCGTAGTATCCGTTAAGGCAATAGCAGGTATAGTTTTAGTTGGCGTAGTCTTCTAGATCTTCTATATTGCCTCCTTTAGGCTAGATTATATAAGGTCTATATATGACTTGTTAATTACGGATACTATATATACATTGGCAAAATATAGTACCCTTCCAATGGCCTCAATGGTTGGTGGTTGACGCAATTGGCGCGCAGTTAAGGGCATTTGGCAACCCGACCGACTAGCCTATGTCGTGTTTTTTTGACACGCAGCCTGCGCGCAACCTGCGCGCAACCTACGCGCAACCTGCACGCAACCTGCACGCAACCTACACGCAACCTGCAACCACAATTGTATTTAGAGCCATCTACCTCTTTTATACTAATAGTATATTTTAGATAATAAAAAAAGGCTACTTTAAAGCTATTTATAAGGCTAGCAAGGTAAATTGTATATACTTCCTTATACAATCCAATATATTATTTTAGACAATTTAATATAATATTCTAACTGTTTTATAATATATTTTAAAATTATAAGACCTTTCCTGCTCTCCCTGCGACAATAATATAATATAAGTATTTAGCTTTACTAGTATAGCACATACATATAGCCAAAAAGTAGCTACTAAGAGTAGCAGATATAGGCCAAAAGAAAGGTAGATTAAGAGCTAGTATATATAATAAAGAAGCCGCAGTCATCCTATAGGAGAGTATGGAAAGTCCTACACCTAATCTCCTACTAAAAACTTTACCGGCTCCTCTATACTAGAGTCCAGGGTATATATTATAAACTTTATATACTGCTCCTTATTCTTAATTAAATTTAATATTGCTTTTTTATTACTATACTAGCTATAGCTGTCCTCTATAAGGCTATAGTACTGCTTAAATTATGTAAATAACTTATTAGATTTAAACCTTTTTAGCCTAGGCTCACCGGTTCCTATATTTAGGATAAAGTGATATACTAGGGCGGAGGATGTATATTCTGCTAAATCTAACGAACTTAGCTAGTTTTAAAAGTTAAATTAGCAAATATTGTAGTAATAATAGGGCCCTAGATTTTCTAGCTTACTCTAGAGCTCTCCCTTTAAGATAGACTTGGCGGACTAGTTTGGCCTACTTTAGAGCTCTCTATTTGGGACAGACTTAGTAAACTGGTTTGGCCTACTCTAGAGCTCTCCCTTTAAGACAGACTTGGTAGATTAGATGGTATAGCCCGGCTCACCGATAAATAGCCTAAGTTAATAATCGTATTAGTTTCGTTGTCGCTAAAGCTTGCAAGGAACCTCTCTCTTATGTCGTTGCTTAGATCCGCTATAAGGTCGTTAAGGTCATCTTTATATGGGTCCTCAATAATTTCTATAGTTAATTAATCCGGCATTAGGCCCGCAGCATATTTAATAACTATGGGCTAAAGCCGTAGCTAGATTCCAGATTGCTGTTTTCTAGACATCTAGTTTTAGCCGCCTAAGAGGTTGGCATAGGCTTCTACAACGGGTTAGAGAATAATAATAGGTAGTAAAACACCGGATATACACTAACCACTAATAACAGTGCTATAAAAGTTGTCCGTTCCCTTAGACCCAGTTCTATACTCCCTAATTATATAATATATTGCTATTAAAACAAAAGTAATAGTGTTGCTGGTAAGCTTTTTAAATATATTATAAAAGCAGGGTAATCAGGTAAGGCTGTTCTTTCCTCTACCATAAAATATACTAGCTATGCTAGCAACTATCGCGTCGGAACGGAAGCGGTTATCACTTAGCTATTAACTCTTATTAGTATTTTACTAAATAGCATAGGCAAAATACCTTTATATAATCCAGCGTAATAAAATTGTAATTAGTTAGTAGTTCCACAATTAGTTCGGGCGCGTTGTTAAACCCTAGCCTATATACCTCCCTTACAATTGTACGAGCCTTCGTAATCGCGTGGTTCCTAAAGTTCCCTATTACGTTAAATAGCTATATATAATATTAAGATTGTTAGTGGACAATTTAATATAATATTTCTAGTATATAGATACCTTACAAGCAGACACCGGGTTAGGAATACGATTAGCTTTTTTTTATACTGCTTTCGGCTGCTTTAAAATGGCTTCTAACTATACCTTTTTTATTATATCCTTAATAAGGCTTGGAAAGCGGTCGAACCATAGGTTAATAAGATGCCCGTCATAAGTCCTAGAGTTAGTTACCAGCCTTACTAGTAAAATGGACCTACAAAGCGTAAATATGGGCTCATGTCTCTTAGGTGGGTTTTCTTTCGTACATCGCCGTTGTGATATCTAGAGGTACTCTTCTCTTACCTATAGCGCGGCAGTTAGGTTAAAATCGTCTTTATAGTCCAACTCGTCCTTACTTTCCCTAGCGCTATTTAGGTCCCCTTTAGATCGAACACTAGGTTAGTGTACTTTGTATTAGAGGGAGGTTACTTGTCTTATAGACGAAGCTATGTTACGGTTTAGGCGGATATGGCTTACTAGGGAGAATATAAAGCTAAATATTGGTTGTTTACGCAATAAGGTATAAATTGGGCGCGCGGGAGAGTATTTTAAACTAGCACGCAATTATTTATGCGGTAAGGTACGGATTGGACGTATAGGAGAGTATTTTAAACTAACACGCAATTATTAAGAGCCGGAGGTATATTATAAAGATGCTACTTTTTATAGCGGTTAGCGGTTAGATAGCAAAGAGAGTATTCTATTTACTAGGGCCCGTTAAGTGCTAAATAGTAGAGGAGACTATTAAGTATTGCAGTTAGACTCCGGTTATATATAAAGGTATAACTTACCTTAACTAAAAGATTAGGACTTCGCGTTTTTAACTAAGCTGGTTCTACTACCAGATTATTAACAGATTTAGTAGATTTATTAATATTTAGTCGCTATTGTTTTGTAGAAGAAGCAGGTATAGACTTACAGTCACTATCCTCATTATTAGAGATTACCCTTTTTGGCCGGAGGCGGCCATATACATTCTATATATTGTTAGCTAGCTTAATATATTATATACGACGTTAACGGGGTCTATTGCGTGCCTGCTCCTCTTTACGCCCAGATATAACTAGACCAGAGTTATAATATTGCTCGTTCTGGCTGGGTTCTATGTGCTCGTTCTGGCTGGGTTCCATATACTTATTCTCCGTTAGCGTGTTCTTCCTTCTATTAGCTAGGACGTGGGTAACTCCCAGTAGTAGGCTAGGTAGAGATGTAAGGTTAATTATACTAGTTGTCCTCGTTTTCTTATTATACATTAACTTAAAGTAGGGTTCTTGCTACTAGTTTAAGTATTTAATAACGCGTTTTTACGTTTACCTACTATGGTAACACTCCTATATTTGCCTAGTTAGCAGAAGGTACAGCTTATAGCTAGAATGGGTTACCTTATAGCTGTTTCTATAATGTCTAGGGCGTATATAGATTAATAACTTAAAAGAATGTATACTAGTATGGTATATATTGGACTGATAGCAGTATTGGTAGGAGTATCATTGCTATAGTGCTTGCAAATAACTTAAATAGGGGTGTATTTATTATGATTAGCTGCTAGTTCTAACCGGTTGCGGTTAAGCCGCGACCGCGACCTATTAACTCGCGTCAAGTTAGTAGTTAAGAAAATATTATCGCATAGTTAAAGATTATCTAATACTATTTGCTATTATACGCGAAACTGTTTTATTCTATTAGCATATCCCTTAGTAGATACGGTATAGGTATATAAAAGGTTAAACGTTAATCCCGGTAACAAAAGCAGCAGGCTAATAAGGCTCGTGTCTAAATTTAATAGGGAGGTACCTTATTAAACTACTTTACCTACCTAGGGCGCCGGCTTTTAGATCCTATACCTTATTCCGGTCTACTTATACTAGGTTTAATACCTATTTCGCGCTTAAAGCGAAGCTTATCCACCTCATCCATACAGCTCACCAGTGTAGATAATGCTAGGGTAGGCATAGGCGGTATGTAGGACAGCAATAACACTTCTACACAGTTATATCGCTATATTCCACACCCTTATATAATACCTAGTATTTCTACCGTAAATATCTAACGTTATTCTTCCGTGTTATTAACCCCACTAGCCTGTAGTAAGCCCAACCTATCCCCTATATATATATCGCAACAGTAATTAAATTTAGCAGAATAGTAAGGAAAGCGTAAGCATAGATATAAGGATTAGGTGTTAGATACTAAGAGCGAGCTAGGGATGGTGTTAATATATATTACCCCAATGAGTTTACTAGAAAGAATAGGTATAAACCTTAGGCTTTGTCATCCAATCCCCTTAGGCGTTTTAAGAATGCTAGATAAGTTATAAAAATATCCTAGGACATATTGTTCTAAGACTCCCTCGCCTAATAGCACGCTAAAGGGCTCTAATATTAAGCCGTCTACCTTTATATGTGGTAATCTATTAAACTAGCAAGTATTCCAAATAAAGCAGTGGCTTTAAGGCGCATAATCCATGCTATAGTTATAGTTGCCTTCGCCTTTTCTGTTACGGGTTAAGGCGTAGAGTAAGGGCTCTTTTTTAACTAGGAGAGGTTTTTTAAAATAGCTGTAGGTCAAGTATCGCCTTGGTATTAACCCGTTTACCTATTCTACCTATTCTTATACGTATAGAGTGCGAGTTATCTAGTAAAGGCAAGGGTGCGGAAATGGAGGGTAAGTGATTGCATTGTTTTTAGCTAGTAGCGCAGACTATAAATACGAGTTAGTAACGCTAAATTAACTTTAAGCAGTAACCTACTCGTTTTTCTTTATTCTATTATAAATAAAAACCTATCCATTTCTTATAGAAATATATCCTTAACCGCACTGCGCCATTTCTCTTTATTTATAAGCTGAATTCGTCCTCTGGCTATCTTGTCGCTAACATAATAGTAAAGCGTTTCGCTCTTAGAGTTAAAGTTAATATCCTAGCCTAGTATATTTATAAATATATTAAAGCTTAGATTATTAACGTATATATCTAGGGCGTCATTCTTGCCGGTCGCTAGCTTTTGGGTTAGGATAATTATTAGCTTTTTATTAGCTGCCCGCCGGATTAGTATTATTATTATCCTATATAACCTTAGTGTTCCCTCCTGCCTTATTACCTTTAGTATGCCGGCTAGTAAATAATACGCGATAGCGGAGTGTGGGAGTACTGGGTTGCCTGTTATAATTTACCTAATAGAAGCCGTTTTATTTATTTAACGCGTTACGTTATGGCTGTAGCGCTGGGCAAGTTATTTAATATATTTAGTACGTAAATTCTTAGGTAAACCTAAAAACACAAATAGGAATTCGTTAGAGATTTTATTTAATATTTACCGTATTTATGCCTTACTTATAAGGGAGCGTAGTGGCTATCTGAGGAGCCCGCGCGTTAACATTTTAATTTTAATATTATAGTAGATCGTATTATATTATTCATTCGTAACCCTAAGATCTCACTTAAGAGTGTCTTTGGTATTATAGCTTAGGTCTATTATTAGTGCTATAATTCTAGAAGCGTTAGGGAAGGTGTGGCAGAAAAGACGTCTTAATTACGCGCTAAGACCGATGCACAGGATTGTGTAGACAGGTAATTATATTATTTAGTTATATATAAAACAATCGGTTAAATGTCTTATAAGAAATGAATAAGCGTATCAGCGAACGCTTTTCTACCCGCCACACCACCTAGACTTATAAGCCTCCTCCTATCTATTTTATGTCTCCTCTATCTTAATAAGCTCAATTTAGCACCTAGATTCGTCAATACTTTTTATATATATATATATAAATTTTTTTTTTATCTTAATTATATTATACTACGTATAATACTATATATGCAGCCTCTAGGCTATAGCGCTATAGTTCTATATATATAAATCCCTTCTAGGCAGCTTAACATGTATTAGTAACTATATTTGTCAATACTTTAAGACGCCCAGTCAGCCCTTAACTAGTAGAGCTTAGTTAGTACAATTAGAGGTCCTAACCTCCGCTAAAATACTTAATATCCCTAATAAGGGCCAGAATATTATTAGCAAAAACGGAGATATTCCACTATAAGTTAATAAGATCTTAGGTCCGTCTAACTTAACGGAGGAGTATTTAAGCTCTTAGTATAATCTTTTAAGAGAAGATATAATTAAACCGTTAAAAGAGGCAGTGGGTTAAATCAGAGTAAACCCTTTTAGTTTGCCGGAATCTGGATATAGTAATGGAATCGGTATATATAAACAGGTAAGCATGCTATAATTCTAAAGCAGTTATCCCCTAATATCTGCAAGGCCCATATTAGCTTAGTAATATTTTTACCTCAAGGGCTAGTAATCCGCGTGGCGTTTTTACTTAGGAGAGTAGGGAAGATAATCCATTAGGATTAGTTGAAAAGACTAGTCACTAGGTCTCTAGTTATTTTAACTTCTAAGACTAACATTTTTTAAATGAAATGTATACTTATAATAGCGGCGGCGAGACTATTAGCCGCATTAGAATAGAATCCTCTAGAGGTTAACTTATTCTTTAAGACCTAAAGAGATCAAGATTAACTTATCCGTATTATAGACAATAGTTAAGAAACGAACTAGATTTTACAAAGTTAGTCGCTATACTATATTGGCATTACAAAAGCTAATGAGAGAGCTGTAAGTGTGCGATATTTTCTAAATAAGAAGATATCTAACTATTAATAGATTCCCGTTATCAGAACACCTTATTTAAGTTTAATAGAATGTTAAAGTACTACAATACGTTATAAATAAGCCTTATACGGATCTTAGCTTAATTATAGCTATTAAGGATGCTTCCTTATTTAAGAATGTTCACATTCTTAAAGACTAGCCAGACATAACTACTATAGGGCTTAAAGCCACTGCGCTGAAATAAGTTCTTATAAAGCGTTTTACAATAATCTAAGGACCTCTAGGCACTAGAAAAACGTGGCTTTAAAGGCATTACTTAGCAATATAATAATAGGAGATCCCCCCGTTATTGTTATATGTCATACAAACCATGCGCTAGACCAGTTATCTAGGCATATTACTTAAAGTAACCGTCTTAATACTATCGCTTATATAGATAGACGATATTACACTGCATTAGGCGTTAGGGCCATAGGGGTAGGAAGAAGAGGAAGCGTTAGGGCTCCCTCTTTTTATATCTTATATTTTATGTTTTTATATTATCTCATATTATCCTGCTATTGTCCTGCCATTATATTATATTATCCCATATTGTCCTACTATTGTCCCGCCATTATATCACATTATCCTACTATTGTCCTACTATTATGCCATATTGTCCTGTCATTGTCCTGCCATTGTGTTATATTATCCTATCATTGTCCTGCCATTATGTTATATTATCTTGCCATTGTCCTGCCATTATATTATATTGTCCTATTATTGTCTCATATTGTCCTGCTATTGTCTTGGTACTACTATATACTTTTTACCATTTACTAAGATTATAGTTGTAGGTATTTATCGGCTAGAATCCGGGTAGTAACTTTTAGCAGTAATTTTACTGCCCGAATTTCTTGCTAAGTTTCATTCTGCCAATATAAAATTAATAGCTTAGAGCTTATTTTTAGTGTTATAGATCTAGATTTTAGAGCCATAGATTAATCGATTGGTATAGAGCCGTTGCATTGTAGTAAAGCTATGTCTGAGCAATCTGTATCGTAATCCTTAGCATAGTGCTATACGTGAAAATATTTAATCGTAAGATTTAGGAAGGTGTTTATATTTTAATTAAATTTATAAGACTATAACTAAGGGCCTTTATAGGTAGTGGTATGGTAAGTTCCATAATTGCTTTAATTTAGGATTGCTCGGTCACTGCAGGAAAGTCGTAATACTTGGCGTGGTGTTAAACTTAAGGTGCCTCTGCCACTGCGGTGGTAGAGACACCCCAAATTTCTAATAATTAAGATTTTGGACTACAGCAGATTAACTACTCACTAAAATATAAAATCTGAAATTAAGTCGATCCTTTTATAAGGCTCTAGATAAGCTTTAAGCTCCTAATTTAAACTAACGCTAAGACCTTAGTTTAGATTCTATATACGGTATAGCTTGCGAATTTAACGCGCTTACTAATCTGGAGGAGCTTTTAGATTAGAAAGTCGCTAGATTAACTAAACGATCACGTTAGAATTAGATTTAAGCTTCAGATCGGATATATTCTGGGGCCTTTAGATTTAATCTAAAGTTGCCACCGAACGTTCCCTAAGATTTAATGCAGGGATCTCTCCCTAAGGATCTGGTTTAATCGTAAGGTTTAGGAAGGGGTTATAATTTAGTTAAATTCGTGAGATCATATTCTAAAGTCCTCGTGGCGTAGTGGTATAGTACGTTCTGCCTCTTGCTTTAATTTGGAGCTAGCCCAATATAATTAAAACTTAGCGTGGAAGAGCTGATATGCTTAGTATATAGTGCTAAGATTTCGTTAAATATATAACTTTAGGCGTTGTAAGACACGTACAAAAATACGAGCTTAATTTGGAGCCTTACTAACGCCTGATTTAATAGGAAATAACCTTCTTTTTTAATATTTTTAATGCGCGACAAGTGGGAATTAAACCCGCCACGCCTAGGAGTTAAACTCGCGACGTCTAATTGCCCAATCTAGCTAGGAGGCTCGGCGGCGATGCAATAAGACTTGGCAACGTAATGAGACTCAACGATACAATAAGGCTCGGTAACATAATAAGGCTTAACGGCGATGTAATAAGACTTGGCAGCGTAATGAGACTTGACGATACAATGAGGCTCGGCGAAATAATAAGGCTTAACGGCGATGCAATAAGACTTGGTAACGTGATAAGACTTAACAATGCAATAAGGCTTAGCGACGTGATGAGGCTCAGCGGCAATGCAATAATACTTGGCAATGTAATAAAACTTAATAATGTAAGAGTCTTAGCGACGTAATAAGGCTTAGGGTCGGGCAACGAGGGGAAGACTTAAGGTTGCTCGGTTACTCTAATGCCTAACAGCGAAATCCAACGGTATAGTACTGCTATTGAGGTATTCTAATGCGGGTAGGCTATATAAAGGTTTCGTCCGTAATATATCTAATATATCCCAAAAGTCTGCCTTTTGCTTATCTAAGGCCAAGTTTCTAGCCTATAATGAATTGATTGTTGTAGTCGGTAAAAGCACGATAAATAATAGCATGTTTTACCCTGTCGTTCTTAAAACCGTTAAATACGAAGTGGTAGGTGGCCCATTAACCTATATCTGTTAGTGCCGGCTAATAAAGTGCGTTTAAAACGTACCAATATTAATAATAGCCCTTTCGTTTTGCAGCGTGATAGGCTCGGTAGTAATAGGGTTTCGGTCCTTATTATTAAGCATATTTATTTAACAGAGCCAGGTTTGCCAATTATTCCAGTTAGCATTATGTTATAGGTTAATTTAATATCTTACACCTATGGAAAAAGGCAGGAGGCAGATTAAATAAAATAATTAGGGTACGCTTTTCTTCGCCGTTAGGGATTTTATATAGATATCATACAGCATGTGGGTGGGAGCTGGTGGTTGTTAGTAGTGAAAAGTTTTCACACGGGATAGTGAGATCTCAAAAACCACCACTAATGGGAGGATCCTCTTACGTATTAATTAGGCTTTTAGAATAATAAAGATAGCAAATATACATAATCTGTTAGTAGAGAGAATATACCTTAATAGGAATTGTTTATGTATATAGGAACGAGAGTTAGTAGGCTGGATTACTTAATAGGTGTTGAAGTAGTTGGTAGCCGGAGTAATATTAATTTAGACCAAATTCAAACTTTCTAGAATAGGCCACCTTGTGCACGGTCCCACCTTATATTACCCCACCAAAATACTTATACTTAAGAACTACTATAGTTATTTATATAAAAAATTTAATATAGCTTATTAAATAGTAA
>Ga0307515_10009289_pt1 | contig 19023 bp, 8 predicted proteins | sample 17_EM_MG_FD_194513 | JGI IMG/M metagenome (GOLD analysis project Ga0307515, IMG submission 194513) | Populus trichocarpa ectomycorrhiza microbial communities from riparian zone in the Pacific Northwest, United States - 17_EM | ecosystem: Host-associated > Plants > Roots > Unclassified | place...
AGGACAAGAGGAAAAAAAGAATGAGCATTAATTATTAATATCGATGAATTTTACTTGTTCACGGAATGATGAACACTTCACGTGTTTTTCTTTGGTTCCAACAGGCGGCTATTGGCTTATTTCATGTCTGGTAGATAGAGAAACTTCGTTGATCTATCTAGGAAAGGTAGGTGTCTATTTCTTTCCTGAGTAATTTATATATAAAAAATATTTCTTCTATTTATTAGACGAATTAAATAATCTTTATAGCTTTAAAGATTAACTAATTAATTTTAAATTACACTGATTGAAACTTTTTCTTAATTAATTACTATGCTCTAATCTTTAAAAAAATAAAAAAATGTGTTCCCGTTTACCATGATCACGTCTGAATCTGTGACCTCCACTCATGATTACTCAATATCACAATAGAAAAGGCCATTAAAAACTTTAGGCTTTGATGCTGACTGACAAGGAATCAAAGGAAAATAAGAAGATGAAATTTACAAAAAGGGCTTAAAGAACCCTAAACTTACTATTTATTCTTAATAAAAATATTTTAGGCATCTCTATTCTAGAAAAAAAAAAGCTTAAAATAGTTTAAATAGGACCCTCATTCACCTAATCCAAAAAAGAAAAAGAAAACTCTATTTAGATAGAAAAAAATAAAGGCAAAAATCTAAAATTAATTAAAAAAATATTAAAATTCAGAAACATCTTTTCTAATTTGAGGTCTTTTCTAATTTTAGATGAATATATCAAGTTAACCCATTACAAAACAAGGCTTGCAAAACTTCCTAGAAAATTTTGAGAATTTTCTAATAATCAAATTAAAAATTATATATGTTTTTGTTAAAAAAATTGTTTGGCACATTTCAACCTTTTCTTAGACTTGAACTTGTCTATATAGTCCATAAACATATTTATTAAATATTCTACATGGTCCAATTATAATAAATTCTTATTTAATTATTCATATTCTTTAGAACTTCCTGCATCATTAGGATTGACTGGTAATGTAATATTTTGCCTTCAACGTTTAATTTAGTTCCAACAATTCAGTGATAGTGCTAATGGAGTGCTTGCAAAAGGAAGAGGAAGGGGCAGCAATCAGATTCCTCGTTGAGGAGTAAAACAGTATGATAGGGAATCCTATTCTTTCCTTGATTTAGAGATGATTTGTTATTAGATAAATATTTGTTATGTATATTTGTTTTCTATTATATAAGATCTTCCAACCATATATACATTATTATATATAATGACAATCAATAACCTCAATATTATTAAGGATTTCAGCCACACTTTACACAGGTTTTTAAACCTTGTTATGATATTAGAGCATATTTAGGTTTTTTCTCTTTTTACCTAATTTTCATGACTGTATCGTCCTCATCACCTTCACTTCTGGTGAACACGATAGTGTATATGCTCACCATCAAACTGACCTCCTCAAATTATTTGTTATGGAGAAATCAGTTTATCTTGTTATTAACAAGCCATGATCTTCTTGGATTTCTAGATGGTGGTGTCCCGGCCCCTTCTCCTCAGATTACTGGTTCTAACGGCACCACCCAGGTGAATCCAACCTACACTTCCTGGTTGAATACAGATCAGACTCTCTTAAGTCTTCTCTATTCTTCTCTTACGGAAGAGTCTATGAGTCAGGTATTTGGTCTGAAACATGCACACGAGGCCTGGACAACTCTTGAAGCCTTTTTCTCTCACAGATTTAAGACTCGAGAACTTCAACTTAAAGATGAGCTTCAACTGATGCAGCGAGGCTCCAAATCCGTGGCTGAATTTTCTCGACTCTTCAATGGCCTCTGTGATCAACTGGCAACAATTGGTTGACCCATTAACGACCTGGATAAAGTCCACTGGTTCTTAAGAGCCTTAGATCCCGATTATAAAATCTTCTCAACTACTATGCTTTCCCAGTTTCCATTACCTTCTTTTGTAGATATTATACCAAAAGCTTTGAGCCATGAGATTTTTGAAAAATCGATGCATCAACAATCTACCAACTCGGCGATCTATACTCAACGACATTCTTCCACCAGACCAAAAAGCATTAACAGAGGAAAGTGAAAACCTTCCTCTGCCTCAAAATTGTCCAATTTTTCTCTAGTTTATTATCAACTCTGCGACAAATAATAAATTTCGCTCTCACTTCACATCTTGTGGTATTGTGTTGCGTATTGTTTGCCCTTATACACCGAGTCAAAATAGGATTGTTGAACGTAAATGCCAACATGTAATTGAAACAGGACTCGCTATTATATTTCATGCATGTGTTTTGTTGCCTTTTTGGGTTGAGGCCTTCTTGACAGCTGTTTATCTTCAACCGGTTCGCCTCGCAAACTCTTAATGGAAAAACTCCTTACGAGCTCCTGTTTGGTAAATACCCTAACTACACTGTGCTTCGCACTTTTGGGTTTTTATGCTTTCCTTATTTACGAGATTATGCTCCTAACAAATTATCTCTCAAATCCTCTCATTGTGTCTTTTTAGGTTATACCCCATTCACAAGGGTTTTCATTGTTTTAATCGCAAGACACAACGTCTTTATATCTCTCGACATGTCTAATTTTATGAAACTATATTTCCTTATGCGAATGATGATATCCAACAACTTCATAGTTCAACACCTTATATTACTTTTTCGTATTTCTTGGAATATAATAATAATGTATCTTGCCTCTATGAATTCGTTGATATCTTATCCTATTTTGAATCCTATTTGTTTGCCATACAGTGATGATCTTAGTGAATCCTTTCCCCGGACATCTCCTGCTATGTCTACCGTCTCGTCTCTTAGTCCGCCCTTCCCATCTGTTCCTCTACTAACAACTTCTACCAACCTTCACCTAATGGTTACTAGAAGGAAAGCTTGTATATTTAAACCTAAGGCCTATTATGCATTAACAATTTCACCCGCTTCTTAGTTTTTTCAGGTCCATCTTGCTCTACAAGAGCCTTAGGGTTTCAAGCCTGTTGCCAAACACCCTAAATGGCTCTCAACTATGGATGATGAAATACAAGCTTTGAAGAAGAACGATAGTTGGGATATTGTACCGCGTCTTGTAAATCATAATACGATTGGTTGTCGTTAGATCTTTAAGACCAAGCTCTATGCCGATGGATCTATTAAGCATCATAAGGCTCGTCTAGTGGCCAAGGGCTTCTCTCAGATTCATGGCCTTGATTTTAAAGACACGTTCAATCCTGTAGTACGTCCAGCTACTGTTCAGATTATCCTATCTATTATAGTCATTTTTGGATGGCTCTTACATCAATTAAATGTTAACAATGCCTTTCTTCATGGTCATATTTCTGAAGAAGTATATATGGATCAACCACCTGGCTACACTGATCCGTAATTTTCTTACCATGTATGTCGATTGAAGCGTGCTTTTATGGACTCAAACAAGCCCCTCGTGCTTGGTTCCAATGTTTTAGTTCATTTTTAATGAACCTTTGTTTTCTTCTCAGTCAGACAGATTCCTTTCTATTTGTCCATTATATTATGGCAGGCACGGATTCTCTCTTATTGTATGTAGATGATATGGTGCTTACTAAAAACAATCCTAATTTGATCAAGACTCTTATCATATGGTTGTCCAAAGAAATTGTTATGAAAGATTTGGGTTCTCTACACTGTTTTCTTGGTGTTGAAGTCCAACATGACTCTCACGGCGTATTTCTTAGCCAAACCAAGTATGGTCTCAATCTCTTACAACGTGCTGACATGGTTGAGGCCAAACCCATTGCCACTCTTTTTGTAGTTGGTGAACATCTCTCCACTGAAAGAAAGCTATTTTTGGATCCCACCCTATTTCAGTCTCTTGTCGGAGCCCTACAATATTTAACCATTAGTTGCCCTAATCTCTCGTTCAGTGTCAATTCCATTTGCCAATATATGCATACTCTGATTGAAGATCATTTTCAAGCACTCAAACGTATATTGCGTTATGTTAAAGACACGGTCCATCATGGCCTTTAACTCTACCACACCTCTTCTTGTGAGTTGCTTGCTTATTCTGATGCTGATTGGGTTGGCTGTCCTGATACACTTCGGTTTACCACCGACTATCTTATATTCTTGGGCCCCAATCTTGTCTCTTGGTGCTTTAAGAAACAATCCACTATTTCTCGCTCCAGTGTCAAAGTTGAGTATCGATCCTTAGCCGTTGCTACTGTTGAACTTGCTTGGATTGTTCAGCTACTTCGTGATTTATTTCTACAATTGCCTTCCCCTCTGAAGATACTATGCAACAACAAAACTGATATATTTATGGCAGCCAATCCTGTCACTCGGCCTCGATCTAAGCATATTGCAATTGACTATCATTTTGTTCATGACCTCATTGCCAATAGTTCCTTAAAAGTCGCATTTGTTCCCTCACATCTCCAACTTGCTGATTCTTTTACAAAGAGAGTCACCAAGCCTTAGTTCATACTTTTTTATAACAAGCTTCACATGGTTCCTTCTGTCATGATCAGCTTGAAGGGGGTGATAAGGAATCCAATTCTTTCCTTGATCTTAGATGATTTGTTATTATTTTTCCTAATTTATAGGATAAATATTTGTTACGTCTGTTTGTTTCCTATTATATAGGATCTTTCAACTGTATATACATTATATATATTGAGAATCAATAACCTCAATATTATTAAGGATTTCAGCCACATTTTACACATGTTTTTAAACCTTGTTACAGTACCACCACTAATTTTATCGGATGCATGTTACCAATTTTCGCTTCATTTTATGGTTGCCCACAATGTAATTTATTTCTATAAAATGTAATTAGACGTTCTTGATAACAAGTCAAATTGTTTAATTTAGTTAATTTAGTAAGGAAAATCTAAGAAAGATAATTTAATTGAATGGGTTCCCTGGAAACATTATGTGCTCTTGGAATCGTTCTTCGCTATCTCAATCAGATAGGGTCAGTTTTGATGAACAAGGGATATAACAGTATTTTTTTGTTTTGAGGGATTCTGTCTGCTTGTGAACTTTTTTGCTTGGAAGAAATTATACTTACAGCATCTATAAGGCAATGAGTTTCTCTATCAGTGTTCATGTTTCTTGGAATGCTTGGCAAACCAATGTGGCCAATTTTTTAGGACATGAGTGTCTGGTTGGTGGTTTTTTATAGTCTTTAGGGAGTATTAACCTATTTGCTTCAGAACTCTAATTTCTACAGAATTTCTATTGAATTGATGGAATTAATTTTGAATTTAAAGTGTTTTTTAGTTTTTTAAGTGTATGTATAAATATTAGAGAATATTAATCATTTTAAATCTCTAGATTTATCCCCTACACTGGTATAAATTTAAATGTTCAAGTATTATATTCAAGTCTAAGTCCATAGAGACTTCTCATTTGTACCTTCTCTCCTACTTATTTAGGATCTAGTTGGGCTTTTGATAAATTAAAGCATGTGTGTATATGAAAGGGAGAAATCTCAATAGAGAGTGGATGGACAAGTGACATCCAAGAAAAAAAATAGAGGTGCAAGATGATAGAGCTCAACAAAAAAATTAAGGCTTAGCATCAAGAGAGAGGGAAAAATTCAATAAAAGCCTAGTGCAATCTAGCAACTCCTTGCACAAGAGAAGGTGTGGTAGAAAGGAGATCATATAAGAAAAGAGAAAAGAGAGATGAACCTAAAGAAAAGGTGGACAATACCCAAAGAACTATAATGAAGACGATAAGAAAAAAGACATCAATGAGCCATGTTTAAGTAAATAAAATTACTAAGGAAAGGAATATTGAAGAGATGGCAATGAGATGCCATTAACAAGTTGTTGTACCTTTCGCAAGAGCGCAACATCATGGTGATCCTTTTCAGGCGGGTTGAGAGGTATTTGGTTGGATAAGGAGTCACCACCTAGTATTATGATTACTAAGAATCCAAACTAGTCTTTAAAAATTCTAGGTAAGGGACTGGTTACGTAAAATAAATGTATTAGCACCCCTGATATGCCTTACCTGAGGTAAACTCATTTCTAAGTTCTATCAGTCTATTATGGCAGATTTATTACAATGAACAAATCCTAGTTTTTTAGATCAAGAATTTGGTCTAAAAGATCCCGACTTAAAAGACATCAGAAGAAAGCAAACTCATTCAGAACTTATATGTCATGAAAGAGCTAAAGTTAGAAATCCAAAGAGATTTTATAATTATTGAAATTTCATTTTTCCCTTTGATATTTCAAACATCCATAACTCTTGTACCATGGGACATAGATTGAAATATCCCTAATTATCATTGAAGCTTATTTCAAACAAATTTTAATTTTAGGTACTTTTATGTCATCTTTAATAACATTTCAGATAAAAAAAACCACTTGCAGGTGTTTTATCTTTATATCAAAAGTGAATGAGTCATATTACTCCTAATAATATGTTAGATATTAACCTCATACAGGTTTTAATCCTTATATTAAAAACGAGTGCTAGATTTTACCGAAAATTATGCATTTTAATCTCAAAAACTGACAAACTAAAATAGCAAACAAACTCGAGAATTTAGAATTCAAAACTGATATTTTAACATCCAATAGGCCTCAACCAAAACCAGAATGCAAGAACATGTATTAGCCAGCACATTAAAGCATTACAAATCTTACTTTCATATTTGACAAATTTCAAAACCATTTTATTTCATCAAAATCAATCTAACAAACATCATCTGAGTATTCAGAAACATTAACAACCAACTCAAAGCAAGATTTAAACAATAAAACAACATTTTTACATATTAATTGAAACCAAAACCAAAATCAATACAACATCAAAAATGCTTAGAAACATCATCAAACATGCATGAACAACATAGAAATGTGCCTCGTGGGCATCTATAAGACTAAATAAAGGTTTTATACCTTCCAAGCTCAAATGATGGTTGTTGCCTTTATGTTCTTTATTTTCCAAGCTTGCTACTTTCTCTTGAAGTTGAAGAAATTCTTGTGCTAGGCTTTTGAACCTTCACACTTAGGGTTTTTTTTTCAAGGTTTTTCTTCCCTGTTTTCCTTCTTTTTATTTTTTCTTTCTGGATTTTCAGTGGGTATTTATAATCTCTTGCTAGGATTCTTTGATTGATTTGCTCAACGATTGATCACGATTTATCAATACTTGACCCTCTAATTAAAATGGAAGAGTTTTGGGAAGGTTTTAATAGCTGAAAGCTTTGTACTTCATTGGTTTTACAATGGTGGTTTTGCAACAAACTTGATTTTGGAGTTTTTGGTAGTTTTGCTAAACTTGGAAGCCAATAAGTTGTTTTTGGCCCTTTGATCTTATGGAAAACATTTTTAGCCAGTGATAAGAACCCATTTAAGAGCTATCAAGTGTGAACATATAAGAAAAAATGTGATGTTTTGAAATAAATTAGTAGGAAAAGGCAATAAAGCCCTTGAAGGCTTAAAAGTTGGTATAAATGAATAAGGGGTATTGTGGTAATTGAATAAACATAATAAGTATAGATAGAAAAAAAAGAGATCTGAAAATTTTTGAGAGAGAACAGGCAGGAGTGAAGGGAGCAAGAAGAAGAAAAGGAAAAGAAAAGAGGGAAAGATAAGGGAAATAAAAGAGAGTTGGACTAAATAAGTTTAAAGGTAAGATTTAGGTTTTTAAATGTATAAATGTGTGTTCTTTGAGCTTTAAATTTTTGTTATGTTGAATGTTAGGGTTTTGAAGATTGTGTTTTGGGTTGATTGATGAATTGATTTGAATGTTATGGGTAATTAGTTATTTAGTTGATTATGAAAGATGGTAGGTAAAGATGATGACTTTGAGTTATGATTTTGATTGAATGGTGAATTTATGTTAGAAATCAGGAGACAACAGTAAGTAATCTGTGGAAATTCTGGGTTTGAGGTTGAAGATGATGAAAATTCAATTTGGTCTCTCAATTTGTAAAAATTACAGTTTAGTCCCCAAACTTTGAAAAAATTACAGATTGATCTCTGAAGCAATTTCGAGATTCTGGACAGGATAAAATATGATTTATGGGCAGAATTCCACTATAGTTATGAAATTTTAACACTTTCAATTTTGTCCTTTCATTTGACAAAAATTACAATTTGACCCTAAAAATTTGAAAAAATTCCAGAATGGTCCCTATAGCATAATTAGAGACTCTGGACAGAAATGAGGATGAATTATGGACAAAATTACAGTCATGAATTTATGATATTTTTAGTTTGGTCCTCCAATTTGACAAAGTTACAATTTGACCCTAAAAAATATGATAAATTCCAAATTGGTCTCTAGCTGTAATATTAGCTTTTACAGATTGGTTTGATGAATAAATAAGGTTTATTTAGTGAATTATTATCAATTTTATTATTTTTTTTATTATGGATTAAATTTTACGAAAACCATTTAATTTTGGGTTTTTGAAAAAAATAACCAGTTAGTTCAAAAACATATAGGGTTATGGAATAGATCCTTAGTTAAGTGTATTAAATAGGTTGTATATTCTTTTCGAGTCATTTTTTAATATATCTTCTTTGTATTCAAATAATCCTGATATTCTACTCGCGGTATATCAGTAGGATTTCCTTCGGTATCTGCTTTCGAGTTCTGTTTGCTTTCGAGTCATGTGAGTGGATAATTTTCCATATGAATAAAATATTATAAATATTTAGTTTGTTAATATGAATTGGATCATGCTTCTTGATAATATATATGTTGATTATTATCCTTATTACGATAAAGCATGATCAATTGTTGAATCTGAATTCTTGATATGAACCGGTATATATTTTGAGTTGACTTCTGAATTGATAGCTCCATATTTAATTGATGTCATGAGTTGAGCCTTGAGATATGAATATGTCAGTTTGATTATGATTATGAACCTATGGTATGGCAGTCAGAATACTCATGCTAACAGGGTAGTTGGTCGGGGGAGTCACCAACCTATATGGACTGATCATCCCACAGTACGGAGCCTCATGCTCATTGCATTATGATTTTTTGATGAGCTTTACCTTATGATATTCTTGTTATGGCCTATTTGAGAAACTTTCCTATAAGAACCTAGAGCCATAATTGTATATATATTCATCATTGTTATATTACCTCGTGTGTGTATATTGAACGTTATCTACTCACTGAGTTGTTGAATTCACCCTCTCATTATTTATCATTTTCAGGCTTATAGCTTGATAGAAGGTCACTTTTGTTGGACTTTCAGAAACTGCTCTTTTGGTTGTAATTTTTATCTTTTCCTTTATGTCTAGTTAATACTCCACAACTATGAATTTGTATTAACTCTTGTATTAAGACAATTAAATTATTATGAAGTTAGTTTTGTTGTTACTGTTGCGTTGAACTCTGATTGACTTATTTAAAGGATAAGTTTGCATGTAAGTTTGGGTTTGCATAGGTATGGAACCTTACCTATGTGCTGGTCATGGATCCGAAAATCGGGTCGTGATCAAAAAAGTGGATTTCGCACGATCAGTATCACAGTCAAGACTGACAGAGCAATTCCAATGCAAACATTATCAGAGACCACCTGAAATTAGTAGAGGAGGTGCACAAATTTTGTTTACCAAAGGGTGTGCTAACAAAAAATAATCAATGCCTATTTTAATCACCGACGACAATAATCCATCAACATATTTGTTAGTATAAAAATAACTAATGGAATAACCACCAGATATGACATCACAACGAGACACTTACCAACAATACTTTTTCATTGGTAAAGTTATCACATTTTTCCTTAGCCTGCAGTGAAAATTGTAGCTTATATTAAATTATCAATCATAAAATGTAAAATCACCTACATTGACAAATACTACAAATATACAATATGACTGATAATACAATATGGAATAACGGATTGCACTCCTTCAATTAGTGTTCACATGATATACATCATATTAGTTAAATTTTAACCCTTTAAATTAAATGAAAGACCAAGCTTTTATTAGATGATTTCTTTTACTTAAACAAATCTATTTTTGATCAAATTTAGAGAATATTGTGAATTAATTATATGTTGTTAATTTTGTCTCTATTAATCAAATATAAACACTAATTGCTTCACGCAAATTTAAACTAAGTTTTTTTTTCAAGTTTATGTTAATTATTTATTTAATGGATCCTGATTCGTATGAAAAACAAAAAAAGATTCTCTCATTCATAGAAAATAAGTTAAAAGAATATGTCTGGTTTTGTTTTATAAAATATGGTTTTTGTGAGAAATTAGATAGATTTGGGATTTTTTTTAACAACCATTAATTAATTTTTTATTTATAGGGAAATTTTTTATTTGCTCTAAATATTATGTGATCAAATTAGATAATTTATTTATTTTTATGATCCTCACTATCAATTAAAATCTAATGGCTATAATTTAACTATCATGATATATCATGTTAGCAATAAATTAATTGAGAGAAGTCCAATCCAGAATAGTGCTATATATATATATATATATATATATATGTCAGGAAGTAAATAAGTAATAAAATTTCGATGAACAAAGATAAGAGTTAAACCTTTTGTTATATATATCTCAATACATCATACAATATTATGTGATACAATTATTTTTTGAGCCTGCAACATTGAGCCATGCTCTTATTACAAAGAGATAATTAATCAACTGAGTAGAATTGACTAAAAAAATAAAGAAATTTGTTTAACATTTATTTTTTATAAATGAAAAAATTGATTTTACAATTTATTAACACAAATTGAATGATAAATAGGCAGGAAAATTTTGATGAAGGACGATCTCTCGGTGGCATTGAAACTTTATTCTTCAACGAATGAGACATGTGCTAGGCACGGAATATTGGAGTGCTTTTATGGCGCTGCATTTGCTTCTCACTCTCGAGCTCAACCAAGGTTTCAATGACAATATCCGACGCACTTGTTACAACCTCCGACCAGTTCCTGGAAAACACAGGGAAGAATGTGAGAAGAAAGACAAGATAATTTTAATTTCTGAAATCGAAATCCAACACACAGAAACTAAGAAAGTTATGGTGCTCCTTACCCTTTCAAGGAGTCGAACGTGAGCCCTACAGTATACTTAGCCTCTTCAAGTGCCCAGCGAAACCTCCGGATATCCTCCATGGGACATTTCCCATCGTTCACAACTCGAAGTTGCGAGGGCTTGATGTCACAAAAGATAGGAATAACCTTCTTCTTTGACTCCATAATAAGAGCTAGTTCATGAAGGCAAAAATATGACTCGCAATACCGAGGAGAAAACACAGTCACCCCAACCTTACATTTCCTTATTGCACTGTTGATATTATCGAACAACTTGTCTCCTGGCTTCATATTCTTGTTGTCCAGGAAGGGGTGTAGGTTTAACCGGAAAAGGTGATCATAAAGCAAAGTAACAACCGTGCGCTTTGTGTCGATCCCTCGATGGTTAATGAACACATCACAAGGTTTGGCAATACGACTGGTAACCGCCGGCTGTATTGAGGGGTATTGACGGAGAAATTGGCGTGGGAAGTTTACAATTGAAGAGCGATTCATGGTTACTGCAACGAAAAAAATAGTTGGAGATCTAGTATCCTTTCTGTGATGAGATAATGTTTCTTAATTTTGTTTTGTTTCTCGTCGTAGTTTGAATCGTGGTTGTAGGAGGGTGGGTATGATCTCCCTTATATAGAGAAGTATATAACAGTTTGTGGGACCTTATAATTCATAGGGTTTTTGTTTTAAATAATAATAAAAAAAAAACTCCCATGGTGGTTCAATAGGACCTTATAATTCTTGGTTGACTGTTTTACTTCTTCTGATGAATTTGAAAAGTTTGAACATCAACAAATAACCGTGTGTTCGATTTGACAGATTATGAAAGCAAATAAAAACCCTTGACCATCTATGAGCTTTCAATCGGGAATTCTGTTGAACCCTTCAAATAAGTTATGATCTTAATATTTAAAATCTTTTTAAGGCATATGGACGACAACTTATTCAATTATCAGCCCTATTGTCGGATTGACAAGTACAAGGGAATGTTTTGAGGAAGAAAGTACTGCAAGAAAGAAATAGCATTGATTAAGACTCTCGACGGTGTTAATTTATTTCCTTTGATTTCAAAGTAAAGGCCACTATTTGTGTGCTATTTCCTTGTATACTGTTTTCTCTAATATTATAATTAAGGACACGTTGTTCTCTTTAGCCTGAATATCCATCTACATTTCATGCACGTTTTTACCTCTTTCAAGGGTTTCTTTGACAACCGGAAAATTCCTTAATTAATCTCGGCAAGTATTAAGTATTATTCTAAAATGTGTTATATTTTCATTGTACAAGGACTCACTATTTATCCCCTCATATATTATTATGGATAAGTTGTGTAAAATTTTATATTTTTTCAATTTGATCATCAAATTTATTTATTTATTTGGCTATTTAACCAATTAATTTTGATTTTTTTTTTATGAAAAAGATGGCATTGAAAAAAGAGGGACCAAAATAAATAAATAAAAAACATCAAACATGAGTGGCAAGCCATAAATTTTGTAAAAGATACACTTTGATCCTTAAACTTTAAAAATCATATTAATTATACAATTCTAGTACCTCAAAATTTTTCCAATTCAATTATGGTACAAAAATTTATTTTGTTATTTTTAGTCCTTGATTGAGAGAAAAGAGAGAGGGGTCACTGGATTCCCGTAGTGGAGAGAGAAAAGTGTTGTTAATACTGATTTAGGCCACTAAAATTGATGATATTTGTGTCAAATGATTTCATCTTATGAGAAGAGTTCATATTAGGTGTTTTTTTACTGTTAAAGTTCATAAAAAAAACAGATTTGAGCTCGGGTTGATTTTGAATTCGGGTTGATTTCAGTTTTTGTGGTGGCCTTTTTTAGGCCATGGATAGGTTTATCATGGTTCCTACGGTGGTGTTTTTATAGGTGTTCTGGGTCAAAAATGGGTTGAAAGGGGGGTTTTTAGGTAAAAAAATAAAAATATAATCCCTGATTTTCCGATCACCACAATGGCCAAAATTTGAGCAAATTAGACAAGGCATCGTTTAATTTTTTTCCAAAAAACATAGCGGTGAATGACATGTTGTCTGCCCCACTTACAAACAAAAAAAATTAAGGGCTCAATCGTGCAAGCCTATGCGTGGACCCTGACAAAATAGATCAGACAAGCTGGTCTGGCTTGCTAGGCCCGACAGTGTCTGGCCTTTGTTTTAATTTTTTTCTAAATTTGTTTTTTTATTTTTTTCAATTAATGATTTTTTTTATGGTTTTTTCTCTAAATTTTTTTAATTTCTATTTGAATTAGTACCCCTCTCTCTTTCATTTTGTTTGGAGAATGATTATTTTTTTAGTTAAACATTTAAATTTGAAAAGTTTTTTATGATTCGTCTATAATTTTTTTTTATCTTTTGTATGTATGAACTTTATTTTTGAAAATAAAAAAAATTATTTTCAAATAATATTTCTAATATGTGCAATCTTGCATGATTTTTTTTCTTTTATTTTATTCAATCAATTTAATTTGTGTCTTTATTTCTATTATCATTTACTTAAATAAAAAAATTAATAAAGAAATTTATCAAATATAACCTGGTTTATTTTGTCTTTCGAGATTAAAAATCTTGATTTACACTTGTCTCTTGATTTTTTAAGTTTTATTTTGAGATATCGTTAATAATTTTTATTTATTTATTTGCACATATAATTCTTGATTAATTCGATTACATGTATGCATAAAATCTTTGATTTAAACTTAGATTTTTTAAATTATAAAAATATATTAAAAAAAATTGTATAATTTTTTTATAAAAAATAAAAATATTAAACCTGCAAGGTCACATAACTAGTATAATATATATCACGATGCACTTGAAGAAACATGTTTTAAATCATTTTCGTATAGCATCTGAAATAAAAATAAATAAATAAGAAATGTTGAATAGTCAATCAAAGGAAGTTGCTATTTTTATTATTTATTTATTTATTTATTTGTAATGAGGAAGTTGCTATTTGTCTGTACGTACGTAGGCTCATTCCTTCTCTTGTTTTTGTTTTATTTTTATTTTATTATTATTATTATTATTATTATACAATAAACATAAATAAACCAAAACACACTTTCACTGTTTGTTATTATAAAAATGTCTTGATCATAGGGGACCACATTGTTCAATGAAAAGTGTCTTTTTATTTTTCAATTTAGTCACGGAATTTTATTTTTAAAAAATTAGTCCTTTCATTTGATGTTTGTGATTATCTTGGTGTCATTGAGTTTATTTATGAGGTATTTGAAAGTGTGGTATTGGTTATTCTTTAAAGTGTTTTTCACTCGAAAAAACATCAAAATAATATTTATTTTATTTTTTAAAAATTATTTTTAATATTAACACATCAAAATAATCTGAAAATACAAAAAAAAATTAAATTTTAATGTAAAGTGGGTTAAAACTCAATGTTAAACACCCCCGATGTGAGGAATGTTATTAATATATTTTTGAACTTTCATCTTACCGGAAAAAGTAAATCGGGACTGATAAATATTTTTTATTAAGTTTATTTTTTTTGTTTTTTAACGGATTAAATAATGCTTTGATATAGAATTGGATTTACTGATGCCAGAAAAAAATTATTTTTTTGTTTTTATAAAGTTTATTGATGCCAGAAAACAGTATACTTTGATCGTAGTCCATGTCTCAAGCATCACACCGACCATCAAAGAGTATTACGAAAATGCCGTCCGATTTCTCCGAATTTTGGTGTCACAACCCAAGTTTCTTGACACCAATCAAGTGATTGAAATGGTCTTCAAAATCAGTCTTCGGACGATTTTTCTCCCAGGAAGAAGGTGGACAATTGCAAGGCCTCGATCAAATGTTTTGCAGCTTGGGCCTCGACCATCTTGTAAATCACGGCCAACGAATATCACATGCGAATATCTGTGAAATGTTGTGCGGAGTACAGAAAAGGACCAATTTGGGTCCGACCAATGCCTTAAAAAAATTTCTTTTTATTTGACTATAAAAAAATATTCCCAAATTAACTTTTACAGCAGTAGTGATTGAGAATCACATTTGCGATTGATTTTTAAAGACATGCCTTTCACATCGAAATAATTTAAGAATTTTTTTTCTGTTAATTCTAAGATTTAAAAATGATAGTAATCTTCACATATCTCTAAAGTAAATAGATACACCTCCCCCTCAAAACACTAGTATTGTTGTGTCCATTGAAGCATCAAAGAACGATTCAAAAGGGAACATCAGAGTAGTTAAACCCAAGCATAAGCCAGCTCCACATGTTGATAGGAAAAATTCACTACTCAAAGTTTGACCTGGTTTGAACTTGAATCGGAAAAATATTGACGATCGAACATGATTGGTCCAACGAGTTAATCCATGATCGGACTGAATGGACTGAACGAACTTGGTGCAGTCACCACCAATGAAAAAGACGTGAGAATGCAAAAATGCATTGACGAGAGAAATGAGCATTTTGGCTGCTTCAACTTGTGGGATGTAAGTTTTGCTTGTTTGGTAATGGTGGTGGTTGCGATTTCTTGTCAAATGGATAAACTAGCTAGGTGGGATTGAAAGTGGGAATCTGGACCCAGAAATGTCACAGTTCATATGGGTGTCTGGTCGTCATCATCATTGACAATTTGTCATGAAACACATCCATCACTCATCCAGCTCTGGTAAGGTGGATTGTTTGCTTCATGTTTGGGAATGGCATCCACGTTACTAGAGATCTAACATTTGCTAACGTATTTTATGTTACTTTCCTGAAAAAATCAATAAGCTTTTCTTTGCTTGCTATGGGAGGGCTCATCAAACGCTGTCCTTTTTTACTGATGATCGCTAGTGCTCCTGCGTAGCAACTTTGCCTCCCGTAGCAAGCAAAGAGAAGCTTACTAATTTTTCCAGGGAAGTAACATAAAAAAACGTCAGCAAATGTTTGAAGAACTAATATATTTGAACCATCTAGGTGGTGACCCAGTGGTAAAAGCTTGGGACCAAGAGGTTTGCTCCCTCTGTGGTCTCAGGTTCGAGCTCTGTGGTTGCTCATATGATGGCCACTGGAGGCTTACATGGTCGTTAACTTCAGGGCCTGTGGGATTAGTCGAGGTACACGCAAGCTGGCCCGGACACCCACGTTAAACTAAAAAATATATATATATATATATTTTTGAACATTTGTTGTTCCTGTTCTAATAGATTTTGAACTTGGGATTTGAAGAGTTGAATTTGTAATGTTCAAGCCACCAAAATGACTGTTCTGGAAAGAAGAAACAGGTATATATACCTATGACAGACCTGTAAAACAAAGTAATTTCTATAAAATTAATATTTTCTTTATAACTATAACAAATGAAATTTTAATTTCTGCTTCTTGGGTTAGCTGTGCTGCAGCCTTTTGAGCCCAAAACTTCCTAATATACCGAAGGGTAGTCAGCATGGGATCCACTGTTAAATTTGTTCCATAATAAATGAACGCCAATTATGGCCTCATCGAGATCTTGGGTGAGTGAATTTGCAGTTGAACGGCCACCGGAAAAGTACATTGTCTGTTTTACTGGGAAGTCTTCGAATCAAAGGAGAATCATTATTCATTAGGGCCCCCTAAAGGTGGCACGTCCATCCAATAATTACATGCATTAATATCAAATTAAATATTTTCTAACACTTGTGACAGCCATAGATCACCCAACAACATAGCTTAAGTTCATGGCCTATTAAGCACACATCATGATTGCAATCTCTTATCCAACTACAATTTGAAGGCTCATTCCTCTCCACTCAAATGGAAGATCCTACATAATAAGCATTTAAACTTCAATTATTGATATTTCATGTGTGTTTGAAATTGTAGTGTAGAGTGTTTTTAAAATAGTGCTTTGCTTGAAAATATTTTTAGTTTATTTTTAATATTAATATATTAAAACATTAAAAAAACATCAATTTAATACTTTAAAAAACATTCAAAAACAAATATAAAAACACTTTTAAACACACATTTCACATGGCGTTGTGCTAATTGATTGCGAAGATAAAAACACTCATTCTAGCTATAGCTATGACTAATCTTTAGTAATAGGTGATTAAGGATGTCACCCAAAGTTTGAGCATGAATATTTAATTAATTAGGGTAAATTTTGGAACCAAATTATAATTATAGGGGGCATGTTTACACAACACTTGTAAGGTTTTGTATCAAATTTTAAATAAAAAGAAAAAGGAAGCCAATGCCTAACGAACTTAGGACCAAGGATCTATTTGTAAGCTAATTTTTCAAAATCAAGGATTTGCTTGCAAGTATTGTTATCATTACAGGGTTATAATCTTCAAACCTAAGGACTGATTCCGGGAAAGAAGTTCAGGACCGCATTGCGAGGACCCAAATGAATATTGTAATAATTATAGGGATTGAAGCATGGAAAATTTTAAAAAATGAGGTCTGAGGTAGCGTTTGTTTACGCTGTTGCGGTAGCGTTTTGAGTAAACCGCATATTTAAGCTGTTTAGTAAAGAAAAAAACGGGATTTACTTTGCATGGGCCACATTGTTTACTGCGTTTACAATGCAGGGGGAGAAGAAGGAGCTTGGAGCTGCTTTTTTTGCAAACTGTGTTACAACACAGTAACCAAAGGCGTGCAATTGAACTTCCTGCACGTGTTTTTTCTTCTTCTTCTAATAACCAAAGGCGCACATTTCTTCTTCTTCTTCTGCACTTCCATGTCTCCACTGTTCACGTGAACAGTGGAGACATGGAAGTGCAGAAGAAGAAGAAGAAGAAGAAGAAGGAGAATGAGGGGCTAGGGAAAACAGGGAAAGAGTCCAACTCCAATACCAAGCAGATACTATGAGAGGAGAAGGAGCAGAACAGAGGAATAGAAAATTGCTCAACTTTCATCTTCCTCCCGCTTTGCTTTTATCAACATTACACTGTTCAAGTGAATTTTAATTCACTTGAACAGTGTAGCAACACGCGTGAATTTAGTACACGCGTGTTGCTTTGCCCAACCGGGTCACTGGCTTGGGCCAGTACCAGGGCGGGCTGGCTGGGTTTAGCTCAGCCCATATGGGTCGGACCGGGTCCAATCCAAACCTAAATGCATTGACCCGGGTCCGTTCCAAACCTAAATGCATTGAACCGGGTGTAACCCAGTAAAATATGAAAAATCCAATAAAATTTCACAGATATTGTGTTTTATTCGAAAAACTAGTGTTAAATATTATTTAATGACACTACATAAATTAGACGGAGATCGCTTGATGACGTAGCATTTGCAGAATTTGATCGCAATCCCAATTTTGTTTCTGATTATATTTTACCTGATGTTATTGCGTTCTTAAGAAATTTGTGACTGTAGTCCTTGTCAGATGTATTTCATACGTGATGGAATTGTAGATAGTTTAATGGAACAATAAAAAATATTTAAGTATTATTTATTTCATGATGTAATAGCAATAGTTAAATCTATAATATTTAAATTAAAAATCATAAATATTTATATATATTTTTTAAAATTATTTTATAACCTCAATTTCAAAAGCATTTTTAACCAAACACATTAAACTACTTTTTGTTCAACCTCAATTTCGACCACAGTTTTAACCAAACATATATTTTTCCAAACCAACCTCAACTAAAAATACTTTTTATAAAACAATTTTTTTCAAATCACAACCACAACAGCTACCGCAATACCAAACAAACTTGTGATACAAGGTGCAAGTCACCCTACCATGCTTTTGGAAACCATGTCTAGTGAAAAAGCTCAACATCTGTCTATCAAAGCATTGCACCTTTTAGGAAGAAAACAAGCAACCTGGAGCCTAAAGCCCAAGGGCCGCAAGAGCACTGGAGACTGCAAAAACCAAAAGAGAAACAGAGAAGCCGCAGGAGAGGGACTGCACCCATGGAAGCAGCGAGTAAATAAGGAAAAGCCAGCAACCTGAGAGCTATCTTCGAGCAAAACAGGAACAGCAGCACCTCTACCACACACAAAAATAAAAAAAAATAAAAAAATGTATTTCCAAAATATGCACCC
>Ga0307515_10009290_pt1 | contig 19018 bp, 17 predicted proteins | sample 17_EM_MG_FD_194513 | JGI IMG/M metagenome (GOLD analysis project Ga0307515, IMG submission 194513) | Populus trichocarpa ectomycorrhiza microbial communities from riparian zone in the Pacific Northwest, United States - 17_EM | ecosystem: Host-associated > Plants > Roots > Unclassified | place...
CGACTTTGTCCGCCAAAGGCGAGAGGCGCTGCAACTGATCCAACAGGCTCGATGGCATCTGATCGTATTTGTTTTGTTCCTTCATGAGCTGAAGAATCAAGCGTTACCTCTGGTTTAATTTGATATGTCAGTGGAGAGCACGAACCTCGAATATGACTTTGGCAACAACGAGGACAGCCTTTATGATCGGATCCCACTGAGAGGTGTCAACGTCCTGCTGGTTTCCAAACGGCAGTGCTGACCGCAGCGAAAACAGCGCCAAGTTGAATCCCTGTTCCCAAAGTCCTCTCCATCGATTCACTCATCAGTGGCTTGTATTCTTCCATCAATCCTTCAAGTTCTTGGAGCGAATCGCGCAGAGATTTCGCCTATGCGGACGTTGTTAGCTGGCGCGCTGAGGTGCTTTGTGGTAAAGTGACGAACGGTAGCACCCGCAGAGAATTGTAATTCTAGGTGCACATGAGTCTTTCCAATGACAACGTCCTCTGCCCTTTTGTTAGACATGGACGGATGAATCGGTCATCACGACTGACTCTGTACAATAAACTCATGCCTTGTGGTGTCCCAATACTCATCGGAGAGCCCTTGTAGGTCGATATCTACGTTCGCCTGCGTCTTCTTTTCCTTAAACAGAAACATTATGACCCTTTGGATCTTCACGCGCATTTTGGATGTCGGAGAAATGTCCCTACGAACACAGAGGCTTCAGTGGGTATATATAGCGAGAACAAGGGGCGTACACGAGTTGGATTGGTGTCCAGGTCTGGGTAGCATCCTTCTGTAATTCTATCTTCCGATTCCCGACAAATAACACCAGGTGATACTCCGAATTTTGACCATCTTGCAGAGTGATTTCTGTATGACGCACAAAATCAGCGGTGTGACCCTAGCTAGATTGGAGTGAAGCGCCGCACGATCTAAATGCAGGCTTTTCGGTGGTCAGACGACAATGCTGCGCTAGCTGTCTGGGTGCTCACAAGTGGAGTTCCTTAGGTGCTTGAGTGGCCATGTTGGTTTGCTTTTGAAGACTTAGAGTCGAGAGGGGAAAGGGCAACTTGGAACGTGGGATCAATGAGGTGGATTGCCGCCACAGCTGTTAAAGGCGTACTTCTTTAGTAGACCGGACTGGTCTGAATGCGGCCGTCCCGCTGTTATCAAATGGTGACAAAGAAGCGCCAGCCCAAATGACCAAATGATTCCGCCGCGTGCTCCGTAGCGCGCGGCGAGTTCAAGCGTGCCGCACAATCGGCAATAGTATCCACGACGACGACGACGACGACAGATCGAGTATCCCCAACCCGCCAACTCGCCAACTCGCCAACGCCTCTCTCACGGCAATCCCACGACACCGCCACCAGCCCATTCCCTTCACCTAGTCCTCTCCCTACCTCCGCTCAAATTCTGACCCCAATTTGACTCACTCCACTCCAATCCAAGCTCACCACACGCACCAAATTGCCTCCACCAGTCCACAACCCTCCTCGCTTTCACCCGCCACCTCGAATTGACGCACCAAGCTCTGAGGACAAACGAAGACACCGCGTCCACTTGTCATTCTTCCAGTATCGACCATGCCGTCAAAGAAAACGGGCTATCAGTCAAGTCCGGGTCTCTCAGTGCTCTTCTACCCACTTTGACGAGACCTCTAGCGACGACAAGGAAGCGTTGCGCCTGGAGAGCGAAGAAACCTGAGAAATCATTTCGATCAGAGGTATGCATTACACTGTTTTCCCGAAGTGAGCAAGCGCTAAATGCTCCAATTTCTCATGTAGTCAAAGGCCAGCCTTTTCCTGGCCAACCTCGAGTCGCGTATCCGCCTTCGTGTCACATTAGTGCTGCGGTTTCCACGTTTCCACATCTAGTCAGCACTGCGTGTGTAAGACAGCCCAGCATCGCCGCAGTAGAACCGCACCCCGTCTCTCGACCTCCACCAAACCTACTTCGATCATCTTGGCCTTTCTGCGATCGAATGTGAACTGCCAGCACCGACAAGCAACCCGAATGTAGTAATCACTACCGGCCTCTCTCGACAATAGCGATTCCATGGGCAGAAACCTAATGACGACCAACTGACGACGAGCTTATCCTGATCCATGACCCTTAACGACGCTCTATCTCACTTCTCTACATTCCAAAAACCATGTGCTTAGTTCTACCCCGTACGGCGTACCCACCACCCTGCTTTCACGGACTCTGAAGTACTCGATCACAATAATCTGACTACGGACTCCCTGCTATCCCGATTCCGAACCCCCCTTACCTACCCCCTCCATCCCGTTTTATGTGCCACCCCTCCACGTCTGCTCTCCCCACTACACTCCGTCATGTCTATTCTCTGTTGTTCCCCAACCCATTCTGATCCATGCATTTGTGCTTGCTGGTTGGTCTTTATGGATTCTCTCCTCTCCCCTGTTATTTGCCTCTATTGCGCAGAAACCGGACCTGTTTCTCCCATCTCTCCGTTCTCCCCCATCCTCGTCTCTGTCCTTGTCCTTCTTCGCCTTCCGTTCCATCAAGTCAACCATGGCCTTTTCATTGCAGCATGAATGGAAGGGGGCGACGAGCGGCGACGTGGATCGAGACTGGGATTGTGGAAGACATTCATGAGGTCAGCATTGGTGACATCACCGACAAGGTCGCCGGTGATGGTCCTTTACTCCATGGCGTTGTCGGCGGGGCGGAGCTCCTTTCCAATAGCTGCCTGGGTGAGGGGAGAGCGAGCCCAGTCAACCCGAGAAGGCTGCGAACCTGGACGAGGTAGGATATTTTACCACCTCTACCGTCTTCCATACGCTCAAAACCCCTAGAACGAGCCCACGCTAAACCAGATCATCAAGTGAGTGACCTCCTTATTCACTGGATATATATACTAAACATATCACCCAAGCTACTTGGAGCTAGTCCTTGACAGTAAAAGACTTGATCATGACACTCGAGACAATTTGGAGAGGTCTAGTGCGGCTCCCAAAGTAAGGTTTCCTAGTTTCCTCCAGGTTCTTCTCGTTTATGTGACCCTAGGCGCCCCTCTTCACCATTAATGATCTCCTCATATGTGATCTGCCTCAATCACATCGCAGCACCCAATCCTTTTTGTAGTACTTGACGAGATTAGAAGCTGACAAGGAAATGGCATTCCACGAACCATTCGATTTCACAACATGCTTCATGAGGTGACTTGTGTTTCTTGGTGCGTACAAACGATACGAACGCGCTGGGCCTTGCTAATGCTCGTCTAGGCTAGAGGTGGCCCGGCGCGAGTTGGGGTTCAATGTGGGCCCTGGGAACACCCCAAGCACATGCAGGGAAGGTTTAAGCTGCCGTCTCTAACCTCACTGCAAATGATGGCAAGTATACTCCGCGCGGATCCGTCAGCGATAGCCACGTATTCGACGAACAGGATGTCCGCGCTGAAGGACACGTTGCAATCGAGAGTGTGGTCAGCAGTACTGGTTGTGGGAATCCGCCCGAGAAGCCAGGGAGCATCTTCAGAAAATTCGAGCGGGTCCACTCCTCTACTCACCACAGACCAGGAACGAGACCAGGGTTAGGTGTGTGAGCAAAAATAGCCCCTCCTCTGATACTGATTGTGTCGTAGGTCTTGGTTTAGCAGTAGTCGCGAGGATCGTCGAACACCTTGGCGGGCAACTCCGAGTTGATTCTCGTATTGGCGACGGACCCCATTTTTGTTTCTTATTGCAGTTCTCTGTGGCCGACCCAAAATGCGTTCCATTCACGAGGTGTCTCGAACCTCAGTCGAGATGATGGAAGTGTCAGTGGGGAATAGCGAGCTGGACGGCCTCCTATTGGCAATTCAAACTAGTCATATGGCCGGCATGCGCCCTCGACAAGTCCCAGGCCAGTACCTCGACCACGAATGGTCAGACCGCTTTCAGAGGGAAATTTCGAAGTAGAAGACCCTGTGATCCCTATTCGACCACTCAAAGTACACGAAACCGGTGTGGGACCTCCTCTGGTCTCGTCTCAGGTGGCAGCAACAAGCGCGGGCTCACCGAATTAACTTCCAACCTCCTCAATCGTACATTCAAAAGTGTCACCATCTCTGCATCCTTATTGTAGAGGTCCGCTCAATCATTTATACTTTTTGTCGTTTGTAACCCTGATGACTAGTGCAGGTCGATCCAATCAATGCCAAGGTGCTCCAAAACCGTCTCCAGTCTGACGCCCACCAGTGGCTCATGCTACCAACGGACAAGAGCCATGGGCGTTATTTATGCGGAACGAGAATTCGACTGCATTTTTAATGGACATTCAGTGAGCATCCATTGCGTCGTGATGCTGGAGGTGTATTGACAAAGGGCACTTCAGAATGCCTATAAAGTTGGCTCTCAAGTTGTACAAGCCATTCGAAGTTTCGAGCCGTCAATCCCTTGCAATCTCACTCGTGGCCTGCCATCACCATCCATGGCTGTCCCATCTTCGCAGTCTCCACTCCTTTGGAGCCAGCTCAACGGGAGTATATGGAGTCGCTTGACACGGATGGCTGGATCCTGAAACCCATCGACTTCAAGCGGATGAACGTCATACTCAAAGGCAGCACCAACCCCAAGCACAGGCGCCAGGAGGTATGGGAACCTTGTTTCAGTTGGAGACCTAGTGGGTGGCTCCTTATTTCTCCAGCACCTGTCCCACCTCGCCCCTCGGGCGGCAGAGACGCCAATATTCCACCTCCTCCTGAAGAGCCAAAAACTAGTCAATCGAAATCACGGTTACTGACGTAGTATCAGTATTCCGCAGCAGCACAACATTCGTAACATCGCCGCCGCTCAAACCACTTTTGAAAATTGGCATAGGCGCGAAACACCATCCTTCCACACCATCCACCGTCCACTCAGATCTTGCAAACATAAATAGATTCGCACAGCGACGTCCTGCTTCATAGCTCTTGTTTTACCACCCGATTTCCCCCAATACTGGGGCTTGCAGCGCTTATCTCTACATACCTATTCCGCCAGCACTCCTCATCCTCGATTCCACACTGTACCGCTGACTGAAATGCAATATACGCGTTGTAGCATATTCGGCACTGTGGCTGTTTTGAAACCCACAAGCGTTCAATCACCAGTGAACACAACTGGACGCACACGTACGACACCATCACCGCGTGACCTGGTGCATTCATCACTATTCCCCCATCTCTTTGCACTGGAGATCACCACAGGCATGGCACCTCTTTACGGACAATAGAGTACCACATTCATTCCCTAAATGTATTTATAACTACCTTGTCTCAACACGAACACCAGAAGTTGAGAATCAACAGTTATGCCATCGGACCGCCCCTAGTCGTCGGTTTGCTCTTTCCACGAGAGCACGTTTGAGGCGGATTCTCGAACCTTGGTTGCATGGACCAACTTCCGCTCATACTGTTGAGGTGGGAAGTGGGCAGTACGTTACGAAGGTCGAATAAGAATCGCTGGTCGCGGTGTAGTTTATTGTAATATTAGGGACCGCATGCATCTACCGCAGGACATACTAGAGACGGGGCGATGTGGATCTGGCGCATACGTTCCAGGGACATTGCGTCCACTCTTGCAACGGCTTCGGCTCTTGCCTCGGCATTTGGGTTCACGGTGAGCCCTCGATCTTCCCCATTTCCAATTCTTGCCATAAGTTCCACGGTGCCCGAACCTTACTGACTATCTCACCGGAAAGCTGGGTAGCGCAGCATTTTCGCTCCAGGCCGAGTCTTGCTAGCAGCACAACCAAGAGCGGTACGGACTGGGATAGCTTACACATTGCTTTCAGATGATTGCGTACTGTGTTGGAGGCACTTGTTCGGAAGGGTATCAGATGGATGGAAGATCGTACTAGTGGGATTGCGGAGCCGTTCCACTCTTGAACCACCTTTCGGCGCACAACGACCACCAAATAACCTAGTGCCCCCGCTGGAGGCTGGAACAGTGAGAAGCTGGTGAAATGACACGAGGACCGTCTTGCTGTTGTCATCTTTCAGCATCGTCAACGGACAGGGCGGTGAGGGTGGTGGGCCAGTCACCATCTGAGCGAGTAAACTAGAAACAATTATCAACGTTTGCCGTCCCGATGAGTATGTGCCGTTCGTCCCCTGTCGATCTTTAGGGCAGCCTGGTTGACCACAAGGCAGTTGCAGCATCCAGAATGCATTGCAATTCTGGGAAGGCATTCTGGGAAGGCGCGCTGGATAGAATAGAAAACCTCGCTCCCCCCAAGAATTCCGGTAATTGTTTGGCCAACCCAAACACGCCTTTCGCGTCTCGTATGTTGAGATTGGTTTGCTTCACAATGTATATTAGGTTCCTACTGCTAATACATGTAATCCGCTATGACTTGTTTGGCTCCATGTGTTATAAGCGTTGCACAGAACCAGGTTAGTTTAGCGTTGGCGCAACTCAACACCGAATTAACAGTTTATTCAGGCTGTAGTGTAATGGGTGAATTAGCATAAATCATGTATGTGTTGATTTGGGCAATGGTATGGATGCGAATGAACATAAAAGGGTTAGTATTGCAATCATTGCGTTGAAAAGGTCCATACGAGTTCTGTAGTGAGTTGGAGTCTGATCATGAAAGGTTAACTTCTCCTCTGTCCCTCACAACCTCTGTTTTGACTCACAAGGTGTCGCTGCCGCTCTCGTTTTTTCTCCGGCTTGTTGACAACAGTGTCAGCCTCCTCTCGAGGGCGAACACGCCTGGTTGTAGTTTGAGCTGATCTGTTGGGAGTAAGTAGAGTTTGGGGTGGTTCTGCTTTGGGTGCAACAGTGCCTTCTTCGTCAGCTTCCTCGCCTCATCCCTCTCGAGATGCTCTGGACAGCGCCTCCTTCCTTCAGCAGGTGGATGTGCACATTCTCGACATTTTGGCCGCGTTGTTTCCGGCTCTGATGCGTCGAAGCTGGTGGGGAAGGGTGTTGAGTTGCGCAAATGCCAAACTGGCACAGTCCAGTGCACCGCTTACAACCAAAGTCATAGCAGATTACATGTATTAGCAGTAGGAACTAACAAACATTTGTGAAGCAGACCGATCTCAACATAGGAGACACTAAAAGACGTATTTGGTTGGCCAAACAATTACCGGAATTGGGGGAGAGCAGGGCAGAGCAGGGCAGGTTCCCCCTCCCAAGCCACTCGTGGTCTCTGACTGAACGGTTTGTCTAGACTTCGTTCCCGAGACAGAATATAATGATAAGGGTACTGCTCGGAATATTGTGTCCCCGCCCGCTCGCGGTGCTGTGCTCCCGAGTAGCGATTTCAGCTATGTGTTGCGTCTCGGATTTGCGAAAAGTGGGTGAGAAAGGAAACGAGGTATGCCCCGCCCCTGGCGGCTTCTGGCGACAGGAAGCGGGGCATTGGTTGGGCGTTGGTTAGGCATGGTTCGTGGCAGGAACCGTCCGTCTGGTGAACGATGCATCTTGATAAGAGTAGAGTCGAGACATGATCACCCCCCACAAAACTTGCTCCATCGAGACGGAAAGTTTATGCAAACGCAATCAAATAGCAACCAATGGACGGTCGACGTCGACGTCGCGTGGGTGTGGACGAAGGTAGGGCCGCAGTCGTGGCGAGTGCTGGCAGAGGTAGAGGCGGTGGCATTGACTTTAGCGTGGGCGCAGGCGAAGGCGGAGGCGGAGACGGAGGCGTGGGCAAAATTGCAGCAATGGGAGGCGGAGAAACTGGCGCGGCAGGCAAAACTACGGATAATATCGCAATCAGTGTCGGAGGGGGCTGAGCAGGCGAAGGCGAAGGCGAAGGCGCAGGCATCCGCATGGGCACTGGAGCTGGCGGAGGTGCACAGGGCGATGAGAGCATGGATGCACACACCGGGGCAGAGGCAGGTGCAGACCTGGCTGAGAATGAGCACACCCGGAGTGTGTAAAGTCGAAGTGGAACGGGATCTATGGCCGCGCCACCGCAATGACTATTGGTGGTTGATCCAGATTATCACACCGATCGCTCGTCTTCCACCAGAGTTACTCCAACACATCATCCTCATATATCCTCATCGACAATGACAATGACTCACCCTTCGTCTTGATGCGAATATCCAGGGATTGGTATGACATCGTCACCGGTATTTGGGCATCACTCAAGCTGGGCACAACAACTCCAACGGATGCGATCACAAGGAAATTGGAAAGGAACCAATGGCTTTTGGATGTAGTGCTCGATACGGAGATCGACCGTCGTCACTTCACTCCATCAGAGGGTGCTTACCAGGCCATTTTCGCTGCTATAAGAGCGACCTCACGATGGCGATCCCTCGTAGTGGAGACGTTCCCGACGCAGGTCGACTTGCCGGAAGACCTCGTTGAGCGTGGACTCCAACAATACTCCGATCCTGACTTGAGCCGCCTCAGGACACTCATCATCAAGTGCCCTCTCGAGGTGTCCCCCCTTCTCGACCGTCTTTTGCGCATTCTCGGCCGCACTGCGAGTAGAGAGCTCGCCACCGTTACAATGAATTCACCATTTGTCATGTCATTCCTTGTTCCTACCTATTCCTCCATCTTCCGTTCCGTCATCGTGCTCTCCCTTGACGCTCTAGGGTTACGCAATCCAGTAGACCTTCTACCTCACCTACATCAACTAGAAGTACTTACTGCTTCTCATCTTCCTCTTCCCGTCTATCAACATGGCGTCAACTTGCCGTTTGTCCACACACTCCGTCATCTCACACTCAGATCTGTCTCAATTCAGTGGATGAGTGGCAGGACCTTCCATGTGCTTGAGAGTTGCAACCTTATCTATCCACTTCATCGTCATATTCTGCACATATTCGGTACCACCCTCCCGACCTGCAAGCACCTGTCCTTTGAAGGCTATCCTCACGATTTACTTAATGGCATCTCAGCACACAAACTCACACGTCTCTCCGTGATGTGCTCCCCTTCTTGGAAACAGCAGGGAAATTCACAATTAGTTCGCTTTGCTAGTCAAACCTTGCGAGCGAGTCGACTTGTACCGCAAATTCTCCATATCGGTATCGAGGCCACAAACCAGGCTTGGGCACAAGCATTGGCTTTTATGTCAAACTTGGAGGAATTGGTGATTTACAACCCACGGCCTTCTTCGCTTGGAGCAAAGTCCTTGCAGCCGCTTGTCATACTCCCGGTCCAGGCAAATAATACGGGTACCACTGCTACTCCTGGCGAGTGCAATACACCGATGTGTCCATCACTTAGGCGATTTGGGCTCCGATATCATCGCTGGTTGCGGCCAAGTGAGAACTTTGACTTGATTCCGGTGTTCATGTCCATTATCCAGTCAAGGCAGAAGTCGGTGTTCCCAATGCAAAACTTCCGCATCTGGATAAGGAGTGATGAAAGCGACCCATTGGAATTGATTGAAGGATCGTTGATTAGTAACGTGGGGTTTGAGCGCCTGAAGAATTATGCTGCAATTGGAGATAACGATCCCACAATTAGGGCGTCCGGCTGGTCACGAACCTACTTTGCTCTCCCTCAGGCATTCCGGTAATTGTTTGGCCAAACCAAATATGTCTTTTCGTGTCTCATATGTTGAGATTGGTCTGCTTCATAAATCTATATTAGGTTCCTACTGTTACTATTGGCCACCGGGTGTCTGCCGTTACATAGTGTCTGCTGATTATTTTCTAGAATTCTTTGATGGAGGCAAGGGGAGCTCCCGATTTTTTTTTAAGGTAGATATAATACATACCGCTTCTATGAAAAAGAAAGAGTCCTGTCCGTGGACGGAATCGCAAGTAATGGAGGCTCGAAAGTGGCGAAATGATGGTTTGTTGAATGCTTCCACTCCCTCTGGTGCTGGTCTGCCAATCTTTGGTCATCCCACATACCCTATCCTATGTAATCTTATTTCGCTCTCGTCATTCCGCTACCATTTCACCCAGACCCTCTATTTGCAAATTGGCAGACACTGCGTGAAATTGACATCACATGTCGGTGTGTTGGGGTATGTCTTCTGGTGCTTATGCAACCTTGAAAAAATTCTAATATATAGGAGGAAGATCTATCTACAAATTTACCTACGTTTGGTAGGTTTAAAAGACCCTAGGGTGGAAACTTTAATTTCGTCGATTCAGGTGAAGCAGTACATCAACAAGTGTCGAGACAACTGGAGAGGTGCAAGCCGACGGAGGAAAGAGAGACAGTTGGATGATGTCGAACACAGTTCGACTGATATATGGTCAGATATTATCCAGTGAGGCTGCGTTAAATAGTGCTTCATATCCTTTGTTCTATTAAATATGCTGTAGCCTTGTTAGCGCATATGTACAATATACCTTCATTTCCTGCTATCTGTGCGCGGTGGTAGATGATTAATTGGAAGGGTCCGCTTGGACCTTACCATATCCGCGCGCGCGTAACCTCGGCCGGCCTAGCCTCCCTGTGCAGCCACTATGTCGAAGTCTGGGACTACTTGCTTGTATACACGTGCAATGTCGAGATGAAAACTATATATCTTTCCAAACAAAGCTGAGTCTGTGTCGTTCCATATTCAGGTGACTTATATATCGGACCACCATCGGACCACATATGAAAATGGGAAGGAAACTGTTGAAGTTTCCGCAAGGGCGATAAGGTGAGCAAAGTATCGTGTTTGTTGCAGCTCGCTACAAACACGTAAAGATACAAAATATACGGATGGTGATACATTATAGCTACAATTTCCTTGTCGTGAATCCGTTTCTTCTCTTTGGTCAGGGGTGGAAGGACCGATTCTTGAATATGAACTTGATAGAAAGTGACCACTATTCCCATCCTGATTACTTGCTCTGAGTTGAATTCGACTGTTGCAACGATTCCCCTCACCACTGGTTCCAGTGCACCTCGCGGATAGCACCACACTAAAAACGATTTCAATATCGTGGGTTTCTCCTTACTAGGGCACTCACATCCTTGAGGAGTTTGTTTAGATCCTCTGGTGTGGTACCTGCGAGCAACTGAGTATCCATCATGGTCGCATTTTCTCGATCCCTGGTACACGATGAGCGTGAGGACTACTAGAAATTAGGACCTCTCACCGCTTGAGGGGCTCGGCGGGCTGAGCTTGCGCCTCAGTGCCCCCAGGCGCAAGAGCGTCGCTGGGATGGCAGCGAATATGCAGGTTCTACCGAGAGAGCTTTCTGCTCCTTCTGTAAGAAAACCACAGGGATCGACACGCTAGAGACCGAGCAACACCTATGGCTAAACTGTGAACACAACGGACAGAGTCAGACATGGGAGACCACTACGAAAATATGGAGAAAACCCACAACCAGGGACTGGACTGGCCGACCATATCCTTAGGCCTGATTAGAGGATCGGCAGCAATCACCTTCAATGGTGACTACAATAGCGACTCCGAAAGACTACGAATCCTGATTTCTATGACAATATGGGCTATATGGAAATCAAGAAACAAAAACACAATAAACAATCAGGACGTAGTGCCAAACGAAACTATAGAAACACTGAAAGAAATGATATCGAACCTAGTAAGAAATAGCTGGATCGCGACAAAATTCATGGAGCCAAAAAGGAAAACGATACGCCAACGCAAAGTCCGATCCCTCTGGGGCGACGGAAGCTTTGTCGATTTCGATGCAAACCCATACCCGACTTTCAACTTTTCTTAACGGGATGTAGCCGAGCCAACCGGCAGGGGAGGGTTTTAGTGGGTAGGTCAGGCGGCAGATTGTCCAACGGGCGGAAGATCCCAACGGCAAGCCGTGCTGGAGTCCCACACACGGCGCACGGGCGTCACGGTGCATGATGCATTTCCCTTCCTTCCCCCACAAAAAAATAAATATAAAAAATAAAAAATAAAAAAATAAAAAATATGCAGGTTCTTTAACAGTCCTAGCCCTCTTAGACGGTGAATCCTTCTCTGCTCACACATCTAACCCTGGTCTCGTTCCTGGTCTGTGGTGAGTAGAGGAGTCGACCCGCTCGAATTCTCTGAAGATGCTCTCTGGCTTCTCGGGCGGATTCCCACAACCAGTATCGCTGACAACACTCGGTTACATTGTGTCCTTCAGCGCGGAGACCATCCTGTTCGTTGAATACATGGCGATCGCTGACGGATCCGCGCGGAGTATACTTGCCATCATTTGCAGTGAGGTTAGAGACGGCAGTTTAAACCTTCCTTGCATGTGCTTGGGGTGTTCCCAGTGCCCACATTGAACCCCAACTCGCGCCGGGCCGCCTCTAGCCTAGACGAGCATTAGCAAGGCCCAGCGCGTTCGCATCGTTTGTACGCACTGAGAAACACAAGTCACCTCATGAAGCATGTTGTGAAATCGAATGGTTTGTGGAATGCCATTTCCTTGCCAGCTTCTAATCTCGTCAAGTACTATACAAAAGATTGGGTGCTGCGGTGTGATTGAGGCAGATCACATACGAGGAGATCATTAATGGTGGAGAGGAGCGCCTAGGGTGATATAAACGAGGAGAAACTGGAGGAAACTAAGAACACTTACTTTGGAAGCCGCATGAGACCTCTCCAAACCATCCTGAGTGTCATGATCAAGTCTTTTACTGTCAAGGACTAGCTCCAAGTAGCTTGGGTGATATATTTAGTATATATATCCAGTGAATAAGGAGGTCACTCACTTGATGATCTGCTTTAGCGGGGTTCGTACGAGGGGTTTTGAGCATATGGAAGATGGGTAGAGGTGGTAAGAGATCCCACCTCGTCCAGGTTTGCAGCCTTCTCGGGTTGACTGGGCTGACTCTCCCCTTGCCCAGACAGCTATTGGAAAGGAGCTTGGCCCCGCCGACAACGCCATGAGTAAAGACCATCGTCGGCGACCTTGCCTGTGATGTCACCAACGCTGACCTCATGAACCTCTTCCGCAATCCCAATCTCGATCCACGTCGCGATTCCCCCTCCTTCAGCTGCAATGAAAAGGCCATGGTTGACTTGATGGGACGGAAGGCGAAGAAGGACGGAGACGGAGACGAGGATGGGGGAGAACGGAGAGATGGGAGAAACAGGTCCGGCTCTGCGCAATAGAGGCAAATAACAGGGGAGAGGGGAGAATCCGTAACGACAAACCAGCAAGCACAACTGCGTGGATCAGAATGGGTTGGGGAACAACAGATAATAGACATGACGGAGTGTAGTGGGGAGAGCAGACGCGGAAGAGGGGGTAGGGAAGGGGGTTCGGAATGGGGATAGCGGGGACTCCGTCGTCAGATTGTTGTGATCGAGTACTTCAGAGTTCTTGAAAGCAGGGTGGTGGGTGCGCCTCACGGTGTGGCTCTAGACCGAATTAAGCACATGGTTTTTGCAATGTAGAGAAGTGAGATAGAGCGTCGTTAAGGGTCATGAATCAGGACAAAGTCGTCGTCAGTTGGTCGTCATTAGATTGCTGCCCATGGAATCGCTATGGTCGAGAGAGGCCGGTAGTGATTACTACATTCGAGTCACTCGTCGGTACTGGGAATTCACATTCGGTCGCAGAAAGGTCAAGATGATCGAAGCGGGTTCGGTGTTGAGGTCGAGAGACGGGGTGCGGTTCTACTGCGGTGATGCTGGGCTGTCTTACACACGCAGTGTTGACTAGATGTGGAAACGTGGAAACGTGGAAACCGCAGCACCAATGCGACACGAAGGCGGATAGGCTACTCGAAGGTTGGCCAGGAAAAGGCTGGCCTTTCACTAGATGAGAAATTGGAGCATTTAGCACTTGCTCACTTCGGGAAAACGGTATAATGCATACCTCTGATCGAAATCATTTCCCAGGTTTCTTCGCTCTCCAGGCGCAACGCTTCCTCGTCGTCGCTAGAGGTCTCGTCAAAGTGGGTAGAAGAGTACTGAGAGACCCGGACTTGACTGATAGCCCGTTTTCTTTGACGGCATGGTCGATGCTGGAAGAATGACAAGTGGACGTGGAGTCTTCGTTTTTGTCTTTGTCCTCGGAGTCGGGGAGTAGCTTCAAGCGTGGTGAAAGCAAGAGAACAGGGCGGGGGGTTGTGAAGGCAGTTTGGTGTGTGTGTGGTGAGCCGTGGATGTAAGGGCGAGGGTACGATTGGAGTGAGTCAATTTGAGGTCGGAATTTGGGCGGAGGTGGCGGTGCCCTGGGCGGGTTGGAGGATGCTCGATCTTTCGTCGTCGTCTTCGTCGTAGATATTATTGCCAATTGTACATCTGCCCTGACCAACCGAACACGCGGCATGGATGCTCGGCCGTCCTTGAACTCGCCGCGTGCTTCGTAGCGGCGAAAGCATATCAGTGGCCCGCGCTTCTTTGTCACTATTTGATAACAGCGAGGCAGCCGCATTCAGCATGCTTCATTCACCTCACCACGTAACAGCTGTAGCGGCAATTCACTGCACTGATCCCACGTTCCAAGTCGCCCGTTCACCTTCACCTCTCTCCCTCTCCTCGACTCTAAGTCTTCGAAAGCAAACCAACATGGCCACTCAAGCTACCAAGGATATCCATTTGTGAGCACCCAGACAGCTAGCGCAGCACTGTTGTCTGACCAACGAAAAGCCTGCATTTAGATCGTGCGGCGCTTCACTCCAATCTAGGTCGCACCGCTGATTTTGTGCGTCATACAGAAATCAATTTGCAAGATGTTACAAATTCGAGGTACCACCTGGAGTTGTTTGAGGGAAACCAGCAGATAGAATTACAGAAGAATGGGAACCAGACCTGGACACCAGTCCAACCCTCGTATGTCCCTTGTATTCACGATATACGCTCACTGAAGGCCCTGTGTTCGTAGGGATATTTCTCCGACATCCAAAATGCGCGTGGAGATCCAAAGGATCACCGGCCATTTGCTTTGGAAGAAGAACCGGCCGGCGAACGAAGAGATCGACCTACAAGCGCTCTCCGATGACTACTGGGACTCCACCAAGCATGAGTTTATTATTCTGAGTCAGTCCTGATGACCGATTAGTCCGCTCATGTCTAACAAAGGGCAGAGGTCGTTGTCATCGGAAAGAATCAGTTGTCTCTAGAATTAAGATTCTCTGCGGACGCTACCGTTCGTTCACTTTACCACAAAGAACATCAACCAGCTGACAATGTCCGCATAGACGGAATCGCTACGCTCGTCGATCCAAGACCTTGAAAGATTGATGGAAGGATTCACGCCACTGATGAGTAAATCGATGGAGAGGAATTTGGGAAAAGCGATTCAACTGGGCGCTGTATTCGCCGAGGTCAGCTCTGCTCATATGGAAACCAGCTGGACGTTGACACCTCTTAGTTCGATCCAATCGCAAAGGCAGTCTTCGGTGTTGCCAAAATCACATTTGAGGTTCGTGCTCTCTACTGGCGTATGAAAAGCAGAGGTAATACTTGATCGTTCAGCTCATGAAGGAACAAAACAAATACGATCAGATGCCATCGACCCTGTTGGATAGGTTGAAGCACGTCTCGCCCTTGGCGGAGAAGGTCGCGGACGAAATTGTCAACGAAGAGACAGATATATTGGGTGAAATAATGCCGCGAATGTTCAAAGTAATGCAAGAGATCGCCAATTTTTTATGCGGATACGTCAAGCGTGGGCGATTCAGTAGGCTGTCTCTTTTCTGGATTCCGCAGATGCTGATGATCGCAGAGCGAGCAGGAGATGCGCTGATTTATTCGAAGGACAAGGAAATGATGGAAGAAATGGGTGAAGAGTTAGCAAACGTCATCAAAGACTTCCTGAGTGCAGTCGATGTCGAGGCCTTGCGCCTAGTCAAAGGGATTGGTGAGCGCACATTGTCTCAATATTGCGTGGGCCCGTTCTCAGTAGCTTTGTGCAGAGCAAGGGATCCTTCTCAAGCGTCTTAAACCAATCGAGACTGGCTATGACCGGACCCTCCGCTGTATGAAAGATACCCGCAAATCTCGCCTCAAAGAAATCGTAGATTGGGTAGCCAATAAACCAGATGAGAAAGACCTTCTCCAGAACAATACGTACTGGATCAATGGCTCACCCGGAATCGGCAAAACATCGTTAGCTCATTCCATCTGTGCACGTCTCCACAATCAAAAGCAGCTCGCTGGGGCCTTTTTCTGCAGGAGGGACGATCCGAACTTGAGCGAGCCCAAGAATATCCTCCCGACTCTCATCTACAGGCTAGCAGAAATATTTCCCCCTTTTCGCAAGATTGTGGCAAATTGTCTTCGTGACGACCCAAATCTGACACCAGAGTCGATGAAGCGCTCACTCTTCCTTGACTTACTCGATAAAATTCGTAAACGCCCAAATTATTTCTTCGTCTTTGTCATTGACGCATTCGACGAATGCGGCGACCACCTTAGTCGTCCACGCCTCTTGAAGCTTCTCACAGACGCGGCTACACGTGCTTCGTGGCTGAAAATCATCATCACCAGCAGACCCGAAGCCGATATCCGACAGTTCTTTACCCAGTCATCGTATTTGGGATACGATTTGGCTACAGATCAAGAAGCTGGCGTTGATCTGCGAACCTTCGCTCGAAGCGTGTTTGACCCGGTCGGCCGACAAAGGCGCCTCTCCGAGCCTTGGCCGGAAGAATCGCTCTTGGACGAAGTTATCCTGAGGGCGAATGGTCTCTTCATTTTTATCAAGACCCTTGTTCGTGCCCTTGAGCACTGTGAGGATCCCACAAAGTTCCTGAAGGCAGCCTCCGAAGATTCAGCTGGTACTGGGTTGGAAGCCCTATACAGACTTTACTCAAGTATCCTAGAGTCGCGGATAAAGCATCATAAAGCCGAGTTTCGGCAGATGATTGGAGTCCTTCTGACAACGGCCCCATACCGCGCCCTTTGCGAGAAGACAATCGCAGAGCTGGCGGGAGTAGAACCAAACTTGGTCGGAATGTGGGTGGATGATCTGAGCTCTTTGCTATATCGAGACGAAGGGACCAATGGAGGGGTTCGTGTCCGGCATTTATCGATATCAGACTTCCTTGTCAGCGACGACTGTCTCTATCAAATCAATCGCCAGAACGCAAATGTGCAGCTGGGAATTGCCTGCCTCAAGACGATGGTTCGCCAACTCCGTTTCAATATCTGCGGGCTCGAAGATTCCCGGCGTGCTAATGCGGACGTCAAAAACCTCCAATCCCGAATCAAGGCGAACATTCCCGACTGCTTGCAATATAGTTGTCTTTATTGGTCAAATCATCTTTGTTTTGCTCCCGACGATGATCAGCGGGTGTGGGATTGCATAGAGGAATTTTTTGAAGGATTGTGCCCACTTTTTTGGATTGAAGTATTGAGCATTCTGGGAATGGTCCCGATGGGTGCTCCGAGCATTCGAAGAGTGATTTCCTGGGTCAAGGTGAGTCCAGCTCCTAGCTGATTGTATTCTGAGTAGTGCTGATTGGCAGTAGAATGGAAACCCGACTCTCCTTGAGAGACTTCAGGACGTTTGCCGTTTCGTCATCGCCTTTCGCACCCCCATCTTTATCAGCGCTCCGCACACGTATATTTCAGCCCGACCCTTCCTGCCCTTACGCTCGACTTTATCAAAGACCTTCAGCACGAGGTTTACTAAGGCAATTAAGGTGGTGAGAGGGAGGTTGTCGTCATGGCCAGCACCACCATTGTCATGGATTGGACATACCATGAATATTACTTGCGTGAGCTATTCCCCCAATGGGCGGCAGATCATTTCCGGATCCTACGACATGACGATTCAGATCTGGGATGCCGAGACCGGTGCCATGAGTGGTGAGCCCCTTAAAGGGCACACCGACCCCGTGATGTCCGTTGCCTACTCCCCGGATGGTGGAAACATTGTCTCTGGGTCTCGTGACAAGACGGTTCGAATCTGGGATGTCGAGACTGGTGCTGCAGTTGGAAAACCTCTGGAGGGGCATAGCGGGGATGTGAGGTCCGTCGCCTACTCTCCCAATGGGCGGTACATCATTTCTGGATCCAATGACAAGACGATTCGGATGTGGGACGCCGAGACTGGCGCTGCAGTTGGAAAACCTCTGGAGGGGCATAGCGACTGGGTGGAGTCCGTCGCCTACTCTCCCGATGGGCGGTACATCATCTCTGGATCTGATGATAACACGATTCGGATATGGGATGCCGAGACTGGTGTTGTAGTTGGCAAACCTCTGGAGGGGCATAGCGGGGATGTGTTCTCCGTCGCCTACTCTCCCAATGGGCGGTACATCATCTCTGGATCTAATGACAAGACGATTCGGATATGGGATGCCGATACTGGTGCTGCAGTTGGCAAACCTCTGGAGGGACATAGCTCGGGTGTGAGGTCCGCCGTCTACTCTCCCAATGGGCGGAACATCATCTCTGGATCTCATGATAAGACCATTCGAATGTGGGATGCCGAGACTGGTGCTGCAATTGGCAAACCTCTGGAGGGGCATAGCGACTCGTTGAGGTCTGTCGCCTACTCTCCCGATGGGCGGCACATCATCTCTGGATCTCGTGACGGCATGATTCGGATGTGGGATGCCGAGACTGGTGCTGCTGTTGGCAAACCTCTGGAGGGGCATAACGACTGGGTGGAGTCCGTCGCCTACTCTCCCGATGGGCGGTACATCATCTCTGGATCTGATGACAAGACGATTCGGATATGGGATGCCGATACTGGTGCTACAGTTGGCAAACCTCTGGAGGGGCATAGCGACTGGGTGTGGTCCGTCGCCTACTCTCCCGATGGGCGGTACATCATCTCTGGATCTAATGACAAGACAATTCGGATATGGGATGCCGATAATGGTGCTGCGATTGGCAAACCTCTGGAGGGGCATAGCTCGGATGTGAGGTCCGTCGCCTACTCTCCCAATGGGCGGCACATCATTTCTGGATCCAATGACAAGACGATTCGAATGTGGGATGCCGATACTGGTGTTGCAGTTGGAAAACCTCTGGAGGGGCATAACGACTGGGTGTGGTCCGTCGCCTACTCTCCCGATGGGCGCCACATCATCTCTGGATCTGGTGACAAGACGATTCGGATATGGGATGCCGATGCTGGTGCTGCAGTTGGCAAACCTCTGGAGGGGCATAGCGGGGATGTGTTCTCCGTCGCCTACTCTCCCAATGGGCGGTACATCATCTCTGGATCTAATGACAAGACGATTCGGATATGGGA